>ERZ832522.5389-NODE-5389-length-11710-cov-3.781553_pt1 | contig 11710 bp, 9 predicted proteins | sample MGYA00519951_ERZ832522 | MGnify/ENA primary metagenome ERZ832522 (study PRJEB31850, sample SAMEA3708728) | human gut metagenome | biome: human gut; feature: human-associated habitat; material: faeces | place: China | collected 2014 ... | reverse complement strand
CGTGAGGAACGGGAAGCCGCAGAGAAACAGCGCAGTCACTTGAGACTTGAGCGGATCTTGTGACAAGGGCCGATGAGCCGGGTCTGTCCGGCGCGTGGTCCGATAGGGGAGGCGAAACACAGAGATGATGGAAGCCATCGTCAAACACGGCGGCGCGTGCATGCACGTCACAGGTTTTTTTGCATACCGGGATCTTCCCTGCGGGGAGGCCTCCGCCCGGGCGTTCCTCGCCCAGTATCAGTCCACGGGCGTGCTGGACTTCGCGGATTGTCTCGGCGTCTACCGGGCCCGGATCGACCGGGAGGACGGAACGGCCGTCTGGTTTGCCGACAACTACGGTGGGTCGTCCTTTTTCATCAACTGGCAGACGGGGACCATCTCCCCGTCCCTGTATGAAAGCGCAGCACCGGAGGAAAGAAAGCCAAATCCCGTCGCCATTGCGGAATTTCTCTATTTTGGCTGTACGTACTCCTATGACACGATCTTTTCCGGCGTGACCAGGAGTGACCCCGACTGTTACTATGTCGTGCGGGGTACCGGCATCGAGACGCGCTCCAAGGAGCTCCCCCCGCTGGAGCAATTGGAGCCTGGCCAGGAGGCCATGGCGTCGCTGATGGCGCGGGTCTGCCGGGCAGCGCAGGGACTTTCCATGGGCTGTGCGGTCACAGGCGGCGTCGACAGCCGTTCTGTCCTGGCGCATCTTCTGGCCAACGGGGTCCGGCCTGCCCTGACGGTGACCGGCCCTCCCGATCATCCGGACGTGTGCCTGGCCGGGAAGATCGCTGATGTTTTGGGGCAGGAGCTGACGGTCTTTTCCGATGCGCCGGAGGGAGATGCCTGGCTGCAAGAGGCCATCCGCCAGGCGGACGGCATGGCGGGCGTGTGCGGCGCCTATCGCCTGGCAAAGCAGTCCGGCGGCCTTGCCGCCCGAGGCATTGCCCTGAAATTCGGAGGCGGCGCCGGGGAGCTGTACAAAAACAGCTTCCTCAACCAGGACTTTCCCTTTTACGGCGGCAAGCCTGACTGGAAGCGCTTTTTGAGATTCAAGGTCATCACCTACGACTTTCCCGACGGCATCTGCGGCGGGCAGACGGAGGAGGCTATCCGGCAGACGCCGGAGCGGCTGTACCGCAAATTCAGCCGGTATAGCCGGCCCACCAAGGCCGAGTCCTATCTCTGCGCCGGCTATGCCATCATGCAGATGCGCCTGGCGGGCATCAGCAATATGGAGAACCGCTTTTACGCGGCCTATACGCCCCTGATGGAACGGTCCGTGGCTGCGTCGGTCCTGGGGCAGCCGCCCCGCCGGCTGGAGATGCAGGCCTGGCAGCGCCGTCAGGTCACCCAACACGCGCCTGTCCTCAAGGACATCCCGACGGACCGCGGCCTCACCTGCGACAGCGCCCGGGCAGGGACGGAGAGGGCGAGAAGCATGTGGTTCCTTGCGAAAGTGGCGGCCGGGCGCGTCTTCCGGCGCAGCCGGGTCCCCGCCCGCATCGACCGCTGCTTTGCTCAGGGGCTGTCCTCTCCGGCGTATCACGCCGCTGTGGAGCGGTGCAGAGAACTGGGTATCCTTTCGGAGCATGTACAGGCTGAGCAGATCCCCCGGATGATCGCGGACCGGGTCTTTGCAGTAGGCATGATGTTTTCCTCTCCGCAGGAGCGGACCGGGAACTGATACTATCAAACAGAGAAGAGGAATGTTGTTATGAAATACGCGCTCATCGGCTGTGGCCGCATTGCCACCAATCACATCAAAGCCGTCCTGAACAACCACCTGGAGCTTTCCGCCGTCTGCGACGTCAAGCCCGAGGCCATGGAAGCGCTGCTGGCCAAGCACGGCCTGGAGCAGGATACCTCCATTCGCCGCTATACCGATTATAAAGAGATGGTGGAGACGGAAAAGCCCACCCTGGTGGGCATCGCCACCGAAAGCGGCATCCACGCCGAGATCGCGCTTTACTGCATCGCCCACAGCGTCAACGTCATCATCGAAAAGCCCATGGCCATGTCCATGGCTGACGCCGACGCCATCGTGGAAGCCGCGCAGCGGAACCATGTCAAGGTGTGCGCCTGCCATCAAAACCGCTTCAACCCGGCAGTGCAGGCTACCCGGAAGGCACTGGAGGAGGGCCGCTTCGGCAAGCTCTCCCACGGGTCTATCCATGTGCGCTGGAACCGGAACAAGGGCTATTACGACCAGGCTCCCTGGCGCGGCACCTGGGCCCAGGACGGCGGGTGCATGATGAACCAGTGCATCCACGGTGTGGATCTGCTGCGCTGGATGATGGGAGACGAGGTGGAGGAGGTCTATGCGCAGACCGCCCAGCAGTTCCACCACTATCTGGAGTGCGAGGATGTGGGCATGGCCGTGGTGAAGTTCAAAAACGGGGCCATCGGCACCATTGAGGGCACCACCAATGTTTACCCCAAGAATCTGGAGGAAACGCTCTATCTGTTCGGAGAGACAGGCACGGTGAAGATCGGCGGCACGTCCACCAACAACATCGACGTGTGGGACTTTGCCGACCAGCGCCCGGAGGACGCGGACCTCAAGGGGCTGCAGGAAGCCACCAGCAATGTCTACGGCAATGGCCACACCCTGGTCTACGCGGACATGATGGACGCCATCGCCCAGGACCGGCCGCCTTATATCGATGCGAAGGCCGGCCGCCGAGCCCTGGAGATGATCCTGGCCATGTATCAGTCCGCGGCCACGGGACTGCCGGTGAAGCTGCCGCTGAAGGATGTGGCCTCCACGGACTTTACCGGGCGCTTCTCCCGCTGACAGGTCTCAACGTCCCACAGGGAATAGAGGCTCCTGTTCCGGTGTAGGCGCGCTCTTCCGCTGAAAGAGAGGAGATCGTGTATGTGTGGGATCAGTGGTTATCTGGATCTGGACCGGGGCGTGGATACGGACACGCTGCGCCGCATGACGGATGTGATCCGCCATCGGGGCCCGGATGATGAAGGCTATGCGCTGATCGGCAAAGAGGGCGCGGCCTTTTACCGGGGAGAGGACACGCTGCCCCAGCTCTCTCTGCCCCCTCTGGAGCAGGGAGGCAGCGGAACCTTTCTGGGACTGGGGCACCGGCGGCTGAGCATTTTGGATCTCAGTGCCGCCGGCCACCAGCCCATGGCCCTGCCAGAGCGGGATCTCACGCTCACCTATAATGGGGAGCTCTATAACTATCTGGAGCTGCGGGCGCAGCTGGAGGCGTTGGGGCATCGCTTTCGAACGAACTGCGATACCGAGGTCCTGCTCCATGCCTACTGCCAGTGGGGCGAGGACTGCCTGGACCATTTCAATGGCATGTGGGGCTTTGCCCTCTGGGACGGCAAAGAGAACAAGCTGTTTTGCGCCCGGGACCGGCTGGGAGCCAAGCCCCTTCACTACTACCACAACGCCAACAAGCTGCTGCTGGGCTCCGAATTAAAACAGCTCTGTCAGGACCCTACCATCCGGCGGACCTTTAACAGGCCGTACCTGGCGGCGAATCTGATGTACCGCCTGGGCGACTACGACGATGAAACGCTCATCGAGGGAATGCGGGCGCTCCCCCCGGGGCACAAGCTGGTGGTGCAGGTGGCCCCGGAAGGGGACCGCATCGTCTCCGTGACGGTCACCCCTTACTGGACGCTGCATGTCCGCTACGATGACAGCTATACCCAGGCCCAGTGGGAGGAGCAGGTGGCCGAGGAGTTCTCCCGGGCATGCCGCTGGCGGCTGCGCAGCGATGCGCCGGTGGCCGCCCTGCTCTCCGGCGGGCTGGATTCCTCCTGTATGGTCACGGAATTGTGCGGGCAGATGTCCGACCCGGCCCAGCTGCACACCTTTACCACCAGCTATCCGGGAGATGCCTCCTGTGATGAATGGTACTTTGCAGATCTGGTGAACCGGGCCTGCGGCTGCACGGGCAACCAGATCCTGCCGGCCCCCACAGACATCGAGGGCCAGTTTGAAAACGTGGTCTGGCATACGGAGGGCCTGTGCGGATTGTCGCTGCTGGGAGTCAAGGCACTTTTGGAGCAGGTGCGCTCCCAGGGCTATAAGGTGGTACTCAACGGACAATGCGGCGACGAGCTGATGCTGGGGTATGAGCGGTATTACGCCTTTTATTTCTCCTGGCTGCTGAAGACCGGGCGGATCCGGCGGCTCCTGCGGGAATTCCCCCAGGCAGGCCGTCACTCGCGGCTGCATCTGCACAGCTTGGCCGCTTATGTGCTTTATTTCGATCTCCCCATAGTACGGGATACCCGCCAGCTGCACCGCGCGGAGCGGTTTGTGAAGCGGGACCTTCTGGAGATGCGGAAAAAAGCGCAGCTGCACGAGCTGCTCTATCCGCGTTCCCTGGAGCAGCTTCAATATCTGGAGCTGACGGCCACGCAGCTGCCCAACATCGTGCGGATGGATGACCGGCTGTTCATGTCCGCTTCTCTGGAGAGCCGCATCCCGTTCATGGATTACCAGTTCGTGGAGCTGGCATGCCGCATCCCGCCGGAATATAAGATCCGGGAGGGATACACGAAATACCTGATGCGGTGTGTTTTCGATGCCCGGATGCCCCGGGAAGTCACTTGGCGCACCAACAAGCTGGGCTTCGGCGCACCGGTGGATGCGTGGGCCAGACAAGTCTCGCTGGAGTATCTTCTCTCCCTTATCCGAAATGCCAGGACCGCGCCGTATTTCTGGCAGGACGCGTTGGAGGCTCTGGCGCTAAGATCGCCTGTGCATCCTGCTGTTTTTGAATTTTTGACGATGGAATCATTCGCACGCCAGTTCGATGTGTCCGTGTGAATGGGGGGATCACCGTATTTTTTCGACACGGCATTGCAAACTCGGACGAGATGATAGTATAAAAAATGGCTTAGAGATTTCCTTGCTCCTGCCTTTGGGCTCGTGCAGGGGTGTCTGGTTGGAGGTTAACATTCCATGTTTCATTCATTCAAAGTTCTCTGGGACCACAGGAAGATGCTGTGGGCTACGACGCTGGCGGACATTCAGTCCCGATATGCCGGATCCGTATTGGGGATGTTCTGGCTGGTGATCTATCCCATCCTGATGCTGACGGCCCGATCTGAACTGGACGATCGAGTGACAGGGCTGAACGCCGGCGCCGATTACTACCTGACGAAACCCTTTGATACGCGGGAATTGTTGGCCTGCGTCAATGCATTGCTGCGCAGACAGGGCGTACATGTGGACGTTCTTTCCTTTGGAAATACCGTTCTGGACTTAGCCAGCGCCACACTGGTCTGTGGAGCGGAGCGTATTCGGCTTTCCTCCAGAGAGTTTGAGATCATGCGGCTTCTTCTCCGGGCGGAGGGAAATAACATTTCCAAGGAAACGATCCTCACCAAGGTATGGGGATATGACTCTGATGCGGTGGAAAATCACGTGGAGGTATACATCGGTTTTTTGAGAAAGAAACTTGCGAATATTGGCTCCAACGTGCGGATCGAGGCGATCCGCCGGCTGGGATATCACCTGGAGGTATGCGTACATGCTTAAAAATCTGCGGCTCAAATTTGTGTTGATCAACATGAGCATCGTGACCATCATGCTCTGCGTCATCCTGGGATTGGTCTTTTATTTTACCAGCGCGAATCTGGAGGCCGCGAGCATCAATATGATGCAGAATATTGCGGCCAACCCACTCCATCTCGGAGTTCCCAATGAGAGAGAGAAGGATATTCGCCTGCCTTATTTTACGATCCAACTGGGACTGCGCGGTGAGCGCATTGCTGCCGGCGGCGGCTATTACGACTTATCTGACACGGATTTTCTGGATGATCTTGTAAACGCTGTTTTTTCGTCTCCAAAACAGCTTGGCATCATTGAGGAATATAACCTGCGATATTACCGCTCGGATATGCCGCTGAACCATTGTCTCGTGTTCGCGGATATCTCCAGTGAACGCGCGACGCTGAACGCTCTGCTCGGCACCTGCGGCTTCATCGGCGCGCTTAGCTTCCTCGTATTTCTCGGCATCAGCATCCTGCTTTCCCGATGGGCGGTAAGGCCGGTAGAGACGGCGTGGATGCAGCAGCGGCAGTTTGTAGCGGATGCTTCGCACGAACTGAAAACCCCACTCACCGTAATCATCACAAATACGGAACTCGCCCAAAGCAACGAGTGCAGTGAATCCGTCCGAAGGACATCACTGAACAATATTGCAGCGGTGTCCAGGCAAATGCGCAACCTGATTGAGCAAATGCTTGAGCTTGCACGCGCGGATAACGCTCGAGGAAAAGAACTTTCCGGCAAGGTGGAGCTGGGCAAGCTTATTTTAAATGCTCTGCTGACCTTTGAGCCGGTATTCTTTGAGCGCGGACGTATGCTGGAGCAACGGGTCATTGAGGATATTCATGTACAAGGCAGCGCGGAACAGCTCCGACAGATCGTGGATATCCTGCTGGACAATGCCCAAAAGTATTCCAGAGAAAGCGGGAAAACGTGGGTGAGCCTTCAAAAGAATGGGAAAAAGCGATGTCTTCTGACCGTAGAAAACGAAGGCGAGCCGCTTTCGCCGCAGGAAGCACGGGATATTTTCAAGCGATTTTATCGTGCCGATAAAGCGAGAAGCCGTACCGGAAGCTTCGGGCTTGGATTGTCCATTGCGGAACGCATTGCAATGCAGCACCATGGAAAAATATGGGCAGAAGGAAGAGATGGGGTCAACTGTTTTTTTTTGGAGCTTCCCTGTCTGTAACACAATCGAAAGAAGGCCAAACGCCGTACGCACTGCGGCGCTTGGCCTTCTTTGCGTACGATCTTCGGTGATCTATCTGACATCAGGCTGCGCTTTCAGCGTCATTTCAGCTTTGTGTGTTAACATGGAAATGCTGACAAAGCATAGCAAACAGGAATGGAGGCAAAAACATGATATCGGTCGAACATTTGACCAAATGCTATGGCGGCTTCAAGGCAGTCGATGACCTTTCGTTCGAAATCGACGAGGGACATGTATATGGCTTTCTGGGGCCAAACGGCGCCGGAAAATCCACCACCATGAACATTATGACCGGCTGTTTGTCTGCTACAGAGGGAAGCGTTAAAATTGATGGTTACGACATCTTTGAAGATGCAGGCAAAGCAAAAAAACTGATTGGCTATCTGCCGGAGCAGCCGCCGCTGTATATGAACGAAACGCCGATGGAATATCTGCGTTTTGTAGGTGAGGCCAAAGGGCTTCATGGCGCAGAGCTGGAATCTCAAATCGAGGAAGTGATCCGCCAGACAAAAATCGGAGATGTGAAGGGCCGCAGGATTTCCGCGCTTTCAAAGGGTTACAAGCAGCGCGTCGGAATCGCGCAAGCGCTGCTGGGCAATCCGAGGGTCATCGTCCTTGACGAACCAACTGTCGGTCTGGACCCCATGCAGATCATTGAGATCCGCGCGCTGATCAAAGAGCTGGGACAAACGCACACTGTTATTTTCAGCTCACACATCCTGTCAGAGGTGCAGACGATCTGCGACCGGATTTTGATTATCTCCAAAGGAAGGCTGGTCGCCTTTGATGAACCGGAGAACCTGGAAAAAAGGCTGCTGGCGCCGAACGAGATTACCATCACAGCCGACTCGTCCCAACAGGAGATCCGGGAGATCCTCTCCTCCGTCAAAAACATCTCGGATGTGCGCATCGAGGCGCGGGATGAAAGATTTGTACAGGCGCATATCAAAACCGACTGTGAAGATATTTTTGCAGTATCCCGTGCAGTGTTTTTTGCCTTTTCCACAAGAAAAACAGCTCTGCTTGAGATGTCGCTGAAAAAAGCGAATCTGGAGGACGTGTTTATCGAGCTGACAGAGAACGACGGAGAAAAACAGCCGTCTGAAGGACGCGCCCAAACAGCTAAAGCGGGAGAAAGTGAGGGAATGAGTAAATGACTGCGGTATTGAAGCATGAATTGCGGGCGTATTTCCATTCGCTGACCGCCTATGTGTTCGGCGCATTTCTGTTGGCTTTTGTTGGGATCGGCGCCATGATGTATAATCTTCAGGCAGCCGTGAGCAACTTTGAATATGTTCTCAGCTTCGGCTGTCTCGTCTTTGTGGTCATCGTCCCAATCCTGACGATGCGCGTCATCGCGGAGGAGCGCAAGCAGAAAACAGATCAGCTCCTGTATTCCCTGCCCATCACCACCACACAGGTAGTCATCGGGAAATATCTGGCACTGCTCACGGTCTATCTTATCCCTCTGTGCATCATCTGTATTTACCCGCTGATTTTCTCGCAGTTCGGCGACGTTTATCTATTGACATCCTATGGTTCTGTTTTTGCCTTTTTTGTTCTGGGCGCCGCGCTGATTGCAGTGGGCGTGTTTATTTCTTCCCTTACAGAAAACCAGGGCTTTGCCGCGGGCATCGGCATTGCTGTAATTTTGCTGAATTATTACAGTGTCAGCCTTTCAGAGTACGTCTCTTCCACGGCAACCGGCTCTGTGATTGCTCTGGGCGTTATTGTTCTGGCTTTGGGGGCGGTAATCCGATATTTGACAAAAAACGATAACCTCGCCTATGCGTTCAGTTTTATTCTGCTCCTGGCAATTGCGGCGGTCTGCTTTATCGACAGCTCTAAATTTGAGGGTTTGCTGCCGCGCATTATGGAAAAGCTGTCGCTGTTTGAGCGTTTTTACACCTTTGTCAACGGAGTGTTTGACATGACGGCCATCGTATATTTTCTGTCGGTTATTGTATTCTTCCTGTTTCTGTCTGTGCAATCGCTTGAGAAACGGAGGTATAACTGATGAAAAAGATGAACCCGCTAAAGAAAAATCCGCCAAGTTACAACGCCTTTCGCGGCGGTTCGTACTCGCTGATAATCTCTGCCGTAGTGCTGGCACTTTTGGTCGTGACAAATGTCTTTGCTTCTGCCCTGCCCTCCGCAATGACAAAATACGACATCAGCTCTACGAAATTGTACTCCGTTACAAGCAACACAAAGGTAGTTGTGAACGCACTGGAGCAGGACGTGACGATTTACTGGATCGTTCAATCCGGAAAAGAGGACGACATCATTGAAAACCTGCTCAGCAAGTACGAAACCCTTTCCGGGCATATCAAGGTCGTAAAGAAAAACCCGGACGTTTTCCCGACTTTCACGGAACAGTATACAAACGAAACCGTTCAAAACAACAGCTTGATTGTGGAATGCGGAGACCGCAGCCGGTTTATCGGCTATGACGATATCTATATCCAAGAAGCAGATGTGTATTCCTATTCCTACAACACCTCCTTTGACGGCGAAGGCGCCATTACCTCAGCCATTGATTATGTGGTCAGCGAGGAACTGCCGCAGTTGTATATGCTGGAGGGGCACGGCGAAGCAGAGCTTCCGGCTACATTCAGTGAACAAATTGAAAAGGAGAACATTGAGGTCAGCAGCTTTTCACTGTTGACGGTAGATTCCGTGCCGGAGGAAGCGGACTGTGTGCTGATTTACGCACCCACCAGCGATATTTCCGAGGAAGAACAGAAAATGCTGGCCAACTATGTGACAGACGGTGGAAAGCTGCTTGTCATGGCAGGGCCCACAGAGGAAGGGACGCTGAAAAATCTGTACGGTCTGCTGGAGGCATATGGCGTAGAGGCCAGCGACGGCGTAGTAATTGAGGCGGACCGGGAACACTATGCGTTTCAGGCGCCTTATGTACTGCTTCCGGATATGGCCGGCAGTGACATTACAGACTCTCTGATTGAAGAAAACTATTTTCCCATCATGCCGATTTCCCAAGGGATGAAGCTCACCGGTTCTTCCGGAAATGGGACTGTGACAGAGCTACTCACGACCTCAGACGCAGCCTTCAGCAAAATTGCAGGATACAGCCTTTCCACCTATGAAAAAGAGGAAGACGACATTGACGGTCCATTCTCTGTTGCACTCTCGGTCGAGGCCAACAGCGGCGGAAAAATCGTCTGGTTCGCCTCGTCGAGCTTCCTTGAGGATATGTACAATGCCTATTCCTCTGGGGCCAACGGAGACATGGCCATGAACGCGTTGTCATCTCTGGTCGGCGAGAGCGAAGCCATGGCGATTCGAAGCAAGTCGCTGAATTACAATTATCTGACGATCAGCGCGTCCACGTCCTCTTTGCTGAAGGTGATGATGATCGGCGTGTTCCCGCTTTTGTATCTGGGAATCGGCATCTGCGTGGTACTGACAAGGAGGAAAAAACAGAATGAAACGGTATAAAAGGCTGTATCTGCTGCTGGGCGTTCTGGCCGTCGCCTGCATCGCAACCTTCGGTGTACTCCGGTTCGAAGAATATCAGGAGCAGATCAAAAACAGCGATGAAATCATTTTGAAGGTTCCCAGCGACACAGTAACATCGCTGTCGTGGGAGTATCAGGAGGAATCCCTCTCTTTTCACAAGGAAGAAGTATGGCTTTACGATGAAGATGAAGCGTTTCCTGTAAGTGAGGAAAAGATAAATGGACTGCTGGCGCAGTTTGAGGAATTCGGCGCGTCCTTTATTATTGAGAATGTTCAAGATTACGGTCAATACGGGCTGGATGTCCCGGTTTGCACCATCCGGTTTTCCACCGATGAACAGGAATATGAGGTGCAGTTGGGCGATTACAGCAGCATGGATTCCGAGCGGTACGTTTCAATCGGAGATGGAAATGTCTATCTGGTGCAAAACGACCCGCTGGATCAGTTCGACGCAGTGCTCAGCGACATGATCGACCACGATGATGTCCCCCGCTTCGATGCCGTGGCTTCGATCCAATTTTCCGGAGATGAAACATACAGTATCGTTTATGAGGAGGGCAGCGATAACACCTATTGTGCCGATGATGTTTATTTTGCCCAAATAGGCGGCGAAATGCTGCCGTTGGACACCGAACGCGTGCAGAGCTATCTGGACAGCATAACCGACGCGGTTCTGACGGATTATGTCACCTATAACGCAACGGAGGAAGAGCTGCAGTCCTATGGGCTGGATTCACCGGAACTGACAATTTCGCTGAACTACACTTCGGAAGACGAAGATGGCGAGAGCTTTTCCGATGCCTTTGTGCTGAATATTAGCCGGGCTCCTGATGAAAAGACTGCGGCCGAAGCGGATGAGACAACCGAAGCGGAGAGCAGCGTCGAAAACGGAGAGACAGACCGCAAAGAGGAAGAGATTACGGCTTACGCGCGGGTTGGGGAATCGCAGATCGTCTATCAGATATCTGCAGCGGATTACAAAGCGCTGACAGCCGCGGCGTACAACTCTCTTCGTCATCTTGAGGTGCTCAGCGCAGACTTTGCAGACATCGAGCAAATCGACATTTCTCTTGATGGTGCGGAGTATACCATTGCTTCCGAAAAAAAAGGCAACGATCGCACATATTTCTATGGCGAGGAAGAGTTGGATATCGCCATGTTCCAGAGCGCTCTGGAAGGCTTGGTTGCGGAAAGCTTTACGTCCGAGCAGCCCTCGCAGCAAGAAGAGATTGGCCTGACGGTTTATCTGGATAATGAAAATCATCCGGAAGTTCAGATTAAACTGTATCGCTACGACGGCTCTCACTGCCTTGCGGTGGTTGACGGTGCGCCGGTGTCGCTGGTGACGCGTACCAGCGCAGTCGATCTGATCGAAGCCGTCCATGCCATTGTGTTGGACTAAAAGCGCGTGAAAGCACATGGGAAAACCATTTAATAAGCGGCCGCCGGAATCATTCCGGCGGCCGCTTATTGGTTTCCAGCAATACGGAGGA
>ERZ832522.5374-NODE-5374-length-11726-cov-2.868220_pt1 | contig 11726 bp, 14 predicted proteins | sample MGYA00519951_ERZ832522 | MGnify/ENA primary metagenome ERZ832522 (study PRJEB31850, sample SAMEA3708728) | human gut metagenome | biome: human gut; feature: human-associated habitat; material: faeces | place: China | collected 2014 ... | reverse complement strand
CAAAGATCCAGACTTTTCCGAAATCACAGTTAAGAAACGGTGAATTCTTAGATGCAGCAAAATCTATCATTCAGAAAATGAATAATACCGACGGGGTAATCGAGCCGGTTAAATCGTTTTTCGATGTATTCAATACTTGTACGGATGAATATGCAAACAGCATCGTCAAACGTTGTATCAATGAATATACAGCAGAGGCCAAAAGACTAAAAAATGAGAATTTAAATAATCGGAGTGTTATTTTTCGCGTAGTTGATGGATACAAAAAATCACGTATCGACGAAAAGCGAAGGGCTGCTATTTCTGTCGATGCGGGTACGAGCGGGTTTAGAAAATGCCGTAACCTTTCAATTGAAAACCTGATACAGGATACTGAACTTTTCATCAATCTGCTTGAAACAGATATCTATAAAGATAAAGTAACGACACTCGGACTTACCGACCAGTTGGCTTCCCTTAAAGTAATTAATAAAGAAAGTGCAGATGTGGTCATTAATAAGATCTTAGCGAGCAGACGATATAAACGCCCCCGCAAGCCCGAACTTACCCGTGCCGAACTGGCCAAGGCATACGACGAGCTTGTAGACGAACTAAACTCCTACACCCGCCGCAACGGTAACGACAAATATTTCGAACTTTTCAGTTGGTGGAACGCTATGATCGACGAATATCGTATCAAACTATCTGACCGTTATGGTAAGCCTCGACAAAATATTCCTTCCTTTCAAACGCGCCAACGATGATAAAATAACAAATATCCAGGGAACAGGTCTGGGAATGTCTATCAGTTACAAGATAGTAAAAATAATGGACGGAGATATAGAGATAGAAAGCGAATACGGTAAAGGATCACGTTTTACGATCAGTATTCCTTTATATTACAGGGAACAAATCACCGATGAATGGATCAATACCAACGGAAAGAGTATCCTGATAATCGACAATGATGAACTTGCCTGCATCACTACTTGTCGTTACCTCGACGAAATAGGTGTCCCCTGCAATTATGTCTGTTCTGGCCCCGAAGCCCTGGAAAAAATCGAACAGGACTATGAGGAAGGCAAAGATTTTTTTGCCATTGTCATCAACCTGAAAATGCCCGGCATGAACGGCTTGGAAACAATCCGGTATATATGGAAGATATTGGGAATGCATATCCCGATCATAATTCTTTCCAACTATGATATCGAAGAATATGAAGAAGAAGCACGCACTATGAAGATTGATTCCTATATGACAAAGCCTGTCTATAAATCGAAACTGGTTCGTATACTAAAGTCTTTTACCCACGAAGGGAAAAAGGAAGTGACACCGGATAACGTATTCAAACTGTCCGATGCCGACTATTCCGATAAACGTATTTTGCTAGTCGAAGATAACGAATTGAATCGTGAAATAGCCATCGAAATCCTCTCGGCAACAGGTGCTACGGTCGATACCGCTACAAATGGACTCGAAGCTGTCGAAATAATGAGAAAAGTTCCTACCGACTACTATAACCTGATCCTGATGGATATCCAAATGCCTGTGATGGATGGCTATGAGGCAACACAGAAGATTCGTCTCCTTCCGAACTTGAATATGACCCGGTTGCCCATTGTCGCCATGACTGCGAACGCTTTTTCAGAAGACATCGTGAATGCCGTCAGGGCCGGAATGAATAACCATCTGTCGAAACCGATCGATATAAAGGCTCTGATGAAGATTCTGAATACATATCTGCGTTAAATTATAGGTATCTGGACGGCAAGCGAGCCGACAGTACCCGTTCCATGCCTCTGACTAAAACCTATTCTCTACTACAAAAGAGGCATGGAGCGCAGATTTTTTCTTTTGCTATCCAAAGTCAGCAATAGGGTAGAAGTTGAGACGTCAGTATATAGTATAAATTTCATCTGAACAATATAAGACAAAGTCTGACGTTTTTTTATAAAAGACTGATAGATAAAAGTTATATGAAGAATTATTGTTTTATAAGAGATAATTATATGAAAAATCAATCTTTAGTGTTCAGCCTATTGTTTATGTTCCTATTAGCTGCATGTTCAAATGATGATGATGAGAATTTAAAAACAAAGCAATTGCCGATTGAAGCACAGAATTTCTTAACTTATCATCTTCCCGATCAATCTCCTTCCAAAATAGAGAAAATAACTTCTACCGATCCGGAAAATGGAGATAACTACAAAGTCTATTTCCAGGACGATCTCAGTATTACGTTTAATCAAATCGGAGATTGGTTAAATATTACTTCTCCAAACAGCACATTTCCGGGATCATTAAATCTATTTTTTTCAGAAGAAGAGAGTGAATACATTCGGAAAAATTACCCCAATGATCCTATAATAGAAATCACCCCTACTTTTTTCGGTAATATATTTACATTACAAAGCAACAAGGAACTTGCATTTCAGACATATCAATGTATATTCCTGGGAGAAACACTGGATATAAACAGCCTGGATGAACTACCTACATCAATAAAACAATTCATATCTCATCATTTTCCAGAAGCAAAGTATCAGACCATAATAAAAAACACCTCCATCAATGAGGATACTGATTATAATTACATAGTTTGGTTAAATGGAAACATTAAACTGGAATTTGATATTAATAATAATTGGAAAGAACTTGACGGTTATGGAAAACTATTACCGACTTCCATTATAGAATCCTTACCTACAAAGGTAAAAGAGTATCTCACAAGCCGTTACCCAGAAGCTCAAATAACGGCAATCTTGCTAGCTCATTCTACGCAATACACTATCCGGGTTAGCAAAACACTCCAGGTAGTAATTGATCCGGAGAAAGAACATATAACTATTGAATTAGATTAGATAGATGAGTTTATAAATAAATATTTTGTTGGTATCACATCCAAAAAAGTCAGTACTCCAGACGATTACACTAAACTGATTTTCAAGATTGAGCTTCCTAATGGATTCGTTATTACTATGAACAAATATTATCAATGGCTTACAATTAACGGGAATGGCCATCCATTTCCGGAGGCCCTTTTAAGTGTTTTGCCTGATGAAATAAATCAATATATGGTAATTAACGCAAAAGAAAAAATAACAAAAGTTGAAACTGTAGTAGATTATGGCTACCAAATCGTGTTAACAAACGGAGAAGAACTAAAATTTGACTTTAAAGGGAAACTCATAGAGAATGAAGGCATTTAACAACTCTAAACAACACGTATAAAACATAGGTGGTGTCGGTATTTTACTAACACCACCTATATTCATTATATATCTAATTTCTCCTGGACACTTCGTCTAATCTCTAATTTACCTGATCTGGATAAAACAACAGTATCACCTGCAAAAGCATCCCCCTGATAAACATCATTCAGATATATTCGATTATCCCTTTCTTTAAAAGTATGAGGCCCCGATCGGAAAGTGTCTCCATTATCATCAGTAAACCCACTGATAGGTTGAGGGGTCACAAAAACAATATCTTTGTATATCAAAGAAGCGTTCATTCTATATGGCTTAATAATAAGTGACTTTTTAGTAAATAGGTTTCCCTTTTTAAATATTATCGTATCACTTTCCTGTACATAGCCAACAAAAGCATTATTCAGAAACAAAGATCCTTTATGCTCTTTGATCAAATCTTCCCCCGCCCTGATAAAAACGGTATCATTATTTATATAACTTCCATAACCGGAGAGTCCGCGAGGAAGTTGTACCTCAAATCCTCCGGTATTGTCTGTTACAAAATTCATTTTCATCATTTGCTGTGCGTTACATTTGGAACCGACAGTATACAAACTGAAACCTATAGCCAGACATGCCGTTGTTAAAACTGATAATTTTGCCATTGTGTGTACTTTTAAGTTAAACAAATCTTTCAAAACAGATTTGAATGACAAATGAACCGGGAGTTCAGCTTTACCAATTTCCTGAACCTCCGGAACAGCTAACAAATCACAATCCAGTGCAGTAGCAATTAGCCTCAATGTGTAACTTCTTGGTACCACTTTACCTGACTCGATACGTTGCAAAGTTCGGACACTAATATTACATCTACTTACCAGTTCCTCTTGGGTCAACCCTTTCGTTTCCCGAAGCCCTGCAATGTACTTACCTAATTCCGGCTGTTTCATCTTCATTCAAATTTTCGACAAGATTATGCATAACTCAAACATTCAACAAATAAAGCAGCGAACTTTCACCCGACATTTACCCGACATTTGGTTATAGCGCGGTTTATTCATACAAAGTTAACAAAACATCAGCGGAAAGATTATTCTTTCTCCGACTATAGCGACAAAAAAAACATAACATACTATTCTTCAACATATTACATACCTTTTACAATACCGATATTGTTGGCAAATTTTCATATTAGCGTTTTATTACGAAAAGGTCATGCTAACATGCTGACTAACTAACAATTAATATACGCTCATATTAGAGTTCGTTGATAGCTTTATTTTTCTCTTATAATATAGAAAGAATATTCTTTATAAAGATTATATAAGGCTATCGCCATTTTTCAGTTTTAAAAGGATTCAAAGAAGACATTTCATTTTGCCTGGCAAATCAGGCAATCTTCCCTATCCCCGTATTACTGAAAACTGCCTGTTTTATTTCAGAGTTTACACAGACAATAGTTTTCAGTTACAAATACAATTGTATTTGATTTGAAAAACAGTTGTTTTTGAACACAAATACAATTGTTTTTATAGACGGAAATCAATTAAAAAACTTCCGGAAAACCAACTATTATTCCCATTGGGTTCCATCCAGTCCATCCGCTCCATATCCACCTCATATCTTTGTAAAGCATTTCAAGAGAATAACATCGATTAAGCTCGACCAATAACAGATATATCTATATTTTCTCATAATTATTCGATACTATTATAGATTTACCTATATTTGTAAGCAAACAAGAGAAAGTATGTATAGTGAACTATATGAAAAATCAGGAAGTGATATAATTCGGGAATTGGGAAAACGGTATAGTGACTACCGAAAACGGATGGGGTACACACAAAAAGAAGTTGCTGAGAAATCAGGACTGAGCGTGTTTACCATAAGTTCCTTTGAGAACGGTTCTTCTACCGGTATTACATTGGCTTCGTTTATAAAATTGCTACGGGCAATCGACAGTCTGGATGAAATAGAGAAACTATTGCCGGAATTACCGGAAAGCCCACGGAGCTTATTTAAAAAACTAAGTAAATAATAACCTATGGGAACAAAAAAATACATACACAAACACTAGCAGCTATGTCACCGACAAGTGATAGTTATGAAGATATTTTTGCAGTAATCCGGCGACTGAATCTACCCTATGAAGATAGTAAACAACAATACTTGCGAATGATATTTAATGTTATCACCCGGAATGTCGATGATCATTCTAAAAACTTTTCGTTTTGTATGAATCGTGACGGTGCATGGCGGCTATCACCTGCATACGATTTAACTTACAGCGTAGATCCAACTGCTCCTCCATATTCAAACAGGCACTCATTAACTGTTAATGGTAAAAACGAAGACATTACCTATGAAGATTTTGAAACTATAGCTTTAAATAACGATATACAAGATTATAAAGCATTAATTAATGGTGTTTCCAATGCGATCGCTAATTTCGAGGATTATGCAAAGGAATTGGATATCAATGAAAAATTGATTGAAAGTATTAAGAACGATTTTATAGAAGTATAATTTGTATCAACAACCTTAAAAGTCCATAAAATTTACATTTAATCCATTGATATGCAATTATCTTATATACATTTGCATACAATCAATTTCACAGAGGCCATGAAGAATATAATCGGATCGCTATTTTTATTATTATCTGTTTTTTTGTTTATTGCATGTAGCAAAGACAATGACGAAGAACTAATCGAAGAAAAACAATATGAATTTAGTTCTATCATGTGGGCTTTGCAGGAAGGTGACGGAGAAGAACTTTTTGAAATAAAAACACCTGAACAGGTTTTCCGTAATACAGGGAATACAACAAAAGACATTGTTATTAATTCATCTGAAAAAGTAGAAGAATCCTCTCAGTTTTTCATTGATGAAAATATATTGCCTTATTTGCCGGAAGAAGAGATAACGATCGCTTTTCCTGATGTATTCGAATTGTTATCTTCTGAATACAAATATTTCATTGGAGATAGAAAAGCACCTTTCAAAAATGAAAAAACACCTCTTCCTCCAAACAGAACAACTACAGAAACAATATCGTTAGCTCCCTCATGTGAGTTACGAAACAGCTCAACTTTTACAATGAAAAAGATAAAAGCGACATATCGAATCCGTTTTGTTGAGAAAGAAGGTATTGATAGCTATGAGAAAGAAGGCAAATGGGAAGGCATATTTATCGTTTTTGAAAACAGCGAAACCGTTATTAATGAAATAAAATAACCGGCTTCATCTGTTCGATGAACAAGCATTACATTCCAATTGTTATAAATAGAAAAACAATATGGAAACTTTCAAAGATATTATAAACGGAGAAAAGCCGGTTTTGATCGACTTTTATGCGACTTGGTGTGGTCCTTGTAGAGTAATGAGTCCAACAGTCGAAGCTTTAGGAAAAGAGTTGATAGGTCAGGCACGTGTTCTGAAAATCGATGTCGATAAAAACGAGGCTGTTGCCAACCTTTACCGGATTCAATCAGTGCCTACATTAATCATCTTCAAGAAGGGAGAAGCAGTTTGGCGCACTTCGGGTGTAATGGAAAAAGGGGCTATTTTACAGGAGATAAAGAAGTTTATTGACTGATTGAAAATCCACATTGATTATATTTCATTTATCTGAAATTATCCTTATTTGTCCTAATTACTAAATAGTACAATAAACACTATAATCAAATTTTTTAGGATAAAATACATAGTTAAGAAATAATGAACAACACGAGCTTTTCCAAAACAAATTCAATTTACACGCAATATTATAGATATCGAATCTAGATTCGATATCTATAATTTAGGAATTACACAGAATAGCTGATAATTTCTTTTTTATTATTTTATGCAACTAACCTCTAATATTTACCTAGCTACAAAAGAAGATTATATAAACGATATTATTTTTTTATTCTGTCGCCTCATTGAAAGGTGTTATATTTCCAAAAGGAAATACTTTAGCTTTGTATGACTGTATTATATCATCCCAAACACCAGCCCATGCAAGATGTTTAGCTATATCTGGCATTTCGATTGTATATTGAGACGCATCTATAATAACAGCAAGATAATCTCCTTCAAAATTTGGTCTTCTAAAAAAATGAACAATTAACACCCCTTTATCATAAAAAGTAGGATGATAATAATCTAATATATAAGATGATATAGCCATATCAAATCCATCATAAATAGTTAAATCCGGTTCAGATACAGTAAGACTTCCAATATGGAAATTGTAATGACGACTAATACCGATATACCGCTTTTCTGAAAACAAGCTCATATATGCAATAGTTTCAGGCTTCCTCGCCTGCACTGGATCATATTCCTGCAATGCTTTTTTTTCATTACGAATTAAACTCAAATAATAATCACTATTTTCCCAATCATAACTATTATCAAAGAATTCAATAGAAGCATCAGGATAAATAGCAGTAACTCTCTTATTATTAGCCATATGATTAGAATAAATAGCACGTACTGAATCATTCAATAGATAGATTTTATTTTCACTAACAAAAACGTAATTCGATTGATATGACTTCCCTTTATAAGTAAATTTAAAGAGATTCGAAACATCCTTTAACGACAATTCTGACTCAACAACATTAGTAATCGAAGAGTTATCAACATCTTTATCTATTAATAGATCTGCTTCCTGACATGAAACTATGGTTAACAATAAAAAAAACATCCTTATTAACTTAACGTTAATAAGGTTACACACATCCTTCATCATAATATTAAAATTTCCTAGTGTTTATATTAAGCGATATCGTTACAAATATAATAACAATAAATTAATATACAATACCTCTGTAAACACATATCAATCATCAAAAAGCATTTCTACTCCTTCCTAATTTCAGAATATAAAATAATGCCTAATAGACACCAATAAACCTCATTTATTTTACAGTTTTGGATATAAAAAAAGTAGCTATTAAACCTAGCTACTTTTTTAAATTTATTATTTTTACAATATACAATGCGAATTATATTATTTATTTGTCTCTGCCGGTATCGGGTAGTCAAGAACTTTCGAAGTAGCCCATGTTGCTTCTGTCGAGTCCTTGTTAAATTCTTTTATATAATTGAATCTGAAATACACGTGCTCTTGATTATTATTTTTTTCCTGAGCACTGGCATAACTAAAGAAAGAAGACATTGGATATGCATTTTCAAATGCAACATTTCCTTTATTTGTTTTACCATCAGTTACTTTTACAGCCCGCACATATATATTATAAACACGTTGTCCATTAACCTCTTCCACTTCCTGACTTCTATCATAAGACAGATCTATTCTATTTGTTTGATCAGTAGATGCATCAGGATGGCTTGTTATAAGAAAAAGCATCCCCTTTATATAACCACCAGTTCCAACATCCAACACTGTCATTTCATTATCTTTAATAATCTTCGTATCCTCCACACTATAAGAGACATTTCCTGTAGGAACTTTTATAAACTTCATCTCTGATGCCGTATAATACTCATTACCCGACTGATTTACAGGATCGTCCCCGTTTATTTTTTTCCAGGCACGAATACACTGACCATCTAATAATTGATCCAAGTCAGGATGATAAATAGGAGGATAATAATCATTCTCATAAGCAAGATTCTTAAAAGACTTTGTAGACATCTTCACTACAGCGTATGCTTCATAGGAATTCTCATTACTTCCTCCATCCAAGCAAGAGGTCAACAAAACCGTAGCCAGAGCTACTGCACTTAAAAACTTAAGTTTCTTCATTTTTCTGTTCTTTTTATTTTATGTTATTAGTATTTGTTTATTTAGAAACCCAGACGGAATCTGGCCTGGAGACTTACATTAAATGGTTTTTCGGAACGTACGGTTTCGATTGTACTGCCGTTATCGAAATAGTAGTCTACTCCAGCCTCAGCATAAAGGCTTACAAAACGAAGCAACGGGTAACTCACACCTGCACGGGCATTGACAGACCACAACCATTCCTTCATACGAATATGCTCACTCTCTTTTTCGTATAACTCTTTACCTGAATATTTTTCCGTAATCAGCTTTCCTGATACATTGACTTCCGTCATAACACCTGCCGCTGCATATACCTGAAAACGGTTCCATTCTGCAATTTTATAGGACAGAGAAACCGGAATACCGATAAAATGGAGCTTTTGGGCTGTCTTATTATAATAGACCGGAGCATCCACATCCCAGGTAGAAGACAGAAACGTATAATTCAATCCCGTCGACAATGCAAACCGGTTATTCAAATAACGACTTACTGAAAAACCTACGGACACGGGAGTTTTATGATGTATGTTCGTCTTCGGTAATGAACTGTTCTCAAAATTAGGAGAGTTCAGGAACAACAACTCCTGATCTGTCATCATTGTATTCTTCAAGGCATAGGTGTTCAACGAATTATTTGTTCCAGTTGTAACACTACCACCTCCCATACCGAATCCCCACTTACGCGGAGCAGCCTCCTTTTCCACTTTTCCGACCGGAGCAGCATCAGCTATCAACGACCGGGTATCAATAGAACCCACTTCCGGATGATCCTGCACAACCTCTTCTCTATCAACCACAACAGAGTCTTCATCCGGATCGGTTATTACTTCTGCTTGCTCCTCCAAATCATCATCTGAAGAAATAACGGCAGGTTCAGTATGAGCAACCTTTACGGCAGCTTTGTATGTTGACCGTACTACAGCCGGCTGTTGCACTGCTGCCACAGGAGATACGGTTATTTTTTCCTCTATCTGAGCAACCGGAGCTTCGACATCTTTAGCCAGCTCAGTCTCCACCTTCTTTGTTTCCTTCTCGATCTTCTCTGCTATCGGAGCTACCTCCCTCTCCGATTTAAACATATAAACGCCTCCCGTTATCATCAGTAATGAAATGACTGCCGCAGCAGCCCAGTAACGGAGCGTTCGACGGAAAGATACCGGTGCTTTTACCGGTAAACGATCGGCAATAGCCCCCCAGTCTTCCGGCATCGTATCCACTTCGAAATCCTGCAACTTCGAGCGGAACATATCATCAAATGTATCTCTTTCCTTTTTCATTCTTTCCTTTCAATACAAAGCGTTAATCCTCTTCTGTAACATCTGTTTGGCGCGCGTGAACTGTGAACGTGACGTACTTTCCGTAATATTCAACATCTCACTGATCTCTTTATGAGAATACCCTTCAATTGCGAACAGGTTGAACACCGTACGGAAACCGGTCGGCAACTCATGTACCAATGTCATCAGCTCCGCTGCCGACATACTCGATATAACCGAACTGTCCGGCTGGATCAATTCCGCCGTGTTATCCAGATCGGTCGACTCGCGCAATACATCTGACTTACGCAAATACTCCAATGCACAATTTACAAAGATCTTCCGCATCCACCCCTCGAATGAACCAGCTCCCAAATAAGAGTCCATACTGGTAAAAACTTTTACAAAACCATCCTGCAACAAATCGCGGGCAGTCTCCCTGTCGTTCACATAACGCAGACAAACTCCCATCATTTTGCGGGAATACCTCTCGTAAAGCTCTTTCTGAGCCAGCCTGTCCCCCTTCCTACAACCCCTTATCAGTTGTGACTCGTCCATTCAACTATAATGATGTTATTCTGGTGCAAAACGCTGCATGTTTCATGAACTTTTTTTCACGATCGCACCGGACAAGCAAGCGATCGAGGGCAACGTAAGACGGGCTTTATTTCTTGCAGATCGTAGCGTGTATAATTGTTATAAGGACTTGGAGGCAAAGGGATATTACAATCGCATGATTAGTGCAAATATTAACCAAAAGATTCAGATTGATAGTGTCATATGTAATTTTAACCACTACCCTTATGCGGTTACTACTTATGCGAAACAACTTATTATTCGTGAAACAAGCGTGACAGAACGCAATCTAGTAACCCGGTGTAATTTACTGAATACTGTAAGAACCGATAATAGCCCGTTTGCTTACATGATTGAGAAATTCGAGATAACTAATAATGAAGATATTAAAACAATAAAACGATGAAAGTATTTAAACGAATACCCGATAAAATAGACTTGCATATAAGAAAGCTATGCAATTGCCTTTCTCCCATGCAAAAAATAGTTTTGACAGTGATACTATTTGCCTTATTCTTTTTGGCTTCTCTTTACACGATTGCATTTACAGCCTACCAGATTGGTAAAAAAGATGGAAAGTTCATACAGATTGAACACGTTCATCCTTCACCGATTATACAGCAAAATAAAAATTTTTATGATGAAATGGAATAACAAAGGAGAGGGGAAACAATTAACTCCTAAACAACGACTTCAAAGGCAGAAGTTAATCGTGTATCCTATTTTTGCCGTGATCTTTATATTCGTGATGTATTTTATATTCGTTCCTTCGTCAACAAGAAAGGATAATATTGAGGAGGTGAATGGTTATAACGTGAATATACCTGTGTCGGAAGGTGATAATATAACGAATGATAAAAAGGCAGCTTACGAGGCAGAAGATATTAGGCAGAAGCAAAACGAGAGGAAGACATTAGAGGATTATGCTTTTGAACTTACCGC
>ERZ832522.5371-NODE-5371-length-11730-cov-5.357516_pt1 | contig 11730 bp, 10 predicted proteins | sample MGYA00519951_ERZ832522 | MGnify/ENA primary metagenome ERZ832522 (study PRJEB31850, sample SAMEA3708728) | human gut metagenome | biome: human gut; feature: human-associated habitat; material: faeces | place: China | collected 2014 ... | reverse complement strand
CTCAGCATTCCAGGGATTTTTTACACACAAAAGTTATTATTGAAATTGAAAACTGGTCTGGTTTAGAAACGCATACCGACTGTAAAAAGGACTTGGCTACGGGTGTTGGTTACTTTCGTAGCGTCCGGTGAAGCTATTGAAACACCTTCATCATCCACAGTTCCATTAATGAATGGATAAAAATCTTCCTTATAAGTAGAGAATTTATATGCCAGGTCAGCATAAAATGTAGAACCCCGATACCCAATACCTAACGTATAGTTACTCAGTGATTTACTATTAGCGAAATCCGTATCCGTTTGAATAGAATTTATTGCCAAGTCCTTATAAGCGTCTTTCTTAAATGCCGCCGAACTGTAGTTATAACCTGCACGAAAAGCAAACTGAGGTACCACTTTATATTCCAAACCCAGTCGAGCTGTATGCACACCTTTCAACATAGGTGTCGTACTATTCTCCCATTCGAAAGCGGAAGCATATCCATCAGGATCTCTAAATTTTATTGAAGAGTAGTCTTGATACTCATATTCCGCTCCTAAAGCTAAACTGTTACCTACCGTATATCCCAAACTTACATTATAAGTCCACGGAGTCTGAAAACGAAAGCGCTGAACCATATCATCTTTACCAGGCAAATAATCACGAGAATCTATATCACGATAGGTAATCTCATTGGCTACCGGATCCCAAATATCTGATTGCATAAAAACACTTGTCTTATAATCCAGACTATAAAAAACAGGTGTATGAATAGCCAAACCTATACGGAAAGGTGAATACTCGAAAGGACGAAGAATCGCTCCGAATTTAAAATCAAAACCTGATCCGGTAATTTTATTCCAACCTTGCAGTTTATATCCTGTTTCATTACCATAATCTTCATCATACGAGGTGTACTTATTATAATCAATGGAATAAGCCCCAATTGTTAGCCCCAGATAAAAACGGTCACTGAAATTAAAAGCGATATTAAAATCATATTGATCTATGCCACCACGTTCTTCCGAATGAAAGCGTGCATATGGACTTACTCCATCCGGAACGATTGTATTATAATAATCATAATCATAAAACAGAGGCTTTCCCTCATTATCTACTACCTGATTACCTTCCTTATCTTTATACGGAAATTCATTCTGCGTAGTTGTAAGGCTCGGACTGATTACATATCCCTCATATCCCACAGCAGAAAGCCAACCTATATCATTAGTATCAAACGGATTTCCCCAATTTGATATTCCGTCAGCCTGAGAAGCCATCAAGAAGGCCTGTGAATAATTACCAAGATCACCGTTCATTTCCATATTCTTATAGAAAGACTTTGCTTTATGATAGTTAAATCCAAAATTCACATAGCGTAAGGGAGTAGTGTTTCCGATCTTTGATGAAAATACAAATCCGATATTATCAAATGAAGCCCTGTTTTTATCCGAATTCCACTTACTGCCTAAATACTTGCTTTCACTTCCATAAGATGAGAAACCGAAAGAAGTCATTATATCACTGCTACGATAGAGCCCAATACCGGCCGGATTGGTCCCTATGGTAGAAATATCTCCACCAAGTGCCCCCATAGCACCTCCCATTCCGACAAACCGGGCAGTTCCATTTAAATCTTTTCCTGTCAGTTTAGCACCATCATAAACAGTCTGTGCTAATCCCGAAGCTGCAGAAACAAATAGTCCCAATACAGCTACCATAACTATTTTTTTCATACCTTTCATTCCATTTAATTAATACCCTTCGTTTTATCTTCTACCACCGCTACGAGAAGAACCTCCTCCGCCAGAAGATCTGCCGATTCCCCCACCGGAAGAATAGCTGCCGCGCGAACTACCACCTGAAGAGGCAGGTGAATAACTGCGGGAAGATGATGAACGAGAAGTTCCATAAGATGATGAACGACGGCTACTATTACCGTTAGAATAGTTGCTGCGTGGAGTGGAAGAACTACCGCGATTGTAAGTAGATGTTCTCGTTCCACTACTGCCACTTCTCACTCCAGAAGAACGGGAATAAGAAGAACCGGTTCCTGTTCCACTAGTCCGAGTACTACTTGGCCGAGAATAAATACTGCCACGACGTGATGAATTTCCCGTACGAGTACTTGAGCCATAACGCTCATCCGAAGAACGCGTACCTACCACGCGTCTTGTTGTGCTTGTTCCCCTGCCATAAGCTGATCCGGAGGTACGAGACGAGCTACCAGTTGACCGAATAGCAGAACCACTAGAACGAGTGGCGCTTGAACCATATCGACGTACAGTAGAAGAATTTCTGTAACTGCTTTGTCCATACGAACGACGGTTTGTATAAGTCGGACCAGTCCAACGGCCTCCACCGCCCCAGCCCCAGCTAGGACCACCGTGCCAATGATGATGATGTCCCCAATATCCACCACCATACCAGCCACCCCAGTAGCCGCCATGCCAGCCGCCCCAATAGCCCGGATAATATCCCCAAGCATAATAAGGACGACTCCAGCCCCAACCATAGTTCCAGCCCCAGCCGTATGAGCCATAACGCCAATCCCACCAAAGTGGATTACTGAATGTCGGGAATGCGTAAGCATACATACCATCGGTATATATATTCCAATCCCAAGAATTCGGTCCGTAGACTACATCCCAATATAACGGACTGCTGATACTGATAGCGAAACGCGGATTACGGAAACGGATGATACGTTCAGCGTATTCATAGTCGTCTGTTGTACCATTAAATTCGCCCGTCACCCATTCTCCGTCCAAATCCGGATTAGATTTTTCTTTTATATATAAGGTATCATTATCCATTACGAATTCATTTTCACGTGCATCGTAACGGCGGTTATATTCATCCACATCCCGTGTTCTCCCCTTCCGGTCCTGAACAACCACTGTAGTACCCGGTGAAGTATAGATGTTAGTCGTCACCTGTTTCTTCGGTTCCTTCTTAACCGGAGTTTCTTTCTTCTCCTGTTTGTCTTTGGAAGGTACGAAGTAAAGGTCGTCATCAACGCTTTGTGCAAAGATACCTATCGGAAGGCACAAGGCAAATAGCAAGAAATAAACAATCTTTTTCATATCATCTCGGTTTATGTAATTACTTAAACTTATTCACGTTACAAAGATAAGGAAGAGATTTATCGCCTTGGGGAGATTTTCCCCAAAGGATAGTAGGGATTTCCCTAAAATTGTGATTATCTTTGCACATTATTCACCAGCATTAAAAACAACTATGAAGTATTTTGAGTTCACATTCCGCACCCAGCCTTGTACCGAAACCGTCAATGACGTACTGGCTGCCATACTGGGTGAAGTCGGATTTGAAAGTTTTGTTGAGTGTGAAGGCGGACTGACCGCATATATCCAACAGACATTGTGTGATGAAAACGCCATCAAGATTGCCATCACCGAGTTCCCCCTACCCGATACGGATATTACTTATACATATACCGAAGCGGAAGACAAGGACTGGAACGAAGAATGGGAAAAGAATTTCTTCCAACCCATCATTATCGGAAACCGATGTGTGATCCACAGCACTTTCCACCAAGATGTCCCCAAAGCGGAATATGACATCGTCATCAATCCTCAAATGGCCTTCGGAACAGGACACCACGAGACTACCAGCCTCATCATTGAAGAATTGTTGGATAGCGAACTGAAAGATAAATCCCTGCTCGATATGGGCTGCGGAACTTCGATTCTCGCCATCCTCGCACGTATGCGGGGCGCACGTCCCTGTACGGCCATCGACATTGATGAATGGTGCGTACGAAACTCCATCGAAAACATCGAATTGAACCACGTAGACGATATTGCCGTATCAGAAGGAGATGCCTCGTCGCTTGCAGGAAAAGGACCTTTCGACGTTATCATCGCCAACATCAACCGAAATATATTACTAAATGATATGAAGCAATATGTTGCCTGTATGCATACGAATTCCGAACTCTATATGAGTGGATTTTATGTAGACGACATTGCCGCCATCCGCGAAGAAGCGGAGAAGAACGGACTGGCTTTCATCCATTATAAAGAGAAGAATCGTTGGGCAGAAGTGAAATTTATTTATAAAGGATAAGAGCCAACAAATATCTTTAAAAGAGAAAGCTCCCTTATCATTAAGAGATATAAGGAAGCAAGCAAAAATCGCAGTCGATATGCGCTATAAACAAGCGTAAGGCTCCAGATTAATGCAGAAAAAAAATAGTGACGGTATACGCTTGGGATAGTGACGCTATCCATAGCATATACCGTCACTATTTGCATCGGATAGCGTCACTATCTTATAAAGAGAAACAAAGCTGTTACGCGAACTCTTTTTTGACCTGTTGGCACCATGCTTTGATTTTCTTTTCCGCCTGTTCGGACTGATTATCCAAATCGACAACCAACCCGCACCACTGCTCGCCACGTAAAGCCTTGGAACGTTCGAAAGTGTAACCCTCGGAAGAAGTAAAACCGACCAAGGTAGCCTCATCCCCTTCAAAGACTTCTGCCAGCAGACCGATTCCATCTGCAAAATTTTCCGGATAGCGTATCTGATCTCCCAAACCGAAGATAGCAACCTTCTTACCTTTCAATTTCATTGTTCGGAGTTCCGGCAACAGTTCGTCCCAATAAGTAGGAAGTTCCCCGTCAAACCAGGTGGAAGCACCCACAATGAAGCAGTCATAAGCAGCAAAATCATTCTGCCAGGCCTGCTCGATAGGCACTACTTCTATCTTGTCTTCACCAAACTCTTTCTGTATTTTCTCTGCCACCCAACTCGTTCTTTCGGCTTTGGTAGCATAAAACAAACCTATCTTTTTCATAATTCCTATCTTTTAATATTCCAATAATTTCCGTGCAGCTTCGTATATCTTAGCTTCGTCCGGCAAAATTTCTTTTTCCAGTATCGGATTGAAACCGACGGGAGTAAACGTAGAACCGACACGCTGCACCGGTCCGTCGAGATAACGGAACATTTCCTCACCAATCATTGCTGCAAGCTCCGCACCGAAACCGGAGAATACTTTATCTTCATGTACAACCAATGCTTTGCTGGTCTTCTTAACCGATTCAAATATTGCCTCTTTATCCAGCGGAATCAGAGAACGAATATCGATCACTTCTACTTTCCAACCACCCTCTTTCTCCAATCGTTCGGCAGCATGCAGACAGAAATGGGTCGTATTTCCGTATGTGATAATACTCAAATCCGTACCCTCACGGCGGATACGTGCTTTTCCGAAAGGTACTTCAAAGTCTTCCGGCACCACAGTGGCGGCTTCTACCGAATTATACAATGCTTTCGGTTCAAGAAACAAAGTAAATCCCTTAGAGCGCATACTAGTACGTAACAATCCGGCTGCATCATCGGCAAAAGAAGGGCAGACAATTCGTGCTCCCGGCAATGTAGTCAAAGCTCCTTCTATATTTTGAGAGTGATACAGCCCTCCACCGATATAACCTCCGGAAGCCAACCGCAGCGTTATATTCGGGGCAAACTTACCATTGCTGCGCCAATACTCATGCGTACATTCTACATATTGTTCTACGGCAGGCCAGAAGTAATCAGCAAACTCCGCTCCCTCTATCACGACATGGATTTTAGGATCAAAGCGGCTCATTCCATTGGCAGTGCCTACAATATAATCTTCGGCAATCGGCGCACTGAACACACGGGCTTCGCCGAATTCCTGCTGCATCCCTTTGGTGACATTAAACACACCGCCTTTCTCTCTGTTTGCTACGTCCTGTCCCCAGATAAACGTATCGGGATTGTAGCGGAACTCGGCTTTCAATGTTTCGTTAATGGCATTTACCAGGAAGGTCTTTTCCCCCTCTGCTTCATGAGTACCTGCTTTGTACTTTTGCGGTTGATAAGGTTCGGGCATCACAAAATCGTAGATACTCTTAGGATCAGGATCGGGAGCAGCCAACGCTTTTCGGTTGGCAGCCGACAGTTCTTTCTTTGCGTTAGCTTCGATCTGTTGCAACTCTTCCTCCGTCAAGCGTTTATAACGCAACAGCATCCGGCGGAATTTCATCAGCGGATCGGCATCTTTTACGTATTCCAGTTCGTTCTCATCCCGGTACAGGGTATGTTTATCCGAGTTGGAATGGGAACCGATACGAACACAGTTGGCCTGCACAATCACCGGATTACGGGTTTCCCTTGCATATTCGTGAGCTTCGGTCATGGCATTCATCGAGTCGAACACATCTTTTCCATTGCAATAGATGATCTTCAGGTTCTTGAAACCGGAGAAGTTTTCCGCAACTTTGCGGTTGGCTGTCTGTTCCGATTTAGGGACAGAGATACCATATCCGTTGTCCTGTATCACAAAAATGACAGGAAGACGTTCAAGGCTGGCGCCATTGATAGCCTCATATACAAATCCTTCGGAAGTGGCAGATTCTCCGTGAGAAGTGATGGCGACTCCTTTATGTCCATAATATACCATTGCCCGTGCCACACCTGCCGCATGAAGGTCGTGTGTACCCGTTGCAGAAGAAATGTTTTCGATGTGCCATTCCGGTTTGGCGAAATGGTTCGACATGTGACGTCCGCCGCTACCCGGGTCTGTCGCTTTCGAGATACCATTCAGGATGATTTCTTCCGGAGTCATTCCGGCAGAAAGTACAGTCAGCATATCGCGGTAGTAAGGAAACAGAAAGTCTTCGCCCAAAGTGAATACCTGACCGATGGCAAGCTGAATACCATCATGCCCCGCGTAAGGAGCATGATAAGACCAACCCAAAGATTGCAGCAGGTATGACGGTGCTTTTTCATCCAAAGCACGCCCCAATGTCATCAGATGATACCACTTTTTCAGGGTTTCTACATCTGTTGTTTTTATATCATATTTCTTTTTCATAGTGAATGAAGTTCTTAATGAGTGAAACAATCAGTTATCAGCCTTGCCAGTTTTCGAGGTAGTCGGCTATAAAGTGGAGGAAGTTACCTCCCAACATTCCGTCTACTACCCGATGGTCGTAAGACAAAGACAGATACATTTTATGGCGGATGGCAATCGTATCACCTTCCGGTGTTTCTATCACAGCAGGTTTCTTCTCAATATACCCTACTCCCAAAATAGCAACCTGCGGCTGATTAATAATCGGTGTACCGAACAGGCTCTTGAACGTTCCGAAATTGGTAATGGTAAATGTACCGCCATCAATATCTTCCGGCATTAATTTATTATCCCTTGCTTTCAGGGCTAAAGAGTCAATGGCAACTGCCAGACCATTCAGATTCAAACGATCGGCGTCATGCACCACAGGCACAATCAGATTTCCATCATTCAGAGAGACGGCAATACCTACATTGATATGTTTCTTAAAGAGGATATTATATCCGTCTACTGACACATTCACTTGAGGATAGGCTGCCAATGCTTTCGCTACGGCCTCGGTTATCACAGGCATATAAGTCAACTTCACTCCTTCGCGACGGAAGAAAGCATCTTTGTTCTTTTCACGCCAACGCACCAGTTTGGTGACGTCTACTTCTACCACATTGGTTACATGAGGAGATACTTTCTTAGACATAACCATGTGATCGGCAATAATCCGGCGGACACGATCCATCTCTTTCACTTCAACTCCAGGCATGGCAACAGGAGCAGACGATTTGGATGAAGTAGCAGCCGACTGTGCAGCAGGGACAGATGCAGCCGGAGACGTTTTCGGAGTTATCGGTTCGGGAGCAACAGCCACCGATGGTTTGCTTGCAGCCGGAGCAGCAACGGCAGAGGCTGGCTTCTGTTCAGCCATATCTCCTCTTTTCTTCTTTTCAATATAGTCTTTTATATCTTTCTTACTCAATCGCCCTTCATAACCCGTACCTTGTATAGCATCCAACTCTTCTTTCGGAATCTTAGCCTCCCGCGCCAACTGAATCACAACAGGAGAATACCAACGTTCTTCCTCAACAGCAACGGGTTTGGATGTATCAACGGGGTTTGATGCAGTATTCACTGATTGGTTCTTAGCAGTGTCCGTTGATGATTGTGATGTTCCGGAAACATCAGCGGCAACCTGACTGGCATCAGCTCCTTCGTTTGTGGCACCTTCGCTTGCCGGCTCCGTACCGGATGATTCTTCGCCATCCAAATCAATAATGGCGACAACTGTTCCTACAGCTACCGTGTCACCTTCCTTATATAAAATCTCCACCACTTTTCCCGCTACAGGAGAAGGGATTTCTGCACTTACTTTAGCCGTATTCACTTCAAAAAGCACATCGTCTTCCTGAATCATGTCACCCACCTTTACAGACCAAGAGACAATAGTCCCTTCGGTTATACTCTCGCCCAACTTAGGCATTTTTATTTCGAATTTTGACATAGACAGTAAATTTATTATTCAACCTTAGATATATTACAACAATGGGCTGAAATAGAAAGTTTTAAGTTAAGTAAATTTTAACCGGATGCCAATCGGCACAGCCAAGCATCAACGGCTATATATCCACTCTTTCTGAATATATTTCTCTTCCCGGAGCTGATTGACAGCTTCTATCTCCTCCCTGGTGAAAGCACTGACGGATTGCGACTTACTGAAATACTGAAAAGCCTTTTCTTTAAAATCAGTGACAGTCCCCGCCGACAAATGCCTGCGAATATTAGTAACCTCACTCCGAACGGAAGGAACAGCGTATACAGACGATAACGTTTCATCATCGACCATCGGTTCCGGATTCAATGCTTGATGCAACGCTGTAAGGTCCGTATCATACAATAGCGTGCAATGATACAATACCCGATCCTTGTACAGGCATTGCGCACTTCCTGATATTTTCAATCCATTCAGATAAATCCCCAATCGTTCGCCTCCTGTTGCCATCAGTCCCATAGAGTTCAGGAAATCCAACGTCCGCTGCAAATACGTGACAAACTCTGGCAAGCGGGGAGTCGTTTCTATAAAAGTCAGATTAACATTGCCCAAATCATGGTACACTGCTCCCCCACCGGAAAAACGACGGGCAATATGTACCTGCTCCCGTTCCGCCCATTCCTGATCGACTTCCGACCGTAACCGCTGATGCTTCCCTATTACCACAGAAGGAGTGTCCTGCCAAAGCATGAAAATGTCTTCATTTCCCTGCTTCAACAGATATTCTTCTGCAGCCAAGTGAAAGTAAATTTCAGTAAACGGACTATAGATACATCGAATCATAGGTCAGACAGAATAAGAGTTAAAACATAATCTCGTGATAAATCTCTCCGACCGTAGGATGCGGGAATACAGTCTTCTGAAATTCTTCCACCGTATAGCCTCTCTGAATAGCAATACCTGCGATCACTATGAGTTCCGACGCCGGATTTCCCAATATGTGGCAACCGATGATCTTCCCTTCTTCATCCTGAATCAACTTACAAAGGCCGTTTCCCTGTTCATTCTCGGCTACGAACCGGCCGGAATAAGCCATCGGTAATTTGGATACACGGTAAGAAAGTCCTGATTTTATCAATTCTTCTTCTGTCTTTCCCACTCCTGCCACTTCGGGATTGGTATAAACAACTCCCGGAACACAATCGTAATTTATCCGGTCTTCCACTCCCAAGATATGATTAATAGCGACTTCCGCTTCACGAATAGCGGTATGTGCCAATAAAGAATAACCTGTAATATCCCCACAAGCATATACGCGGGGATGCGAAGTCAACAGATGTTCATCCACTTTGACCCCGTTCCGATGCAATTCTATATTCAGCTTGTCCAGTCCCACTCTGGATAAATTTGCCTTACGGCCTACACTAAGCAAGATTTTCTCCGCTTCAATAGTGGAAACTTTTCCTTCTTTTTCTATCACGACTCCATGAGCGTTCACTTCCACTACTTTCGTATTCAAATAGAAAGTGACTCCCCGTTTGGCATATTCGGCGCGAAGCATACCGCTCGTTTCCTTATCCATCGCTCCCAAAATCTCCGGCATCATTTCTACCACATGCACCTTTACTCCCATACTGTTGAAGAAAGAAGCAAATTCCATCCCGATCACTCCACCGCCAATAATAACAAGCGTCTTGGGAAGTTCTTTTATCTCCAACGCCTCCTTGGAAGTCCAATAACTGACTCCCGACAATCCCGGTATGGGAGGAATCACTGTATCGGAACCGGTACATACCAGCAAGTATTTCACGGAATAGGTTTCTCCATCACAGGTGATGCGGATCATCCCCTCGTTCTCTCCTTCTATAAAAGCTTCTTTCTCCACGATCGTCACTCCGTAAGAATTCACAGTCATCTTCACGCCACCCGTCAACATTTTCACTGTTTTGTCTTTGCGGTTCATAATCTTGGATAAATCGAACGAAGGAGATTCGGCAGAAACGCCATATTTGGAAGCACTCTTGATGCTATCCAGTATTTTAGCAGAATATAACAAAGTTTTAGTAGGAATACACCCCTCATTGAGACACACTCCACCCATTGCCTTTTTCTCAAAAAGAACGGCTTTTAATCCGTTGGCCCCTGCCCGTTCGGCAGCTGTGTACCCGGCAGGACCACCACCAATAATAGCTATATCAAAGTTCATAATCGTATCTTTTTTAGTAATAATACGATTATAACAAATGAGAGAAGAGATAAGTTGTTGGGAAAAGAAATACCTGTTACTTAATTGTCAGCTTTTTAAGTTCCTCTAACGAGCCATTGAACACGTTCAGGTCTACGTCTTCTTTGATGCCGGGAACACTTCCCACATCAGTATGTTGCCAAAAGTCCCATTTCCCCTGATACTTTACAGAGTCAACATAATAATGGGCAATCCAGTAAGGGTATGTATTGAAGATAGAATCGTCCAGATAACGGGTTTTAAATTTATAAGAAGTATAAAGAATAGGTTTCACTCCATAATGAGATTCCACCCGGTCCAGCCAGCGTTTAATGCCTTGCTGCAATTCCTTTTTTTCCTTCCGCCCGGTCACTTCCACATCAAGTACGGGAGGTAAATCACCCGTGTCCAGTTTCACCGTACGAATAAAGAAGTCCGCCTGTTTCAAAGCATCCGTACCAGGAATATAAAAATGATAAGCACCACGGATAAATCCATGGTTACGGGCATTGGCGAAGTTCGCCTCAAAGGTAGTATCGTTATGGTCTCCTCCTTCTGTAGCTTTCATAAAAACGAAATGCAAAGGAGTAGCCGTCTCTTTATTCTGCAACAGTCTTTTCCAATCAATCTTTCCCTGATAATGAGAAATGTCAATACCATGAATATCATATCCGTCAGGGATACAAACTCCGTATTCCTTTAAACCATGACAAGGTTTCCATCGATAAGCATAAGGACGGATAAAGAAATAGTAGAATACAACGGAAAAACAACCGATAATCACCACTGCCAAAATGTTACGAATCCAGACAGGCATCACAGTTCGATGCTTCATCTGTTCCTTTTTTGAGGTACGGGAAGTTTTGGAAGAAGAGGTCGTTCCCTTTTTCTTGGTAGTGGAAACAGTTCTTTTCTTCTGTACGGCAGACATCGGGTTGTTGCGTTGCGGCATTTACTTTAAACGATCAATGTTTTTAGAGATAGGCACGGATTACGCGAATTAACACGGTTTTTTAGTTATTTCTTATAAACCGTGTATTCCGTGTAATCCGTGCCTGAAAGAATCTTTCATTGCAGCTGTTATTGCAACTGTTACATCAACAACTGCTCTGAAGTGTATTTATTTAGCTTGTTCCAGCTGCAAAGTCTTAGTTGCCTGGTCGCAAACTTCTGTAGGACCGAAGTACTGGATCG
>ERZ832522.5370-NODE-5370-length-11730-cov-6.990064_pt1 | contig 11730 bp, 10 predicted proteins | sample MGYA00519951_ERZ832522 | MGnify/ENA primary metagenome ERZ832522 (study PRJEB31850, sample SAMEA3708728) | human gut metagenome | biome: human gut; feature: human-associated habitat; material: faeces | place: China | collected 2014 ... | reverse complement strand
TTTTGGGTGTAATTACCCATAGCAAATTGTAGCAAAAACGGCAGGAAAGGTCAATGCATTTCGACGGTAAAATGAAGAGTAATCGAAGAAAAATCGAGAGAGGGTTAGGGATACTTCCCTATGGAAATTCAACTACACAGACGATAGGAAAGTGTGGGGGATTTCGCCTGTGTCATGACACAGGCAGTGCTTGCTAAGTAAGTTTAGAGTACTGTTATTAGTTATAAAGGTAAGAATATTTTGAATGTACACCCACCACCTAAAGTATCTGATAATTCAATCTTTCCTTTGTGCATTTCAACCAATTCTTTTGCTATACATAATCCTAAACCATAATGTTCTTTTTGAGTTCTTGATTTATCTGCACAAAAAAATCGATCAAAGATAAAGGGTTTATCTTTATCTGCAATTCCTGTCCCATGATCCTTGATAGAAAATACTAACGTGTTTTTTAATACAGTAGCGTCTAAAGACACTTCAGATTTTGGAAGAGAATAATTTATGGCATTATCAATAAAAATACTCAAAATCTGATTGAGGCGGTCGATATCTGCGTTCAAAACAGGAAACAACTCATCAGAGGTATTTAGTTTGAACTGAATTCCTTTTTGCCGACAGATAGGTTCGTATTTTTCATAAGTGTTAATCAAAAGTGTATCCACATCTATATTGGTCTTATTCAAAGTCCAGGTGTTTGCATCTACGGAAGAAAGTAATAGTAAATCCTGTACTAATTTGGACATTCGCAAACACTCTGAGTCAATAACCTCAGTATGTTGTTTTGATTCAAGTGAAAGAGTAGTATCGTTACCAATACATTCTGCAGATGCCAAGATAACAGCCAAAGGAGCTTTTAACTCATGAGATGCTGATGCAATAAATTCTTTCTGGCTTCGTAAAGTCTGCTCTGTCGGCTTGATTGCTTTGCTAATCAAAAATCTTGTGAGGAACAGGATTGCTATAAAAACAAGCAGCAATACAATAAGATAAAAGGGCAGATGTTCTTTTAAAAAAGTAAAAGAACTGGTAGATTCCTTGATTGCATAAAAATCAAGAATATCCATATTCTTAGTGATGGCAGTTGCCTGTATTCCATAATAGCTATGCTTGTCAGGTGTGGAAAAAGAGAATATTCCGCTTTGTGAGCTATGGGTATTATCTAGTAAATCTGTGGATGTTTTATTCAGTTCTTGTTCAAATAATGTGATAAGGGTATTGGTGTCTGTATTGCTATGATTGGTATTTACAGGAATAAATGCATTCTGGTTGTTTTTTAATAGTAATGTAAAGTCATAAGTTTGCCCAGTCAATGTCAAGTCCCCGGCAGCATCGTCTGTATTTTCAAGTTGGAAAACTAAATATGTGATCATGCGTGTAAAGAAATACATTTCATTTTCTTTTTTTGATTGGATGCTTTCATGTATAAACAGGCAGAATACGACTGTAAAAATGCTCATGACAGAGCAGATAAACAGAAGTGTCAGACGTTTTTGGAGCTTTTTAATCATGCTTTACCTCCAAACTATATCCGGAACCATAAACAGAATTGATACAGCAGTTGCTGTTTAAGCACTTTAGTCTTTTTCGTAAAAAATAGATGTAATTGTCTACATTTCCCGGTTCTACTTCATCATTTGTATTCCACACTTTTTGCAGTAGCTGTTCTCTTGAAAAAATAGTACCGGGCGAAGATAAGAAAATCTGTATCAGGTGAAATTCCTTTGACGTAAGCAAAAGAGAAGTGTGGTTGCACGATAATTGGTGACTGGCGAGATTTAAGGATAAATCATCAATTTCAAGGGTTAGGTTTTCCTTTATCTGAGGGGGACGTCTTACCAATGCCCGGATACGAGCGGAAAGCTCTTTGATATGAAAAGGCTTAATAAGGTAATCGTCTGCACCATTGTCAAGTCCTTCAATTTTATCATTCAATTCAGACATTCCAGTAATGATGATGACAGGAATCTGAATGTTTTTCTGCCGCATGGCTTTGATGATGGATAGACCATCAATAATAGGGAGCATACGGTCAATGATTGCCAGATCATAATCATTGTCGGGATCTACTGCATACAGAAATGCTTCATCTCCGGCATTGCAGGTATCAACAATATATCCTTCTTTTGTAAGTTGTTCTTTTATGGTCATACACAACTGGGTATCATCTTCTATTAACAATATTTTCATAGGATACACTCCAATCATTTATTTTCGTTATTGTAATTATACTAATAAAATTTCTAAAAATCTTCTAAAAGAAAGTGGTAAATTCATTAAGATTTCCAAGATTTTTAGAAAAGTTTTTTGCTATTGTTATCACATGGCAAGTGAGCCAAATAAAATCAAAGTGGAGCAAACAAGGAGGATTCAAAATGAAAACCTATTTTGGAAAAAAGGTGTTAGGATTAGCGGGTTTCAGTATGGCAATCATGCTGGGCTGCACTGCCTGTGCTGGTGGGCAAGTAGGTACACCAGATAACAATGTAAACCAGAGTGTGAATGTTGAAAAGGAAACAGGAGATACACAGGAAAACCAAGAGATAAACCAATATGTAAATTCAGAAGATTCGGATAAATCAGACTCGAATTTCTTTAAGGAAGCAGATTTGCAGGGAAGTGTTGTGGAGTTTTCCGATAGTGGATTTGAAATGTCTATTGCAGTGACTACAAAAGAAGGCGACGGAGAGGTAATGGTAGAGGCAGCTCCGGGTGCAGAAAAGGAAGAAGACTTAGTGACAGTTACTTATGCTTCCGATGTTACGTTTGAAATTTTAACAATGGATATGGCGAGTCTTACAGAAATATCAAGAGAAGGTACAGATAAAGAGAGTATCAAAAAACAGACAAGTGTACTGATATTTGGAAGCAGTCAGGACACTTATCATTGGACAGCTGATAAAGTGATGATTGTGAGATGGAAGTAAGGTGGAGGTTATGAATTTTGTGAAGCGGGCAATGTGTTATGTCCGCAGGAAATCAGGAAAGTCAGTATTATTGTTCTTCCTTTTTCTTGTTGCGGACATTACCATACTAGGAACATTAGCTATTTTAGATACCTCATCAGGTATCAATGATGAGATACGCAGGCAGACAAATGCCAAAGTTGTGATAGAAAGTCTGGAAGTAAATAGAAGTCTTACAGAGCAGGATTATCGAAAACTATTGGATATAGCCAGTATAAACAGCATGAACCGTATGGCAAAGTGTATTTTGTATCCGAATGGTTTTGCACCGATTACAGGAGCTGATGAGAACGAAATAGGACAGGTGTGTCTGATTGGTTTTGATGATATGGAAAAGGATAGTCCATTTACGGAAAATGTATGCCGACTTGTGGCAGGTGAATTTGCAAAGGATGAAAATGAAATCGTCATCAATCAGCATCTGGCGGAACGGAATCAGATTGAAATTGGAGATGAACTCTACTTTATTTCAGGAAATGAGGATGGAAGTGCGAGAGTAACGGGTTTTTATCTGACCGGAAACGAAAGAAAGCAGACAGAAAATGTTTTGACGATAAACCGCATTGAAAATCAGATATATACCAATCTTTCCTTTGCTGTTGAAATGGGAGCAGAAAGGTATGAAAAAATCATTGCGTATGTGAATAATCCGGAGCAGCTATCCGAAACAGCAGATGTGATTGGAAACACTCTTGGAGAGGGACTCGGTATCAGTACACAAGATACCATGTATCAGAAAATGAAATTTTCTATTATGCAGATAGAACGGGTGACAAAGCTTGTTTTCGGCTTAACGGTGATGACCAGTATCTTTGTGGTAAGAATGCTTTTGTGTATGTGGATGAGAAACCGCAAAGTGGAAATTGCGGTATTTGTAAGTCTTGGAATATCAAAATTAGAAGTGTTTTTGCAGATGATGACAGAGATTGTTTGTATCTACTCCTTAAGCTGTATAATGTCAGCAGGAATATTTCGTGCAATCATACCGTTTTTGTCAGAACTCATGGGAGGTATGGATGGAGTTCGTATAAATCTTACATTTTCCATGCGGAATGTATGGAAAGTATGGGGAATAGGAGTAAGCGTTTTAATACTGATTACTTTCATTGTTATGCTGCCATGCCTTACAAAGAGAATAAAAGATACTTTATCAGAAATGGAGGGATAGGAATGAATGTATTTCAACTTGGAATCCGTTCTGTTGTCAGAAAGCCTGTAAAAAGTATGTTATTATTATTGATTGTGTTTGTGTCAGCGAGTTTTATTTATGCAGGTTTTGCCTGTCAAAATGCCAGCATACAGACACAAAATGAAGGAAAACAGGCGATTGGCGGGAGCTTTCGGCTAGAGGAAAATGAAGCAAACCGAAAAGCTAGAATTGAAGTGTTGTCTGCAAAGATTGGGGAGAATGTCAATGGAAGTCTGGACGGATATCATAAGGAACAGTTGCCAAGTGGAGAGTGGATGGTGTGGACAGATAATTCTTTTGAAACACTCACATATGGGGATATCATTAAAATATCAGAAGTGGACGGCGTTTCTGATTTTAATATTACTACTGCCAATACGGTTGTAAATCCGGTTAATTTCCAGAGAATTGAAGATGAGGACGTAGACCAGAGTTCTGACCAGTTAGGCGTTTCCCTGCGCGGTAATTTGCAGATGAAATATGATTTTGATGTGCAGAATGGAAATATTGTGGTAAACGATGGGCGTATGATTAACCGGGAAGATAATGATGTCTGTGTGATTTCCCGGGAACTTGCAGAATTGAACGGACTGAAAGTAGGAGACAGACTGGAGTTTAATAATTGGAAAGAAAGGGAAACTTCTACGGCTTATTCTGCTGAAATAATAGGTATTTATGATTTTGTACAGAAAATTACTCCAATTATGTCTGGAGATAGTTACAGGGCAGAAAATACCATATTTACAGACCTGCGTTTCCCTGAAAAAGCAGAAGGATGTGAGGATGATCCTCTGTATCAGTATGCTACCTTCTGGGTGGAAGATGTTAATGAATATGAAACTGTGAGAGAAAGAATCAAATCCGTAGATATCGAATGGGAAAAATATGATTTTCTTGATAATACCGGTATGAGCGACACAATGGCAGAGAATTTTAATGATTTAAGTAAGGTAAGCTCCCTGATTCTTGTATTTGTCATGGTGTCAAGTGTTCTTATTCTGCTTTTTGTATTCCTATTTTGGATGAAAAACCGGGTACATGAAATGGGTGTTCTGTTATCTATCGGGAAAGGAAAGGGAACGATTGTATTACAGGTATTAATGGAAGGGTTATTGATTGGTGCAGTTGCATTTGTTCTGGCTACTTTCTCAGCACCTTTTGTGTCAAAGCAGGTTGCTGACTACCTTGTTGGTTATCAGCTACAGGAAGAATTGGAACGAAATCAGGCAGAAGAAGGAATGGTTGCAAAGTCTGTTACAGAGACGGAAAGCAGTGTGGTAGGTGTGTCTGTGAATATTGGAACGGAAGTAGTTTTTTTTACTGCCATCTCCACAATGGGAATGATTGTAGTTTCTGTTTTGGGTTCTGGTATTTATATTGCAAGTCAGAAGCCAAAGGATATTTTGAGCAAGATGAGTTAAAGGAGTGAGCGTATGTTAGAACTGAAAAATATTTCTTATTTTTATAAATCACAAAAAGATAAAATGGTCTTAGATCAGATTTCTTATCAGTTTGAGAAAGGAAAGATGTATGCCATTCTTGGCGCAAGCGGCAGTGGTAAAACGACACTTTTATCGTTGCTTGCAGGATTAGATTCTCCGATATCCGGAGAGATTGACATGAATGGAGAAAATATCGAGGAAAAAGGATTGGCAAACCACAGAAAAAATCATATTTCATTGGTGTTTCAGAATTATAATCTGATCGATTATCTGACACCTGTGGAAAATGTAAAGCTCGGAGGAAACGCTGATGCAGAGATGCTTTTGACACAGATGGGAATTGATAAATCTACGAGAAAGAGAAATGTAATGCAGCTTTCCGGTGGTCAGCAACAACGTGTGGCAATCGCAAGAGCGTTGGCAAGTAAAGCACCAGTGTTACTTGCTGATGAACCGACAGGAAATCTGGATGAAGATACTGCAAAGGATATTGTCGAGATTTTTAAAAGTCTGGCACATGATCAGGACAAATGCGTGATTGTGGTTACACATAGTAAGGAGCTGGCAGAGGAAGCAGATGTCATTTTGACTTTGAAGCAAGGAACAGTGATAGCAACTGAGGATACTGTACTGGAAGAAAGGATAAGAGGATAAGAGAAGGACTTATGGAGGAAGCTGAAAGATTTTCAGTTCCGGATGGTCTAAAAGATAAAATAATGAAAAAGATTGAAAAACAAAACAATTAAGCTACGCAAGGACGATTCTGAACGAGGAGGTGATGTATATGGGAAAATTTTAGTTCTGACATTTGAAGATAGTGAGGAAGAAATTCTGAATCATATAATATCCTGTGTCAGTATGGGAGTAAGAGCATTTCAAGTAATTGAAAATACAAAAACGAATTTGAGTTTTAATGGATTGGAAATAGATGATATAAATCGTTCGGTAAGAAAACAGAAACAGGAAATAGATTTGACATTTACAGAGTTTGAAATCCTTTATCTGTTAGCCAACAATCCAGGCAGAGTGTTCAGCAAGGAGCAGATTTATGATATTGTCTGGAAGGAATCCTATTCCGGCGATTACAACATCGTCATGAGCCATATACGCAACATACGAGAAAAGATAGAGGATAACCCGAAAAATCGGTTAATCATCGATATTCTTATTTTATTCTTTACTTTACCAACTAATCTGGCGGTGCAGTTTACGATATTGTCCAGGGGTTATACCGGTGTATCGCTTAAAAATAGAAATAAAATAACTTTGAGATGAAAAATTCAAGTAAGTACTGATTTCGCCCAGACTGTAGTCAGAATGTGCCAGCAAATTCTTTGCCTTTTCGATAAGAACTTTATGGATAAAAACAGTAAGCGTCTGTCCGGTTTCTTTATGGAACAGGGCAGACAGATATTTAGGTGTTAAATTAACTAAAGATGCCAGTTGATTTAAGGTTAAAGTTTTATTTTTTCCATGATAGATATAATCAATGACGCGAGAAATAGCTGGTGAATAGTAATTTTTTGGCGTCTTTTTTGCCTCAGCAACACGAAGCGTAAATTCAATAGCCATCTGTTCATTTAATTTCATTAAAGCGTCAACATCGGTACATTGTTCCATTTTTCGTATATATACATCACTTAAGGAAAAAGCAGTTTCCTCATTAAGTCCTCCTTCGATGGCATATCTGGTAACTAAAGTTGTATTAGCAATACTTGCATAAAAAAGTAATTTTAATTTGGAATTGGAAGAGGTCATCTTTCCGTAAACAGTTGTTGGGAGTGAATAATAGGTATTCTCCAATGCATGAATATCTCCGTTTGAAACACATTCGAGAATTGCCTTTTCCTGTGCATAAGATGTATGTATCCGTTCATTTTCTGCATTTTTCAACATTTCATGTGTGAGTGAAAAATTGATGTCTGACTTCATTTTATACATAGGTAATTCCTCCTGTCAAAAACACGATAAATTGACATAAAACACGATAAATCAATATAATTATATGCCGGAAATAGATAAAATGCAATTAAGAGATTAAAAGAGAGGAGATAGATGCTATGAAACGAAAAGAAGTAATTTTTTTACTGGCAATGTTTGTTAGTTGGAACTTCTGTTGGTGGTTTTGCATATCCAAGTAATTGTTATGCAGCAACAGAAAGTTCTTCGGAACAAAGTATTTATTCACTGGCCAACCATTATTTTAAAATCAAGTCTATCAGTAATGGGAAATACTTGCTTGGAAATAAAACTGGATATGAAGCGCAGGCAGATACAGACGACATTGTCAGATAGGACACGATTTAAAGTAGAGCAGTATGAAGATAATTCCTTTTCTTTTTATTCTTATGTAAAAAGAAATATGTTGGAATTAAGGGAACTTCACTGGTTTGGAAAGATAATGTGGATGATACATGCCGGTTTGAACTGGAACTTACAAAAGGAAATAATCCATTCCCGGAAGCAGATGTAAATATTGATTTTTATGACGAGGATGGGAATCCAATAACGACATCGAACGTGATGGCGAGACCGTCAAGTGGTGAAAACATTATCGGAACAGCGATACTCATGCACATTTGTGTCATAACAAAGGATCCGGAGAGGTTGTATTTAATGGAGATGCATTTAGTCCCCTGGGAATTGCAGATGCACTCAATGATTGTACGGATCTGCACGGAGTAAATGGAGCGTATGATATTTGGGGAAAAGCAGTAGATGGTGCAACGACACATAATACATCGGGATATGTTACCAATGCACTTCCGCCTTATAAAAATGGCGTAACAAATGATATGGACGTAATTCGACAGAATATTGGCATTAGATATGGACTTTGAAAGAGGGGATAAGCCATGAACATTGATAAAATATGTGAACAGTTAACAATAGATGAAAAAATCCGGCTTTTAGGCGGTGTTGGTGACTGGCATACTTATGACTGTAATGGAAAAATCCCCTCTATTATGATGACAGACGGACCACATGGGATTCGAAAACTGGAGCAGGAAAAGGTTGGGGATATTGAAACCAGTAAGCCAGCAACCTGTTTTCCAACTGCAAGTGCAATAGCCTGCAGTTGGAATCCTGCTATTGTTAAAAAGATGGGTGAAGCGATTGCGAAAGAAGCAAAAAAAGAGCAGATATCCATTGTGCTAGGCTGCGGAATCAATATCAAGCGTTCTCCTTTATGCGGAAGAAATTTTGAATATTTCAGTGAAGATCCGTATTTGACAGGAAAGCTGGCAACGGGATATATCGAAGGTGTACAGAGTCTTGGAATAGGTACGAGCTTAAAGCATTATGCTGTTAATTCACAGGAAACAAGACGAATGACATCCAATAGCCAGATTGATGAAAGAACTCTTAGGGAAATATATCTGTCGGCTTTTGAAGAAGTTGTGAAAAAAGCAAAACCGACTTCTGTAATGGCTTCATACAACAGGATTAATGGCGAATTTGGAGCAAGAAATAAATACTTACTGACAGATGTTCTGAGAAAAGAATGGAAATATCAAGGTGGTGTGGTATCGGATTGGGGAGCAGCAAATGATATTGTAAGCTGTATGAAAAATGGTCTGACACTGGAAATGCCAGATCCGAAAGGCTTCCACACAGATGTGTTAAAAGAAGCGTATAAGGATGGCCGGATTACGGGTCAGGAACTGGATAACTGGACTAAGAATGTTCTGCAGAATTTTGTATCACTTCATAAAAATATAGAAGAAAATTATGAGGTAGATATGGAAGAACAGAATCAGGTGGCACGTAAACTAGAAAATGAAAGTGCAGTGCTTTTGAAAAATAATAGTGTTTTGCCAATTGGAAAAGAGAAGAAGGTAATCATTATTGGAGAGCTTGCCAGGCAGATGCGATTTCAGGGAGGTGGGAGCAGTCATATCCAGCCGACGAAGATGACAAATGCGATTGAAGCAATACGTGAAAAAGGATATCAGGTAACTTATATACAGGGATATCAGAATGAAAAGGAAGAATTAGGAGAAAAGCAACTACAGGATACGATAGAAAAACTGAAACAGGAATATAGAAAAAAGGATTGTGTGATTCTATATTTTATCGGTCTTACAGAATCTTACGAAGGAGAAGGATACGACAGGAAAAATCTTAAAATCCCTCAAAATCAGGAAGAGCTGTTGGCTGAAATTGCAGAAACTGTCGGAAAAGATCATATTGCAGCAATTAGTTTCGGTGGTGCGCCTATGGATTTTAGTTTTGAAAAAAATGTAGGAGCAATTCTTCACATGTACCTCGGAGGACAGGCTGTAGGGGAATCTGTTGCTGACTTAATCAGTGGAGAGGTGAATCCATCCGGTAAATTGGCAGAGACAATTCCGTTTTCAGAAAAAGATACTCCGGCATGGAGATATTTTGCACCTCCGAATGATGATGTAGAATACAGGGAAGGCATTTTTGTAGGTTATCGTTACTATGAGACATTCCATGTTCCGGTAAAATATCCGTTTGGTTATGGACTTTCCTATACTTCTTTTTCCTATTCGGAATTGAATGTACCGGAAGTATATAGTGGTGGAAAGATACAAATTCGTTTTAAAATTAAAAATATCGGAAAAGTGAGTGGAGCAGAAATAGTACAGTTATATATCTGCCCGATTGAATCAGATGTTATCAGAAGCCATATAGAACTAAAGGGATTTCAAAAAATATATCTGCATCCGGGAGAAGAAAAAGAAGTTATACTAGAGCTGGATGAAAGAAGTTTTTCCGTCTATGATGTAGAGAAAAAAGCCTTTTCCATGTTAAGCGGCAAATATCAGATCTGTATCGGAGCATCGGTACATGATTTGCAATTAAAGGCGAATATGGAAGTAGTAGGAAATAGTTATTTTAGAAATGAAAGAGAACTGTTTCCGGATTATTTTAGAGAGCAGCCGCATGGAATGGAAATCAGTGCAGAACAATTTTATCAGCTATTAGGCGGTGAACCGAAACATGACAAAGAAAAAAAGCGTGGAGAGTATACGGTTTACGATTCCTATCAGGATGTGGTAAATGTCTCAATGTTTGGAAAATTTGTTCGTGGAGTCGTACATATCGGACTTAAGATTATACTTCGGGGAAAATCAGAGCGGGACCCGGCCTTTAAAATGGTAAAAATGGGAGTTGAAGAAGGAAATCTGGAAGGACTGATTGCAACCAGTGGTGGAATTGCAACTCCGAAGTTAATCGATATGTTAGTTTACAATGCTAATAAAAAATATTTGCAGGCTTTTAAAAGACTGCTGAAGAAATAGAGAGAGGGGGGAGTCGTATATGGAAAACAATAAATTGGATAAACGCACAAAATGGAGCTATTGTATAGGAGCAACCGGAAGAGATATGGCGTATGCACTTGTCTCTATGTTTCTTCTTACATATATTCAATATACGATGAAACTGACAGTTGCCCAATATGCAGTAATATCAGCAATTATGGTAGTGTGTCTGCTGTGGGATGCCATTAATGATCCAATGATGGGAATTATTATTGAAAATTCGCATTTGAAAGCCGGAAAATTTAAACCTTGGATTTTTATAGGAGTATTTTTAAACAGCCTGATAATTATCTGCTTGTTTACAGTAAGGCCGGAAGGATGGGGATTTGTTGCATTTTTTGGAGTGGGATATCTTTTATGGGGAATGACTTACACAATGAATGATATTGCCTATTGGGGAATGCTGCCGAGTCTTACATCAGATCCGGGAGAACGGAACTGGCTGGTAACCGTACAGGGAATTTTTATCTGTATCGGACAGTTTTCTGTTGCAGGTCTGCTCCCTGATATGGTAGCTGGAAATGCGATTATGGCATATCGGACGGCTGCGATTGTGATTGCTTTTTGTTTTATTGGTTTCCAGCTACTTACAGTGTTTGGAGTAAAAGAGAGAAAACGACCGGAAAAGAAGAGAACACTGTCATTAAAAGATATGTTTCATATATTCCTGAGAAATGATCAGTTGATAGTGATTGGAATTGCATGTTTATTATTCCAAATCGGAAATGCTCTTCTGATTATGATTGGAATGAATTTCTTTTATTTTGAATTTGGATATTCTGTAGGTGGCAGTCTTGTATTTTGGTTTACAATTATGTATGGATTAGGAACGCTGATATCAG
>ERZ832522.5369-NODE-5369-length-11731-cov-9.225077_pt1 | contig 11731 bp, 7 predicted proteins | sample MGYA00519951_ERZ832522 | MGnify/ENA primary metagenome ERZ832522 (study PRJEB31850, sample SAMEA3708728) | human gut metagenome | biome: human gut; feature: human-associated habitat; material: faeces | place: China | collected 2014 ... | reverse complement strand
CGGCGTACCAGCCGGAGCGCTTCACGTCGAAGTTCTTGCCGTTCAGCTTGCTGGTTCCCATATCCACGCTGCCGTAGGCGGCGTCGAGGGCAAAGCGGAAAGGCTCAAAATAGGTCACGTCCGCGGCGATGCCGCCGTACCAGATGCTGCCGTGATCCTTGTCGGAGGAAGCGGCTATGGCCGCGTCGCCGCCGAGAGGCAACATGCCGGGCATGGCGATGCCGGTCATGTCAGGACCGCTGCCCTTGAAACTGTCCTGCCCGATGATGCCGCCCATGCCCCACGGGGTTACCTTCACGCCGTCAAAGGTCAGCGGCACGGTCAGGCCGATGAAGTCCAGCGCGTCGTGGGCGTCGTGCTTCGTCATTTCGGGATCATTGTCGTTCGCGGCGCGCAGCCAGAACAGGTTCGTACCCACGTTTTCAGTGAACTGGTTGCTGATGGTGATGCCCGCGCCGTCAGCGTCGAGGATCGGGGAACCGATGCCGGTAAAGTTCGGCAGCGTATACTTCTGGAGGCCCATGCGAACCTTGACGTCGGTCTGCGGGACAACCCAGTCCACATAGCTGTAACGGACCTTCACTTCCTTGCCGTCCGTGCCAAGGGCCGCGCCCTGAGCGGACTTGCCCCAGTTCTGGTGGCCGATTTCGAAGAACATCACGCCCTTCAGGGATTCCGAAGCGATCACGTCGATCTGGGTACGCAGACGGCTGGCCGCCCGCAATTTGTCATCGCCGTTGTGTTTTTCGAAATTACGGTCAGCGAACGATACACGGTGCTGCCACAAGCCCGAAACCTTGAAATCGACCGCCTGAGCGGCGGAGGTTGCGCCAAGAATCAGGCCAGCGGCGAGAATCAGGGTTACAATGCGCTTCATACGTTCCTTCCTTCCGTTAGAGGGTTAAGACCGGACAACTCCGGCCGTTGTTTGCCGTTATGGGAAAAGCGCCGTGAGGCGCACATTCGCTTTGGGAAGGGGGCGGCCCTCCCCAGGCCGCCCCGGATGCCTTAGAAGGCGGGCTTTCTGATCATCTTGAGGAAGTACATGACGATGGGGGTCACGACCGTCACGGCTACGAATATCCACAACATGGGGAAGCCTTCCACTGGGACGAACGGCATTGACCATGATATCGGCTTAAAGAGGATGGTGGCGAACACGTTCATGAGGCCCACTTCAACGGCAACCGGAGTATCGAATTCGGGGTCCACGATGCGGAGCAGAAGCAGGCCGGAGGCCGCCGTTCCGGTACAGTAGCCGAACAGGGTCAGGCCGCGTTCGAAGCCGTGTTCAGGGGAACGGCGGCCAAACCACAGGCAGATGAACAGGGTGGCGATGGTACCGAGCACGACAGCAATGAGGAACGGCATGGCCACTTCCTGGAGCTGGCGGACCTGAATGCCCATGAACACGGCACAGATCATGAAGTCCACGGTGGCGCCGGTCAGGCGGCGGGTCGTCTCGCCGTCGAGGAGGTGGATGAGGTCGAACTTGGCCATCAGCTTACGGGCGATCATGGCGAAGAACATACCCCACGCGAAGATCATGCCGATGCCGAGGCCGTTGATGCCCTTGGGCATCGTGCACAGCCACCACACGCCGAAGGCATAGGCGAGGGCGTACAGAGTGGCCATGATTGCGAGGTGGAAGGCCACGCTGTCAATGTTGGCGGGGTGGGTCGTGGAGCGGGCGCAGGTGGGGTTGTCGCCCTTGTCCATGAGGCCGCGCAGGAAGCATTGGGGAAGCTTTCCGCCTTCGATGGAAACCCAGCCCTTCTTGATGCCGTAGAAGGCCAGCGGCACGCCCACAAGGCCCGCGACAAGGAAGCCGACGGCGGCGAAGGCAAGCCCCACGTTCAGCGAGTTGCTGATCTTATACGTGGTTTCCCAAATGCTGGCGTACGCCTGCGTCTGGCCGGGGCCCTGCGTAAAGCCGGCGCCAAGCAGATAGCCGTTGCCGGTGAAAAAATCGCCGCCGAAGAGCAGCTTCCACACATCGAACGTCCCCTTGCCGACCATCGCCTGCACCGAGAAGAGCAGCCCGAAGATGAGCGCGATCCACAACGCGCCTCGGGCCACGACCTTACCGCTGGTTCCGCTCTTGGCCTGCAAAAGCCCAATGCCCACAAAACCGAAGGCGAACAGGTGGAAGGTGATCGTGCTGAACGTCACCGGGGTGATCGTCTTCCAGCCGGTGGAACTGGGGATGCCGAGCCAGCCCGCGTTCAGGACGAAAAACCCGATGATGCCGCCGATAAGCGAGGCGGGGAAGAGAAAGGTCTGGAAAAACTTTACCTTTGCGCGGATGATTGTGCCGATCAGGAGAAAGAGGCCAGTCCAACCGAGTGCGCCCAGATAAGGATAAAATGTGCTTTCCATACTCGTTCCTTGCTTTTGTTACAGTATACCCGTCAGGGTTTGCGTTTTATGGAAACGCCGGAGCGGAGGGGAGGAAGGGTTGCCCGCCACCCCGGCGGCGAGGGAGGAGCGTTTTAATCCAGCGAGCCGTAGACGACTTCGTCGCCCACGATGGTCGCCGAAATCCCGATATCCTTGATGGTTTCCTTGGCAACCGTCAGAGGATTGGCTTCGAGGATCACGAAGTCGGCCAGCTTGCCGGGTTCAAGGCTGCCCTTGATGCGTTCTTCGCAAGCCTGATAGGCGGCCCACGAGGTCACGCTGCGCAGCGCATCCATGACCGGGATGGTCTGGTTTTCGCCGAGGATGCGCCCGCCGCTGGTGCGCCTGTTGACGGCAGACCAGACGGAAAGCAGAGGATCGATGGGAGTCACGAACGTGTCGTTGTGGTTGCTGAACGGGATACCGCGCTTCAGGGCGCTGCGGAGCGGGCTGATGCGTTCGGCGCGGTCCTGGCCGAGGAACATTTCATAATGGCGGTCGCCCCAGAAATAGGTGTGGACCACAAAGAACGAGGGCACCACGCCAAGCCGCTTGATGCGGTCGAGCTGATCCTCGCGCACGGTCTGGCAGTGGATGACGATGTGCCGGGCGTCGGCGCGGGGATAGCGCTTCTGCGCCTCTTCGTAGGCGTTGAGGATCATCTGGATGGCGTCGTCGCCGTTGCCGTGGATGGCGAGCTGCCAGCCCTGCCGATGCAGGCCCACGACCTTTTCGATGAACTGCTGTTCCGGTTCCATAGGATAGCCGCGCCACATGGGGCCGTCGGGCAGATCATAGATGACCTTGTGGTACGGATTGCTCAGGTAGCCGGTGTAGCACTGGAGGCTGCCGTCCGCGAGGAGCTTCGCCGCGCCGAGGCTGATCTTGCCGTCGGCGGTGAGCTGCGTACCGGAAACGTGTGTGTTGAACGTGTTGATGTCCATGCGCGACACGCCGGGCAGGATCTGCACGCGGTTGCGGAGCAGCCCGAGTTCGTGCGCCCGCTTCAGCGCGCCCCAGTCGCCCGTGGCGGTGAAGCCGTCCTGCGCCGTGGTCACGCCCTTCGCCGTATACGCGGCGCAAGCGGCTTTGATGCCTTCCATCCAGTCGGCTTCCGTGGGAGCGGGGATATGGCGGAACACGGGTTCGCGTGCCGGGGGTTCTTCCAGCACGCCGTTGGGGTTGCCGTGCTCGTCGCGGCGGATCACCCCGCCCACCGGGTCGGGGGTATCCTTCGTATAATTGGCCTTCGCCAGCGCGAGGCCGTTGCAGGCGGAGAGGTGGCCGGACACGTGGCGCAGGAGCACGGGATGCTCTGGGGCGACTTCATCAATGTCCGAGGCCAGCGGGTGGCGCTTGTCCTCAAGGCCGGTGTCGTCGTAACCGAAACCGAGAATCCATTCGCCCTTCGGGGTTTCTGCGGCCTTCGCGCGGATCAGTCCCTTGATCTCGGCGATGTTCTTCACGCCGCCCACCGGGGGCGAGGAAAGATCGAGCTGCGTGGCCGCCATGAGGCCGGCGGAGACGAAGTGGCTGTGCCCGTCGATGAAACCGGGGAGCATGGTCCGCCCGCGCAAATCCGTAACCACCGTATGCGGATCGGCAAGAGCCATGATTTCCGCGTCGGAGCCGACGGCGAGGATGGTTTCCCCGCGTACCGCGAGCGCCTGCGCCTGACTCCCTCCAGAATCCATAGTCAGGATGGTCCCGTTGCGATATACGTGTGTTGCAGATGCCATCTGAAAGTCTCCTCTCTCAGTTACAAGTTGAAAACACGTTTCCTTCCGCCGCCTCATGTTCCCGGATGGTCGACGTCGCGGCAAAAGCCGCCAGCAACAGGATGACCATCCCCATATATGCCATGTTGTAGTTGCCCGTGAGGCTGTGGGAGAGCCCGACAGCGGCGTAACCGAGGGACTTCACAGCCACGAACAGGGAAATATACTTATAGACGTGGGGGAACTGCTTCTTGCCGTAGAGATAGGCGACCACGGAGGGGAATACCGTCCAGATGCCGCCCATGCACACGCCGTACCCCACTACGAACAGGATGACGTTGAACAAGGTATGGGGCAGGAAGATGCAGGCCAACGACAACGCATTGCACAGGAACAACAGCTTCGTGGCGAACAGCGGAGTGGTGCGGTCACAGACCCAGCCCCATGCGTACTTGCCCACGGCCCCGAGCAGCGCGGTCAGGCACATGAACCCCATCGCCACATACGAACTCATGCCGGTATCCACAAAGCGGGGCTTGAGCTGGCTGAGCACGCCCCCCACGGCCATCAGGCCGATGCCGAACGATACGCCGATGATCCACATCTGGCGGCTGGCCACCAGCTCCCGCCAATTCATGGGAATCACCTTTTCCTCTTCCCGTGCCGCTGCGAAAGGGTTCGCCGCCACGCCGTCGACGGTCAGGCCGATATCTTCGGGCGTATTGCGGATAATCCGCCAGCAAAGGGGAAAAAGCAGGAAGGCGAGGCCGCCGAGTATCGAAAACGCCCATGAAACGCCCAGCGTATCCACCAGTACGAGGGCCACGAACGGCAGGAACGCCCCGGACAGGGAAGTCCCCATGTTGACCAGCCCGAAAGCACGGCCCCGGTAGGCGGCGAACCAGCGGTTCATAAGCATGGTGGCGACCACCCCGCCGCAGATCTGCCCGCACACCCATACGATGGCGAACAGCGCCGCGAACAACCGAATGTCGTCAACGTAGCCGAGCCCGACATAGCTCAGCCCGCCGATGAAAGCCCCGAGCGTCATCAGAAGCCGGATGCTTATCTTGTTTGTGAGCATAATCCCTATCGGCATACTCAACGTCATCATGGCCGATGCGAAAGTCATGCTCAGACCGATCCCGGCCCGGCTCCAACCGTGCAGTTCGACCAAGGGTTCGATAAAGGCGTTCATGGTATAGAACACGCTTCCCTGAAGGAGCAGATTCCCGCAGGAACCTATGGTCGCCAACTTCCATCCGTAGAACACGAGGAGCCTCCTCAACGAGTGATGCCTTATGAAGAGCAAGCTCCATGCCATGTTACGGAAAAAAGATTTTACTAGTGAAAAAATAGACTTGTTGGCATTCGACACGGGAAAGGGCAGGAAAGCGTTTGTCCAGATTCTGGACTTGTCCAGTTTTTAGACTTGTTTTGTCCAAAATTTATAATGGACAATGCCTGATGCCATTGACGCACCGTAGGCGGCACGCTACTTTGAGACAAATTTCCGCAGGGGGAGCGCGGGTATGCAAGAATCAACATCTCTCTTGATTCTCTGGCTTTTGTCGTCTCTGAAACAGGAACGCTCGACGCTGTGCCTCATCCAGATGCTCGAATGTCCCGCCGCGCAGGCGGAAATAGCCCTGCACAGAGTGACCGCCGACGGCCTCGCGGAACAGCGGGACGAAACATGGAACCTGACGCAAGCCGGGGCCGACCATTTGAGGGAGGCTTTGCCGGCCCTCCTGTTCCGCGACACGGGCTCGCCGCTCGAAGAACTCATCTCCGCCTGCGAATCCAAAATGCCGGAAACGGCCTGCGAGATCTGCACGAAGCGTATGCGCGTCCTGCGGCGCAGAGCCGACACGGCCGGAAGTGCCGGATATCTCGAGCTGCTCCTCAATCAGCTCGCGCAGTGGCAAAACCGCAGGCTCACCGCCCCGGAAGCCCGTTCCTTCGTCCATTATGCCTTTGCCGCCCACGACGCCTCCCTCTATTATATGAAGAACGCGGCCCGCTCCTCCGCCTTCATGAAAAAGGCCGCCGAATACGCCGCCTCCGCAGGGGATAAACGTACCCTCGTGCTCATCCGGTTCGCGCAGGCTTCCGCCACATTCTTCACGGGCACCATCCATTTCGAACGGGCCCATGAAACGTTCCACTCCGCCATGGAGCTGCTCAAGACGCTGGACGACAAGGAGCTGTATACCCGGATCACGCCCTTCCTCATCCTGATGCACTTCATCCGGGGGAACTTCCAGCAGGCGCTCGAATGCTACGAAATGCTCCAAAAGAGCACCCATAAGCCCGTACTGCCCCTCTTCGAATCGCAGCTCGTGCTCCAGGCGGCATCCTCAGCCGCCTACTCCGGCCACTTCGCCCACGCCCTCGGCATGATCAAATCCGCCATCAGCACGGCGGAACTGGAAGGGAACATCATGTCCGCCCAGATCTTCCGCCAGCACCTCGGCGTCCTCTACGCCTACATGCGCCGCGAGGATGACGCCCTGGAAACCCTCCAGACCGTCGTCTCCCGTTCGACGATGGCCGCCAACCCCAAGCTGATGCTCCGGGCTTTCGCCGCCATCGCGCTCTGCTATTCCCGCATGGGCCGGGCCGAAATGTCCTATAACCTGCTCTCCGATACCCTGCGGCAAGCCGAGCGCCACCCTTCCTTCTCCCTGTCCTACAACTACCTCTGGATCCTCGAACTCGCGGTGTTCTATGCCGAACACGGCTTCCCGCCCCTGCCCGGCATCGATCTCGATACCCTGTTCCGCGAGGCCGAGATCAGCCCGAGCCCCATGATGAGGGGGCACGCACTGCGGCTGAAGGCGATCCTCCTCCACAAAAAATCGCCGCAGGACGCGCTTGACCTGCTCGACAAAAGCCTTGAAATCCTCAAAGATGCCAACATGCCCATCGAGTATGGGTTCACCGAACGGCGGCGCTCCGAGCTCCTGAATACCCTCGGGCGCGAAGCCGAAGCCGAGGCCGCCGAGGAAACCTCCCTCATGCTCCTCAGCCGTATCGGGCTGGGCAGGAAACGTTCCCCGTGGCCTTCTCCGGAGCAGAAAGAAGCGTCCTTCGATGTCTGCTGCCGCGAAGTCGGCTCGATCCATGAATGGGAAACTCTTGAAGAATATTGCTACCAGCTCGCGGCCTGCCTGCGTAAGGTCTTCCGCGCCGAACGCACAGCCCTTTTCAGTATGGACGGTGAAACCCTGCTCTGCCGCGGCTCCTGTAACCTCTCCGGCTCTGAAATCGCCTCCGGGATGTTCGTGCCGAGCCGCGATCTGATCCGGGAACGCATCCGTGAGGAAGCCCCTTTCTCGGCCCAGCAGAACGGGCTGGATCTCCTCTGCCTGCCTTTCCGGCTTCCCGACGGGAACCCGTGGCTGCTCTATGCGGACAGTTCCGTGCACTCCAGCCGGATGCTCCATTGCGCCCAAGAGGATCTGAGCCGCGTCGGGCTCCTCTGCGCTTCGGAACTCAAAAATGTCCTCCGCCTGCTCGAAGCCCGCAACATGCGCGCCGAAGTGCGGCAGATCCATGCCGTCACCAAGATGGCGCAGGAGGAACGGCTCGAGCTGTGGGGCAAGAGCCTTTCATTCCGCATGTGCCTTGAACGCGCCAAAGTCGTCTCCGCCACGGACGCCGCCGTGCTCCTGCTCGGGGAAACGGGCGTGGGCAAGGAGGTCATGGCCAACTACGTGCACCGGCACAGCGGCTGCAAAGGGCCGTTCGTCGCCGTACACCCGGCCTCGGTTTCCGAGCATCTCTTCGAAAACGAGTTCTTCGGGCATGAAAAAGGCGCCTTCACAGGCGCCACGGGACAGAAGATCGGCTTTTTTGAACTGGCGGACAACGGCACGCTGTTCATCGACGAAGTGGGCGATATCCCCATGAACATGCAGATCAAACTCTTGCGCGTGCTGCAGGAGCACCGCTTCATGCGCGTGGGCGGGACCAAGGAGATCCATTCCTCCTTCCGGCTCATCGCCGCCACCAACCGTGACCTGCCCCGCGCCGTGCGTGAGGGGACCTTCCGCGAGGACCTTTATTACCGCATCTCGGTCATCCCCGTGACCATCCCGCCGCTGCGCGAACGCCTTGAGGACCTGGAAGAACTCATCATGGCGTTCACCGACCATTTCTCCCGTCGCTACGGCAAAAAGCTCCCCTATCCGGATGAGGAAACCTTGCGCCGCTTCTCCGAGTATCAGTGGCCGGGCAATATCCGGGAACTGCGCAACGCAGTGGAACGCGCCGTCATCTTGTACACGGGCGGCCCCTTTGATCTAGCTGTCGGAGGGCAGCACGAAGCACGGGATCACTGCCAACGCGCTGAAACCTCCCTCTATGCGGACACCCCCACTCTCCTGGAACTCCAAAAGCGGTACATCCAATATATCCTCAACAAAACCGGAGGGCGCATCAGCGGCGAAAACGGCGCTGAAAAACTGCTCGGTATGAAGCGATCCACATTGTACCTCAAGCTTCGGCAGTACGGTATCAAGCCAGGAGAGAGAGAGAGAGAGAGAGAGAGAGAGAGAGAGAGAGAGAGAAGAAACAACGCGGGTATAGCGGAGAAAAAAAACGAACGCGCACCGGGAAGCCCCCCTCCTGCCGTCGCAAAACGCTTCCGTGGAAGCGTTTTGCCGATGCCTTCGGGTATATCCAGAACAGATGGGCTTCGAAATGCTCTAGTTTTCAGAAATGTACCGTGCGATCACGGCAAGGAAGGCGTCGCCGTATTGCGCCAGCTTCCTTTCCCCGACCCCGGCGATGCCGAGCATGGCCTCGCGGCTGGCCGGCTTTCCCGCCGCCATTTCCCGCAGGGCACGGTCATGGAACACCACATACGGCGGCACCTGCGCGGCTTCCGCCAGCCTGCGGCGTTCCGCGCGCAAGAGCTGGAACAGCGTATCATCCACATCCATGTCCTGTGACGCTCCGTCGCGCTCCGCCCGGTTTCGGCGGGCGCGCGTTTCCACGATCCGCAGGGCACGGAACGGAGCCCCCCGCAGCGTCTCCCATCCGGTTTCGGTAACGCGCAGATATGGATACTCTTCACCTTCTATGGCAGCCAGCCCCTGACGGGTCAGGGCATCGATCAGATACTTCCAAAAACGGCGTGTCCGATCCTTGCCCACGCCGTAGGTGGGCAGATGCTGAAAGCCGGTTTCCCGGATGCGGCGGTTATCCGCACCCATCAAAATGTCCATGATGAGCACCCGCCCGAAGCGGCACCCGCTCCGCACCATTGCGGAGAGCGCTTTCTGCGCCTCAATGGTGTAATCTTCCTCCTGTATCTCCCCGGTGCATACGTCGCATCCGCCGCAATTGGGCTCCTCGAAATCTTCCCCGAAATACGACAGCAACGCCTTGCGGCGGCACTGGTTGCGTTCCGCATACTCCAGCATGGCGTAGGCGTGCTTTTCCGCAATACTCCTCTGCTCTTCGTCCTCCGTCTGACGCGCAAAATAGAGCAGCTGCGCCATATCCGCCGCGCTGTAAAGCAACAGACAGTGCGCAGGATCGCCATCACGTCCGGCCCGGCCCGTTTCCTGATAATAGCCCTCCACGTTTTTCGGCAAATCAAGGTGTGCCACAAAGCGCACGTCGGGCTTGTCGATGCCCATGCCGAAAGCCACCGTCGCCACCACGACGGGGCATTCGTCCCGCCGGAAGGCCTCCTGCACGCGCATACGCTCCGCATCGGGCAAGCCTGCATGGTAGGCTTCGGCCTTCACGCCTTTTTTCTGAAGGAATGCGGCGGTCTCTTCGACTTTTCGGCGCGTGGACCGGTAGACGATGCCCGATTCCCCCTCATGGCCGCCGAGAAACGAAAGCAGCTGGGCATGAGGTTCCTCTTTGGGCAGGACATGATAGAACAGGTTCGGGCGGTCGAACGAAGCCCGGATCAGCCGGGGCTCCCGCAGGCCGAGCCGGGAAAGGATGTCTCGCTCCACCTCGGGCGTGGCCGTAGCCGTGAACGCCGCCACCGGGCATTGGGGGAACCGCTCGACAAGCCCGGAAAGCGCCAGATAATCCGGGCGGAAATCATGTCCCCATTGGGAAATGCAGTGCGCCTCGTCGACGGCGAAGAAAGAGACGGGCCATAAGGCCAACGCGTCCCAGAAGCCGGGCGCGCTCAGGCGTTCGGGCGAAATGTACAGCAAGTCCAGTTCACCGGAGGCCAGCGCCTCCCGCACGGCCCTGTGCTCGCCGGGGGACAACGAACTGTTGAGCGCGGCGGCCCGCAGCCCGTTGGCGCAGGCGGCATCCACCTGATCCTTCATCAGCGAAATCAACGGGCTGATCACCACGCATACGCCATCCATCAAATGTGATGGCAGCTGAAAGCACAGGCTTTTCCCTCCGCCCGTGGGCATGATGGAGAGCGAATCATGTCCGCCGAGAATCCCCTTTACGATCTCAATCTGATGCGGGCGGAACGCCGTATAGCCGAACACCCGGGCCAGTGCCCCGTGCAGTTCGGCATCGCTCCATCTTCCTGCTCCGCCCTGTTCCATCATGCCTCTCCTTGTGATCATCACAAAAACTTTCCATCAATCTTATATAATAAGGAAAACGTGTCGGTCAGGCTACCCCCGATCCCCCCTACACCCGTTCCCTCAACATCTGGCCGACGCTCAAAAAGACAGAGGACGCGGCGTCCCGAACCTCCGGCGCGGCATTGGCCACGGCGTGGCCGTTGAAATGGCGGATCATGGGAAGGTCGTTCATATCGTCGCCGATGACGAGCACTTCCTTGGCTTCGCCCCAGCGCCGCAGCTCGAGCAGGTGCGTCATGCCCGCGGCCTTGCTCACGTCCGGGGCAGTGATGTCGATACAGATATTGCTGAAATGCACGCCCGCATTCTCGCCGCAACCTTCCGTAAAAGCTTCTGACCACGCCGCCGATTCGCCGGGCTCGGCGTAGGCGAGGCTGATCTGATGCAGGCCGGGCATGTGCAGAGCCTCAACGGGAGAAAGCCGGGGGAGCACATGCTCTTTAAGGATCCAATAGTCCGTCTTGCCCGCGTGGGTGAAAATGGCAGTTCCCGCGAAGAACGCGCACTGTGAGCTTGCCCGCATACCCGGATGATCCATGATTTCAGCGCGCACCGGCTCGGGCAGAACCGCACAATACACGTCCTGCGCCTGCTCGTCGCAGATCATCGCGCCGTTATTGCAGATCAAAAAGTCGTAAGGGATGCTGAACCGCTTCACGTCGCGCAACAGTGTGTTCCGGCCTCGGCCCGTCACGATCCCGAAAGCGTTCCCCGAACGCCTCCAGTCCGCTATGGCCTCAAGGTCCGCTTCGCTCACCACACCATCGCGGAACAGGGTTCCGTCAAAATCGCAGGCCGCTATCTTCATGCCGCTTCCTCCTCGTCTACCTCTATAGCCGAACCCCATCCCGCGCAAGCCCAAGGGCTCCGCCCCTGGAACCCCGGCAGAGGCGCTGCCTCCGCACTCCGCAAGGCGCGAGCCGCGCTGGCAGGGGGGCGAGCCGCCCCTTGACCCGGCGGCGCGTTTGCTTCGGCGGCAAGACGCCGAAGCAAACGCTTGATGGGATAATGGAGGTTACGGGGATA
>ERZ832522.5365-NODE-5365-length-11743-cov-3.532426_pt1 | contig 11743 bp, 7 predicted proteins | sample MGYA00519951_ERZ832522 | MGnify/ENA primary metagenome ERZ832522 (study PRJEB31850, sample SAMEA3708728) | human gut metagenome | biome: human gut; feature: human-associated habitat; material: faeces | place: China | collected 2014 ... | reverse complement strand
CATCATAATGATTCCCTCTGCGGATCTCACGCTCAACAAACTTCACACAGTCATCCACCAGCCAGCGAATCGGAGCATCTCCCAGACCGGAAGCAACCGCATTCTCCTTTGCCCAGGTAACCATTCCTTTTGAGGCATCTACATGAGTTACAGATGCTCCCGCAGCTGCGGCTGCAAGTGTTGCTCCACCAGTATAGGCAAATAAGTTCAATACTTTTACTGGGCGGCCTGCCTTCTTAATCTTATCAGAAAACCAGTCCCAGTTGACTGCCTGTTCTGGGAAAAGCCCTGTATGTTTAAAACTGAATGGTTTTAAATGGAAGGTAAGACTTCTATAATGAATATCCCACTGCTTTGGAAGATCAAAAAACTCCCACTCTCCGCCACCTTTTTTGCTTCTGTGATAATGTGCATTTAAATGCTTCCAATGCTTATCTTCCTTCTTTGTGTTCCAGATTACCTGAGGGTCCGGGCGAAGAAGGGTGTATTTACCCCAGCGTTCCAGTTTCTCCCCCTCGCTGCAATCTATTACTTCATATTCTTTCCAGTTATCTGCTAACCACATATTTTATCCTCACTTAATTTAAATCTAACTATGAAAATATTCTAATCGCTATAGTTTTCCCTGTCAATAGTAACGAAACTTAAAATACCTTTATTTCAGTTTTTCACACTCTTTTTTCAGAAAATGTACTGCAGCTTCTGCTTCTTTTCTCGTGATTCCTTCTGGTGAATACACCGCTTTCTGGCGAATCCTCATACAAAGATGTAACTTTTTTGGTTCCACTTCTCTGTCAAAAGTACGAAGTCTTTTTTCAAAGGTTCTTACACGATTATCTTTTATTTTTTCTTTTCCATATATCGTTTTACACAAAATATCATACCAGAACATGACTGCCTGACTATACCTTTGCTGTTTTAAAAGTTTATCTGTTTTATAGTTTCGGTATACTTTTTGCAGCCGTTTTCTAAATACTAAAAGGAAAAGACCTGCTATGAAAATAAAGAAACATAGAATATACAGGATTTTATGAACCGTTCTTCCACCTCTACTTTGCTTTGATCGATCCTGAGGAATCTGCTGCGGTGTTTCTACTGTTTTCTGCTCTGTTTTCTGTTCTGTTTCCTGCCTTTTTTGTTCCTGCTGTTTTTCTTGTTTCTTCTTATCGTCATTTTCTAAAGATTGATCTGACGAACTTGAATTACTTACCGCAGTTTCCTGTGTCTCATAATACGGTGTTCCCATAATGTTTTCATATTTGGGAGTAACTTCTACCGGAATCCATCCCATTCCATCCAGATAAATTTCCGGCCATGCATGCGCATATTTTTGTGAAACGGTCACCGTCTCTGCTGTTCCTGCCTCTTTTAGCGTTTCCGGTGTAAGAAGGTATCCTTCCACATAACGGGATGGAATTCCATAATAACGAAACATCATTACTGCTGCCGCCGCATACTGCACATCGTATCCTGTTTTTTTATCTTCCAAAAACCATTGGGCAAAGTCTTCATCTTCCGGGATACTTCCTGGATTTTCATTATAGGTAATCGATGTCTTCATGAAGCTTTTTACCCGGTTTATAATTGCTAATACCGACAGATTACTTTGAAGACTTCCTTCTGTGGCAGAAGAAATCAATGTTTTTGTTTCTTTATTTAAAAATAGACATGTTGCGTCTACATATTCTTTATAGCTTTCCGTCATTTTTTTTGAGGAAAGATTCTTATCCTCCGTCTTAATATTGGTAGACGATTTCAACTTTCCAGCCATTGTTTCCATTGCTTTAAAAGAATATTCTCCTGCTCCTTTTATTCCGGAAGCGAATATATTCTCTGTTTTATTGACCGCTGCCTTCCCTTCTTCTTCATATATTGTTGGTAAAACAGCACTTTCATAAGGAAGATAAAGATACTTTCGATTCGCCCCTACATTTTTTACAGATAAACTGTAAATAGACGGGTCCGTTTTTCCTTCCGAAAGCTTTTTCTGCCTTACAAAATGATACATTACTGTATTTCCGTAAAATTCTTTATTATGAAGCCATAATAAAGATTCGTATGCCTCCCGGTCAGAAGCTGCAAGCATACTCCTGTCTGAGCCAAAAATATTCCAGTTATTTGTACTTGCTTTCCAACAATTATTCTCATAAGTTGTTCCAACAAATCCTTTCAGATAATAACTGTTTTTCTTATAAATATTTACTTTAAGAGCTTCCTCATCTGTTCGCTTCATCTTCTTTGCCTTTGTAAGCTGACCTTCTGGAAGAACAGATACATCCTCTTTATATCGTTCTTTATTCCACTTCTTTTGAATTGCCGACATCTGTCCGGTATTTGTCATTCCTGAGAAAGTTCCTAAAAGAAGCAAAAGAATAAGAATTGAAGTTCCAAGTACTCCTCCCCAGAAAGACGGAGCAAAGAAAAAGAAACAAAAAATGAGAAAGCTTAACACTGCAAACAATTCTGGACGGACTCCCCATACAAAAAATGGAAAAGCGAAGCAAATCGCTACGGTAAAAAATAAAATACAGGGCTGGACCTTCCACAACAGTGCCATAAAAAGAATAAGCCATAAAGTTATCCCCAATATTCCGACAACAAATGGCAAAAACTCCACATTTCCTGTCTGCATATCTACCGATGTATTTTGAAGTATACGATGAAAAATATTCTTACTCTGTCCATAGTCTGCCAGATAATTAAAGACTGTCCGGGAGAAAATCAACAATGCTCTTCGAATATTTTCCATAGAAAGAATGAGAAATGGAACAAAAAAATACAAAACGCTTATAAAAACCGCAAAACCTTTTTCAACCGATATCCCAATGAAATACAATAATATAAAAAAGGCTGCTCCAATAAAAAGAACAACACCTGCTGTATACATTTCAAAACGACCGGCAGCATACCAGATAAAACATAACAGCGCAGCAAGCCATACATATCCGGCCCGCATCATTTCTGCCCAGCCATATCCACTCTGATGATTCAATTTTTTAATGTGAAATGAGTTTTTATGCTCCATAATCTGCACTCCTGTACGCTGTCAAAATCCGATCAATATCCTCTCCCATGGTTTCCGCCGAAAAAATATACGGTACGAAAGCTTCCCCTTCTTCTTTTCTTGCTTCCCGTCGTTCTAATAATAAAGTCAGATTCCAGTCATCTAAAACTGCCTGTTTCTCGTTCCAATACTCTGTAATATAAATCACTTCTGAAAACTGTTCTTTTCTTTCTTTTTCAAAAGAATCTATCGTTGCATTCCCCCGAGAAAAAAACATACTTTGAAATACATGGGCATACACTTCTTCCAACTGCACTACATTCTCCACACGGTAAAAATTCCATCCATCGGTCTTTTTATCCCACCAGCAAAGGCAATGTTTCTGCCTCTCCTGTGCCATATGCTGTGAAATAGAAAAAAATGCTTCTAGCAGCCCATCAATCATAGCGGCATCCTGCTTCTCTACCCTTGTTTCCAGAAAAATAAGAGGCATCCTCATCACAGGCACTTCCACTTCTTTTATCATATATTCATCTGTTTTTCCTGTCAGTTTCCAATGAATCAGTTTCATGGGATCCCCATCAACATACGGACGGATTCCAAAATATTCTCCCGGACCATTTCCCTTTTTGCCACTTTGTTCCTCATCAAAAAAAGAACAGGCAACTCCACTGTTTTGTACTGGAAAATGCAGTTCCGTTGTTTGTGGCAGAACCATTACCACCTTCTCCTGATTTACATATGTTACCTTTTTCATACATCCAAAAAAGCTGTACAGTTCCACCCGCAAAATCGTAATTTCCAAAAACCCCATATATTCCGAATCTATAACAAAGGCAGCCGCACTATTTTTTCGTCCCGCTGCCCTGATATTCATAGAAAACATTTCCTGTTCCCCACTGATCGTCTTCTTTACCTGTAAAAAAACTTTCCCAGATAAAACAGGGAACACTCCTGTATTGCTGATACAAAGTCGTCCGGTAATTTTTTCTTCCTTTTGTGCATAGGCAGGAATGATCAGATGAATAGAAACTTCTTTTGGAAGATAAAGATTATAAATGACAGCCACCAGCAACATAATTCCTAATGCCATCCCGGCAATCTTCCCTGTTGTTCCAGAAAGAAAAATAATGAATGCAATCCACAGTAACAGACAGACAATCCCGCTAATTCGATTCATCCATAGTCTTTTTCGGGTCATCTTCTTCCTCCTGCCGCTCTTCGATCCGGCACATGTACAGTGGCACAGATTTCATCCATAATCTTATCCGCATCTTTACTCGATAACCTTGCTCTTGACTTTATTACCAGACGATGACGGAAAACATCTTTTACGACATCCTGAACATCCTCCGGCACAACATAATCTCTGCCAGCCAAAAATGCACTTGCTTTTGCCATTCTGCATAAGGCCAGAGACCCTCTTGGGCTGACACCCAGCTGAATCATATCATGTCTTCGTGTCGCATCAGAAAGCATTGCAATATACTGATAGATTAACGAAGAAACCTTAATCTCATTCACTTCCTTTTGCATAGAAAGTAATTCTTCCTTTGAGATAACTTCATTCACATCATCTAAAGGATCACTCACCTTTCTCTGACTCATAAGAATCATTTCTTCCTTTATTGTTGGGTATCCCATAGATAAAAGAACCATAAAACGATCCATCTGTGACTCTGGAAGCATCTGCGTACCCGCAGAACCAAGCGGATTTTGCGTTGCAATAACAAAAAATGGTTCCGGTATATTTCTTGTCACACCATCTACCGTTACCTGTCCTTCTTCCATAACCTCCAAAAGTGCTGACTGTGTTCTACTTGAAGTACGGTTAATTTCATCTGCCAGCAAAAGGTTCGTCATAACTGCTCCCTGACGGTATTCAAACTTTCCACTTTCCTTATTATAATAGTAGAAACCGACCACATCCGATGGCATAACGTCCGGTGTAAACTGTATTCTTCGATAAGAAAGTCCCAAAGCCTTTGAAAAAGCCAGCGCCATCGTTGTCTTTCCCACACCAGGTACATCCTCAAGCAAAACATGTCCACCAGAGAGAATCGTCATCCACACCTTACGGATGACCTTTTCTTTACCAATAATTACTTTATTCACTTCTTCTATAATTAAATTTGCTTTATTCAAAAAATACTCCTTTCTTATGAGGGTAGCAATATACAGCAATTACCGTCCATTATAACACGAAAAAGGATTTTTGATATAATAATTTATCTGATAGACAAAATCTGGAAAAGTTTTTAATACAATATTCTAAATATCACGAATAATATCACAGCCTTTCCTACAAGCATTGGTAACCATAACCTTCCTAGAAGACCATTATGTGTGTTTTGTTTTGGGCATTTTCCGATACATTTTCCACAGGAGAAACATTCACCGGATGTCGCATTATCCCCTTCTTTATCCGATGGTATCTCAAGGTTTGCCGGACATACTAAATTACACGCTTTACATTTTGGAATACAGTTTTCTCTGTTTCGTTTGATTACAGAAAATGGTAACACCGGCATCAGGGAAAATACTGCTCCCATTGGGCATAAGAAACGGCAGAAAAATCTTGGTTCCAATGCCATTCCTGCTGTAACCAATAAAAAGAGACCTGTTCCTATAAGGCTGTCTGCCATCTTCAACTGATGGAAACGGGAAAATGCACTGAACGGACTATGTACAGCAACTGCACTACTGTAACCTTTTATGCAAAGAAGCAGTACAACAAGCAGTACAACATATTTTAAATACCGGAGTATCTTTCCCGCTTTTGAAAAACATTTCAACGGTTTCTTTTTTCTTTTTTTGCGAATCATAGATGAAATAAAATAAACGAAATCACCCCATGTTCCAAATGCACAGGCAAAACCACAGAAAAATCGTCCAAATACAATGGTAAAGACCAGCAATACAACAAGTGTCTGTACAAAGGAATTCCACTGCAGACTTGCACGCTGTGTAATTTGTTCTACAATTAATTTTATTCCGGTAAATGCAGTGGAAAATAACGCTGGATAGATAATAAAAAATACTGCCCGTATCATCACTTCTATGATTGTCTGCACCGATATTTTTTTCTTTTTCTTCATTATTTAGCTGCTCCTTCTAATGCCTGTCCTACTGCATTCTTTATTCCTGTAGATGAATAGGTTGCTCCGCTTATTGTATCAACATCTGTCGTCTGCTTATCAAGTATTGTCTTCACAATATCTTTTGCCATTGATAAATAAGCCTCATCTTCTCCACTTGCTTCTATAATATCTATTGCACTGATCTTCTCCCCGGATACCGTTACTTTTACTTTAATTTCTCCGCCAAATCCCTGCGAACTTCCAGTATATGTTCCATCTTTATACGTTCCTGCCTGACCGGCAGATACACCATCGGTCCCTAGCTTTCCAGAATTTTTTGCTGCTTCAAGAATATCCTCTTTTTCTCCTTGGAGCTGATTTACCTGGCTTTTTAATTCTGCAATTGTGGCTTCTTTATCACGACTGTAAATCACAGCCTGATATCCTGCTAAAAGCCCCAGAACGAGAATAAGATCAAATAAACGGATTAAAAAGTTTTTATATTTCATTCGTTGTCCCTTCTAAAATGCTTTCTACTATCTTTTATAAATTTTCTTACTATTTTAAATATTCAAATAACTTTTTCTTAAATAAACGCAAAAGCTTCTCTTTTCAAAATTACTTCTTTGCCGCATTAAATGCCTTCTGGCATGCATCTTTGATTGCTTTAGAAGAACAGGTGGCTCCTGCTACAGTATTTACACCATCTGCATTTCCATTTGCTACAATTTTAGAAACCATTCCTTTCTTTGCATCGTTTGTATATGCTTTATTCGTTGAATTTGTATTCGCGGTAATATTAGAAATTTCTGTAATTTTATCTTTTTTAATTGTGATATCCATGGAAATCGTATACGGATCAAAATCCTCATCTTCATCCGGCTCGCAGCTTACGCTTACTTTGTATGTTCCATTTTTGTAGTTTTTCCCTTCGTCTGGATTTTCTGTTGTTTCTTCTTTTTTCTCTGTAGTCGTTTCCTCTTTCTTTTCTGTCGTTGTCTCTTCCTTTTTTTCTGTGGTCGTTTCCTCTTTCTTTTCTGTTGTCGTCTCTTCCTTCTTCTCCGTTGTTGTCTCTTCTTTCTTTTCCGTAGAAGAACTGTTTTTCTTCGCCTTTGATAAAGCATCATTTACCGCATTAAAAATAGCATGGGAACTGTACGTTGCTCCACTGACAGCATCTACTCCGCTTGTTCCGTTTTTAGAGACAATAAATGATGGAAGATTCTTAACCTCATCTCTGCTCATAAACTGTTTCAGGTTGGTTCCTTTTGCTGTAGAAGAAATCTCCACCGCAGAAATCTTTCCATTTTTAATCGTTACATTTGCCGTTACACTATATTCCTTAAACTGTTCTCCCGAACAGGCCGCACTTCCGGTATAGGTGCCGTCTTCATACCCTTCTGCCGGTGCTGCAATATTATTGTTGTTATTATTGCTGTTAGAACCACTGTTTTTTTTCTTATTTTTTTTGTTTTTCTTCTTTTTCTTTTTCGTACTGCTTTTTCCTGTTTCCGCCTTTGAAAGAGCATTTCTTACTGCGGTAATAATTCCATTGGAACTATAGGTTGCTCCAGATGCCGCATCCACATTTGTAGTCTGTCCGCTGATCATCTTTGGGATAATTCCTTTTGCCTTACTAAAATATGAAGCAGTTTCTCCGGATGCGCTTGTTACATCGATCGCGCTGATTTTTCCATCTTCTACTGTTACTTTTACAGAAATAGTTCCACCAAATCCTTTGCCCGAACCAGTGTAAGTTCCATCCTTCCATGTACCGGATTCACTTACTTTAGAAACACTCGGAGCCGAACCACCTGCATTACCTGCGTTCGCTGCTGCCGCTGTCGCATTATTAGACTCCGTTCCAAAAAGTGCATTTTTTACTGCACCGATAATTCCATTTGAACTGTATGTTGCTCCGGACACGACATCTACATCTGTACTCTGTGCCGTAAGCATCTCATCAATAACCCCTTTTGCACGCTGAAAGAAAGAATCCGTCTCACCCGGAGCACTGACAACATCAATCGCTGTCATCGTCTTTTTGCTTACAGTAACATTTACTGTAACTTTTCCGCCATATCCGTTTGCAGAACCTTTATACGTTCCATCTTTTACATCAATAGTCCCCTTCTTTCCCTTCTTTGTTGTATTCTTTTTCGTTGTTTCTGCCGTTGCTGCCGTACTTTCCTTCGCAAGCGCTTCCTTAATCTGACTGATGTCTTCTGTCTCTGAAGCTTCATACTTTTTTGCCTGTGGGGTTTTGTATCCGGTAAGTACCGTCACCATAAGAACCGCCAGGCAAACCGCCGGAATTATCGCTGTAATTCCTTTCACATCTGAAACCTTATCACCAAGACTTTTAAATTTTTCAACATATTTTTTCCACTTTTCTCTCATCATATCTCCCTTTCTTTTTGAATGTATTCTTGTATTCCTGTACTCTTGTATTCTTATATTCTCGAAATCTTTTTGTACTTGATTTTATGAGAAATTTTTTGTATCATTATTTTTTTATTATCGTAAAATCAGACTCACTGGTAAAATACTCTGCGAGTCCCTCTGAAACTAGAATGCTTCCGTCATCTTTTACAAGAATCGTGTCAAACTCATCACTGTGTTCTTTCCAGTATTTCTGTGCTTTTTCCGGTCCCATAATAAATAATGATGTGGATAAACCGTCTGCAAGTGTTCCGTCATCTGATACGATCGTAACAGAAGTCAGACCATTATTTGCCGGATATCCATTAGCCGGATCAATAATATGATGATATGTTTTGCCGTCCTGCTTAAAATAACGCTCATATCCTCCAGAAGTAATCACTGCCTTATCCTTTATGGAAAGTACTCCAATATAACTTCCCGTATCTGCCGGATTCTCAACCGCCACTCTCCAGTCAGAACCATCTGGCTTTCCATTTAGTGTCTGTACATTACCACCAAGACTGATCACTGCACTAGAAATCCCATTTTCTTTAAAAATATCCATTACTTTTGAAGAAGTATATCCTTTCGCAATTCCACCAAGGTCAATCTTCATTCCTTCCTTATTTAAAGTGACCTCCTGTTTTTTCTCATCATATAAAACGTGATCTGCTCCCATCAGTCCCCTTAACTTCTTCAGCTCTTTCTTTCCAGGAACACAATAGTTCTCCGTCGGGAACCCCCACGCCTGCATAATCGGGTAAATCGTAATGTCAAACACTCCATTCGTGCTGTCATAAATCTCTTTTGAGCGCTTAATCAGATATCCTGTTGTTTCTGATACCGAACCTTTCCCATTCTTATTAATCTGCGAAACTTCACTGCTGTCAATCCCCGTAGAAACAAGCTGTTCAATATTGTTAATCTCATCAACCGCCTCATCCAACGCTTTCTTAGCATTCTTTCCGTAAGCCGTTAAAGTCATATACGTATCCATCGCAAAAATATCTCTTGATTCTGATTTGTCCTCTTCATTTTGAGTCTTACTATTTGTATCCGCTTCTGCCTGTGTTGTCTGCTCCACAGCCTTTCTACTATCATTCTTACTTTTCTCTGTATCTCCTGATGTTCCACATCCGGAAAGCATTCCTGCAGCGAACACAGTGGCCAGTAACATCGCAACTGCTTTTTTTCTAAAATTTATCACAACAATCCTCCATCATCTTGAAACTTACTTCCATTAGTTCTTTCTAACTTTATACATTATATAGAAAATATTCTGACAATGCAATTTTTTTATAAGCAAATGAGAACTTTTTTCATTAATACATATACAGTTTGACACAGCTAATAATAGTATATTATTATATCTTTCGTTAGAAAGTGCTAACTGATAATACCAATTATAATAAAATTTAAGGAGGAACTTATGAGAAACAAATTATTTGCAGGCGCTCTCGCTTTAGCTATGACTTGCACTACTGTATTTTCAGGTGTAGCTCCGGCAACAGTTAAAGCTGCAAGCGTAAGTACCGTACAGACACAGGCAACAGAAAACAGCTATGTTTACTGCTATGCAGGATTAACATGGGATGAGTATTGGAAATCTGAAGGAGTATATAACGCTAACAATACTTCTTCTTCCGATATACTTGACAGTCATAACGAATATGATAAAGGTGCTTTTGATGCCGTAACAAGAGCTACATCAAACCACGGCCTTCATCGTGGAAACTTCCAGTGTATCGCTACTGTTTACGATGTAGATGGTACTTCTTATAATTTAGCTTACTGGGCAGATAAGACACATGTTGTTTTAACAGATGGTACTACTATCGGTCTTTCAAAAGGTGTAATTACCCTTGCAGATGGTACTACAACTAAAAAGGTAGACCATTATAAAGTTACAGGAATTAAATATGTACCTGTAAAAGTTAAATCTTCTGATTTTGAAGCCTTTAAAGCTAAATATTCCGTTGTAGAAAATAATGGTGATTTAAAAGGTGGATACGGAGAAGGTACTTTATCTTCTTACACCGAAACAGCTAATGTCACAGCTAATACAAATGGTTTAAAAACTGTTACTAAAAATAATGATGGTACATTCTCTTTCAGTACTCGTCAGACAGGAATAGAATCTGGTATTAAAGATGCAGTTTTAAAGACTGTTGATACTTCTAAAATCACTGGTACGTTAAAAGAGACTAATGGTGTAGGAAGTTATGGTGAATTTATCCGCCTTGACTTTACTGGTGATGCATACTCTGATCTTGGAGCAAATATGCAGGCTGTAAAATGGACTTACTATGGTGATGACAGCACCTATACAAAAGCCGTTCAGAGTTATGGTACAAAGTTCGCTGCTGATAACTGGATGCATAAGAACATGGGAATTCAGCTTGGACTTACAGATTCCTTACGTTGCAAACTTCCAGAAGACTCTAATGGAACTGGATACTGGACTGTAACCGTTTATGCTTTAGGATATCAGGATTTTACTTACAACTTCAAAGTGGAAGCAAAAAATCTTCCTGCTGATGATGCTTCAGCACTTGATACATCCAAGTTAGAATCTCTTGTAAAAGAAGCCCAGGCTTTAAATGCTTCTGATTACACTACAGATAGCTGGAATGCTTCTGGCATTGAATTAGAATTACAGGAAGCTATTGATTTATTAGCTGCTGAGCAGAAAAATCAGGCTTCTATTAATGAACAGTGCACTCATCTTACTGCAGCTATGAAAGCTTTAGTTAAAAAGCAGGCACCTACAACTGCAGAAAAGAAAGACAACACAACTACTGCTTCTAAATCAGACACAACTACTGCTTCTAAGCCAGCTACAAAACCAGCATTAAAGAAAGCAAATGTAAAACTTTCTAAACCTGTTCTTAAAGTTGGAAAAACAACAAAGAACAAAGCAAAAGTTACATGGAAAAAAGTTAAGAAAGCTACAGGTTACGAAATCCAGTACACAACAAAAGGATTCGGTAACAAAAAAGCTACAAAAACAATTAAAGTTTCCAAGGCTAAGATCACATCTGCTCAGCTTAAGAAACTGAAAAAGAAAACAAGATATAAAGTCCGCATCCGCGCTGTATATACAAAAGCCGGATATCAGACAGCTACATCAAAATGGTCTGCAATAAAGACTGTGAAGACAAAATAATAATTGTAGATTTCGTGTAGACGAAAAAAGAAACAATACCATATCCCATCTGCTCTGTAGTCGCTGTGT
>ERZ832522.5352-NODE-5352-length-11771-cov-11.271424_pt1 | contig 11771 bp, 8 predicted proteins | sample MGYA00519951_ERZ832522 | MGnify/ENA primary metagenome ERZ832522 (study PRJEB31850, sample SAMEA3708728) | human gut metagenome | biome: human gut; feature: human-associated habitat; material: faeces | place: China | collected 2014 ... | reverse complement strand
ACGCATCAATATTCTTTTCACTGAGAATCTTCTCGAAAATCCGGTCTCCAAGCTGCTTTATTTTGGTGACAAGAAATCCCCCATTCATTTCCATACAAAAGCTCCTATATAGTAGTTTCTGTAAAATAATGATATTACGCGTTTTCTCATAACTTTCGCTCTTTTTTTCGGTTTTAGGTTGTGTGTTCTAAGAGACTTCCCAACCACTTGATTGAGAAGTCTTTTAGGGCATACAACGCCCTCCACCAATAAGGACGTAACCGCCTTTACAGTCGCTCATGGCATCGGCAAATCGCTCTATTCCCCTCACTTTTGACATATCGTCCTCCTGAGCTAGAAATGCAAAAAGAAAGCCCTCGAACCAGAGGGTTCGAGGGCTGTTATTCCCGTTATTTCGCCGGCGGCTTTGCTCTATGGCGACGCCGAAACAGTATCAGGCGGTACTCAGCAGCACCAAAACGCGAGTTCAGAAGCCAGTTCCCGTTATTCCCACTCGGTGGTTATAGTTTTGCCGTCTCGTCACTCCAGTTGCACCCAGTTTTCGGCGGCATCTCGAAGTGAGTGCCGCTGAATGACGCGACGTCGCGTTTCATCGGCTTCGGGGACAAAAGCTGGGACAACTTCAAAAACCATTTTCAAACTCAGAGTATTGAGTTTTTATTTTTGTCCCAAGGGGCACGGAGAGCCGCCTTTGGAGGCTCGATATCGCCGAAAAACGCCCGTTTTGAAACTCAACCGCCTTTGAGCCTGCAAACCACCAGCTTCAACAGTAAGTGAGTCGACGCGGGTGGCTTACGAGCCGTTCACAAAACCGCAGGCCACAGGTCTTTGTCAACGATAAGCAAAGTGAATAGTCTCAGGTGGCTTGCCCATGAGTTGGCGTAAGCCTGTTTAGCAAAAGGCTAATCGGACACGACAGGCCGCCCGCATGGCGACGGCGTTTCCCGTGCGGGCACAAACAGCCCTGCGTGCCCTGTCGCGCGATATCCCAATGCGACGTTCAGAACCCTACCCGCCAAGCAGCCACCTCGCGAAATTCAGCACGAGCACGCCCTCCCGGGTATGGGGCTCATGCCTCGTGCGAGTGATGAGAATCTTCGGGAATGCATCCCCGATGGATAGAATCGGCGCAATCTCCCTCTCGAGCGTCGAATCGGCGCCGATATCGTCGCTCACATACACTTTCCTTCCCGGTTTCGAAACTTGGAAGGCAGTATGCGCAAGGATGCGTCGAGGTGCGATCCCAGTCGTACCATGCCAGCAGAGATGTCGAGGCACATTCGTTCATGCTGCAATGCGGGCATCGGAGATGAAAAACAGCCCGTCGGGTAGTCATGGGCGTGCGGGAGCCCGCATCAGTAACCTGCCTCCTCGGTTGTCCCTTCTTTGCATGGTCGTCTGCATAAAGGAGGAACCAGCCATGCAGATCAGCATGCTTGCCCTTCTTGGGTCACGGACCGGGGAGGCGAGGGCCTCCGTCGGGACCGCCCCGAGCAACCGGCATATCCAAGGAATGACAAGGCTCGATCGCTGTGCTGGTCAGGATGCCGAAGCGGGCCGTCCGCCAATCGGAATGCGGGTCAGGATGCTGCAACGTGATTCCAGCTGCAGGATACGGCTCCTTTGCGGTTGCCGCAAAACCTGCTGGCAACATTCTTACTATCCGAATGATGTACGCATCCCTTGGGATCGTTTCGCCTGACCAGGGCCATCTTCAGCGCCTCATCGGCCAGCTCGGCAGGCGCCTCTTCCACGCGTAATAGCCCTGGCGGGTCACCTATGCAACCAAAGATACAAAAGGAATCGAATGGCCAGAGAGGATTGCCCTTTCCGATGGTCGATTCTTGACAGGCAAACTCAAGCCTCGCTAATATTACATGGTTTGCCAGACCGAATTAACAAAGGAGGGGTGTCGTGGTTGGTCTTTTCCGCACGTGGATGAGCGCCTAGAAAGCGGCGCTGTTGTGGCGTCGCGCTGTTTTTCTGCACGCCATTTCACGATTGGACATAACCATGATATTTGAAACCTCTCGGCGCAGGTCTGTTTCGCTGTGCCATTCATGGCAATTTAAGATTTGTTTCGTATGGGGCGGGGAGCTCGTGTCGACATTGACGAGCTTGATTCTCCAAATGGGTCTCATTTGGCATATCGCCCTCACGACAGAATCATCTTCCCTCCTCTCCCTGGCATCGTTAGCAGGCTTTCTGCCGATTGCTTTGTTCGGAGTCCTTGCGGGCGCCGTTGTCGACAGGCTGCCTTTGAAACGTGTTCTCATCGGCGCCGACCTCTTCGTTGCCGCGGTGGGCGCCGCCTTGGCGATTGCCTCGTTGGCCGGCAGCTTACCTGCGTGGTCAATACTCATCGCCCTGTTTCTCCGCGCAGCTGGCACTTCGTTCTACACGCCGGCCTCCCAATCCCTCACGCCCCATCTCGCCCCGCCAGAGCATCTCGTTCGCCTATCGGGAGTGATGCAGGCGATTCAGTCCGCCGGATACATTCTTGGCGCCGCGCTCGCGGCAGTGATTTATCCTGTGGCGGGCATTACCGCCATGATTGCCCTCGACGTGCTGGGGGCGCTTTTCGCTTCTCTAGCTGTCCTCGCCGCTCAGATAGACGCAGGAGGACTCGACGAAGCCGACCGCAGCTCGTCCTTTTCCAATAAAGTTCGAGAACTTTTCTCTGAGATTTCGGACGGCTACAAGCTGATCAGGGGATACAGGGGGCTGTTCGCCCTTCTTTGGTGCGGGTTCGTCTTCGCTTTCGCGTTCTCCCCACTCGCGGCATTGTTCCCAATAATGACCTTGGGACATTTTGGCGGTAGCACGGGGGATGCTGCTTTGGTGGAGGTCCTTTTCTCCGCAGGCATGCTGGCTGGGTCCGGCATTTTGGCGGCCACGGGAGGGTTCCGCAATAGGTCGCTCACCATGGTCGCCGCGATCGCCGGCTTCGGCGTCGTCGCAATCGCATCCGGATTGTTCGGCCCGTCGCTGTTCGCCGTTTTCCTACCGGCGAGCTTTCTTATGGGCGCATGCTCCCCGTTGTACGCGGGAACCCAGACTGCCCTTATGCAGGAGCAGATACCTCCTGAGTACCTAGGCCGCGTTTTCGGCCTCTACGGAACCATCATGGCGTGGGCCATGCCCATGGGCCTCGCGGCCCCCTCCGTTTTTGCGGATCTGCTTGGAGCTCCGTTATGGTTCGTCGGCTCTGGAGCGACCATGGTACTGCTTGCGATGGCTATGCTGCTTGCTCCGAGCGTCCGAAACGTGGGGAAAAGAGATACCGGGCGGATTCAATAGCCCAAGTATTCGAAAAAAAGAGGCGGCAGCCATCGGTTCACGCGTCAGCCTTCAAGCCCTTGCGACGACGAGGTATTGCGCCGACATCCCACATCGCGCTCCTTATTCGTCGCCAACTATCATTTTCGGATTTGCCGGCTTGCGCAAGGTCAAAACGCTCGCGCCGGCAATTGGGCAAAGGCGAAAAATCGACGTGAGCAATCATTTTTTGGCATGGCTGCGCTTCCAGTAAAAGGCTAATACACAAAAGGCGGTTCAACCTATGGAACTCATAGTCAAAGCTAAAGACATCTTTTTGGAATATGCCGGCCGCGATATCCTGGATATCGAAGAGTTGGAAATCTACTCCTACGATCGCATCGGCTTGGTGGGAGACAATGGCGCAGGCAAAACCAGCCTGCTTAAAATTCTGAGCGGCAATCTTACCATTGCGGACGCCGACGTCAGGCGCTTCGGCAGCATTGCCCTCATCGGCCAACTCGATGAACTCGACCTTGATGCGGCTCAGGACAGTGGTGAGATGCTCTCCCGTCTCAACGTCGCCGGAGTGGCGCAGGAGACGATGAGCGGCGGGGAGGAAACACGCGCCAAGATTGCCTCTGCACTCTCCCAGCATGCAAGCGCGATCTTCGCCGACGAGCCTACGAGCCACCTCGACCAAGACGGCATCCGCCTTCTCGTCGGACAACTCAAGGCATTTGATGGGGCTCTGCTCATCGTGAGCCATGACCGTCATTTTCTCGACCAGGTGGTAGACAAGATCTGGGAGCTCAAAGACGGCGGTATTTCCGAATTCTGGGGTGACTACTCCGACTATCTGCGACAGAAAGAAGAAGAGCGCAAAGCTCAGGCGACTCGATACGAAGAGGCGATGCGCGAGCGCGATCGCCTCGAAGCCGCCATCGAAAAACAACGGAAAAAAGCACGGCAGGTCGACGCCAAGCGGAAGGCTGCGAAAAAAAGCAACGAGTATGCAGGTCGATTGGGGCATCAGAAAGCAACCGGCACCAAACAGAAGAGGATGTACCAGGCGGCTAAGGACATGGAGAAGCGCCTCGAAGCGCTCGAAGGGATTGAGGCCCCAGATAGCATTCGCGCCGTGCGGTTCCGCCAGAGCAAGGCCCTGGAACTGCATAGTAAATTTCCCATCTCGGCAGACGATTTCAGCTTGAGCTTCGGCAACTGCATGCTCTATGACCACGCGAAATTCGAGATACCGCTCGGTGCCAAAGTGGCCATCACCGGTGGCAACGGTACAGGAAAGACCAGCCTGCTGAAGGCAATCGCTCGACGCGCCGACGGTATCAACATCTCTCCCAAGGCAGAGATCGGTTACTTCGAGCAAACAGGCTACAAGTTCGACGCCCGTCAGTCTGCGATCTCGTTCATGCAGGATGGTTGCGAGTACAGCATGACCGAAATTCGAGGCATCCTCGCCTCTATGGGAATCGGACTTCGCGACCTGACAAAGGACGTTGGCGTTCTCTCGGGAGGCGAAGTCATCAAGCTGCTACTCGCGAAGATGCTGCTGGGCAGATACAACATCTTGCTCATGGACGAGCCTGGAAATTACCTGGACATCAAGAGCGCCGAAGCCCTCGAGCAGATGATGAGCGCCTATGCCGGAACGATAGTGTTCGTCTCCCACGATAAGAGGCTGGTCGAGAACGTCGCAGACATTGTCTACGAAATAAAGGACACCAAGCTAGTCAAAATCTTTCAGCGCGAATAGCCCTAAATGAGCAAGAAATAATCCCCGAACGGAGACAAGGGAGTAAAACGGCAAAGAAAGAGCCTCCGTCCCAACGCAGGGAACGGAGGCTCTTTAATCGCTTTTACTCATCTCCGTCGCTGGTGGCTTTGTCATGACTCTCGTACGAAACGAAACTCAGCGGCATAGTGCGGCACTCAAAATCGCAGGTCAGAACCCTGTCGTCCTACTCCCACTCAATGGTCGCCGGCGGTTTGCTCGTGATATCGTACGCCACGCGGTTAATGCCGGGAACTTCAGCCACGATGCGGCCGGAGATGCGCGCGAGCACCTCGTAAGGCAGGCGCGCCCAGTCGGCGGTCATGGCGTCGCTGGACTCCACGGCGCGCAAGATCACGGGACGCGCGTAGGTACGCTCGTCGCCCATCACGCCCACAGACTTGATGTCGGGCAGCACGCAGAAGTACTGCCAGCAGGAGTGCTCGGAATTGCGCTCGCCGGTCTGCTCGAACAGGCGCGCATTGTACGCATCCAGCTCCTCGCGCACGATGGCGTCGGCGTTCTTCAAGATCTCGAGCTTCTCGGGGCTCACCGCGCCGATGATGCGAATGGCCAGGCCAGGACCCGGGAACGGCTGGCGGTACACGATGTGCTCGGGCAGACCCAGCGCCAGACCCAGTTCGCGGACCTCGTCCTTGAAGAAGTGATCCAGCGGCTCGATGAGGTCGAAGTGCACGCCCTCGGGGAACGGGATGAGGTTGTGGTGACTCTTGATAGTGGCCGTCTTGCCACCGGTCTTGCGCGCGCCGCTCTCGATGATGTCGGGATAGATGGTGCCCTGAGCCAGGTACTTCACCGGGCGGCCATCTTGCTCGAGTTCCTTGGCCACGGCGAAGAACTCGTTCCAGAACTGCGTGCCGATGATGCGGCGCTTCTCCTCGGGGTCGGTCACGCCGTCGAGCAGCGCGGCGTAGCGCTCCTCGGCGTGCACGTGCACGAAGTCGACATCAAACTGCTTGGTGAAGACCTCCTCCACCTGCTCGGGTTCGCCCTTGCGGAGCAGCCCGTGGTTGATGAACACGCAGGTCATCTGACGTCCAACCGCACGGGCGCCGAGGGCCGCTACCACGGAGGAATCCACGCCGCCGGAGAGCGCCAGGATCACGCGGTCCTCGCCCACGGCCGCACGGAACTCGTCCGTCATGGTCTCGACCAGGTTGTCCATGGTCCACATGGCCTCAAGGCCGCAGATGTCGAACAGGAAGTTCTTGAGCAGCTGCTGGCCGTACTCGGTGTGCTTGACCTCGGGATGGAACTGCGTGGTGTAAATGCGACGCTCGGCGTTCTCCATAGCGGCGACCGGGCACACGGAGGTGCTGGCCGTCACGGCAAAACCCTCGGGCACGCGCGAGACGGCATCGCGGTGGCTCATCCACACGGTCTGCTCGAGCGGGGTGGCGTTGAACAGCGCGCTCTCGCGGTCGCGCTCGATGGTGGCGGGGCCGTACTCGCCGATCTCGGAGTGGCCCACCTCGCCGCCGAGCGTCACGGCGGTCACCTGGTGGCCGTAGCAAAATCCCAGGATGGGCAGGCCCAGCTCGTAGATGGCAGGATCAACCGTCGGGGCATCCTCGGCGTACACGGACGCGGGGCCGCCGGAGAGAATCAGCGCGGAGGGCGCCATCTCACGCACCTCGTCGGCCGTGATGTCGCACGGGACGATCTCAGAATATACATGCAGGTCGCGCACGCGACGGGCAATGAGCTGCGCATACTGCGCGCCGAAGTCGAAAACCAGCACCTTCTGCTGGGTCTGCTCGGATGCGTTCTGGGTCATGAACCCTCCCAACCATGCCGCTGCCCCGCAGCGGCAACACGTGTCTAATTGGTACATCATACTCTCCGAGCTGCGCGTACGCAGAAATCCTACAGGGTTTTTGGCCTACAATATCTCGATGGCGCCTCGAAGCGCGCCGGCCGCCCCCCATAAGGGCGCCTCGCCGCGCACCGGTCATGCCCACAAAAGGCCGCAAGCTATGAGACGAGGCAACCGCAGGGACTGCAGAGCAAAGGAGCCCGCATGAAGCACATCCTCTTGATCGCCACCGGCGGCACCATCGCCTCCGCCGAGGACGGCGACGGCCTCTCCCCCGCTCTCACCGGCGAGGAGCTCGCTCGCAGCGTGCCCGAGATCGAAGGCCTGTGCGAACTCGACATCGTGCAGCCCATGAACATTGACAGCACCAATATGCGCCCCGCCGACTGGCTGCGCATCGCCGAGGTCATCCGCGAGAACTACGACACGCACGATGGCTTCGTGGTCCTGCACGGCACCGACACCATGTCCTACACCGCGGCGGCGCTCTCCTACCTCATTCAGGACAGCCCCAAGCCCATCGTGCTCACCGGCTCCCAGCAGCCCATGGGCAACCCCTTCACCGATGCGAAGATCAACCTGTACCAAAGCCTTGTGTATGCCGTGTCCGACCGCTCGCGCGACGTGTCCATCGTGTTTGGCGGGTATGCAATCGCCGGCACGCGCGCCCGCAAGCAGCGCACCATGAGCTTCAATGCGTTCAATAGCATCAACTACCCCGTGCTGGCCTACCTGCGCCAGGACAAGATCATCCGCAGCGGGTCGGTCGCCGTGTCCGCCGGACTGGCCGAAGGGGATTGCACCGGTGGCGGTACCGCGCGCGCTGCCGCGGGCGCCCTCGACGAGCCCCGTTTCTACACCGAGCTCAACAGCCGTGTGTGCGCCCTCAAGCTCACGCCCGGTCTCACACCCGACATCTTCCGTCTGCTCAAGCCCGATTACGACGCCGTGATTCTCGAGACCTTCGGCATGGGCGGCGTTCCCGAGCGGGGTGCCGACGGCGCTTCCTATCAGGAGGCCATCTTTGACTGGGTCGATTCCGGCCGCACCGTGGTCATGACCACGCAGGTGCCCGAGGAAGGCCTGGACCTAGGCGTATATGAGGTCGGCCGCGCATATGCCGAGCACCCTGGAATCCTCAAGGGCGGCGACATGACCACCGAGGCGCTCGTGGCCAAGACCATGTGGGCTCTCGGGCAGACGCGCGATGCCGACGAGCTGCAGCGCCTGTTCTACCGCCCCATCAACCACGACCGCATGGACGAATGGCAAGAGCTTCGTCTAAATGTCAGATGATCCTGACCGCAAACACGGCCAGGATCATCTAATAGCATCAATACTGACGCATAGTCTTACGCAATCGCAACGCTTGCGCCCCTGTTGTAGGATCGGTCCGCATCGAGCGCAGTAACCAGCGACGCCTCAAGCTCATCGATCTTTTCGGGCAGGCACGGATACACCAGGATGTAGACGCACTGCTTGTATTTCACGTCGGCGTACACATCCACGTTTCCCCTGCCGGTAAGATCTTTGAAGATGCTATCCCCGACGTTCTCCGACTTGCCAACGTATAGATCTCGGAATTTGCTGAAGTCGCCCTTCTTGACCGGGTGGGCATACGTTGCGATCACATAACAGCCGCTGAACCCCATGTACCCATCGCCGGGCTGAACAGCTGCCCCGTTCTGGATCTCCCAGTTCTGCAGGAACTGCACGACGGGCATTTGATTGCCAGCGCCATCCAGCAGGGCACGGCGAGCCGCCTTGCGTGCTTTTTCGCGTTCGCGAGCCTCGACACTCTCCTTCACGGAGTCACCGACTGCGCGGCCTCGGTCGGCGGCGGCGTCGGCAGCGCTCTTCATCGCCCCCTTCACTTTATCTGCTCCTACGGCTATTGCATCCGGTGCCTTGTCCTGCAGCGCATCTGCAGCCTGCTTGGCGATCGGCGCCACGTCGGGCAATTTTCCAACCATTCGCTTCGCAACAGGAGCGTATTTTTTAACACCTGAAACGAGCTTCACCGCTTTTCCGCCTGGAATAAAATCTACAGCGATCATCGCGATCTCGATCGCCACGTTTGCCGCCGTCGCAATATCCACCGCACTCTTCTCTTCGTCTTCGATCTTGTTCTCAACCTCAGGCATAACAAAAACCTTCCCTCGGACTGCCCGTCACTTCATTCATTATTGGGCATCGATGAGCTAATCAACATTGCCGTCCCGCCAACGATGCATAGAACCACCTGAACGGAGAAGGGCGGCTAAAACAGCCACCCCTCTCCGCTCGTATTCCCAGCTCGGTTTAATCCACCACGTCGTAGTAGTCAATCGAGATCCGCGTCTCTGCCGCATCGACACTGGATATCGTCTCGAACCTGACCTTCTCTCCCGACTTCCACGAAGCGGTCCCAACGTAGGCATCCTCCGCACGGACGCCGTCGGCATCGTACAGGCCCAAGGTCATACCGACGTTCTCAAAGTCGACACCGGTGGTGTTCTCAACAACGGCCACGTACGTGATGAGGCCGTAACCGTCGTTTTGCTTCTCAAAAACAACCGACGCCATGAGCCCCTCGATTGCTTCGTCGACCTGGCTCTTCTTGGTTGCAGCAGCACCGTTGGCGATGATCTCGTCAAACGCCTCCTGGTACTTCTCATCGACCTTCAGACCGTACTCGTCGACGAATTCCTTCAACAACATCGAGCGCCTATCGTAGATGGAATTCCACTCTTTGTGAAATTCCGCGCTTGCAACGGGATTATTCTCCAGGGCCTTATCGGCATCGTCGAGAGTGTTTATGTAGGCGAGAACGTTCTCCTGCATCTCGCTGTCCTCGAACACGCGGGTTTTCAGCTTGTTCACATGCTCACGCTCGGCATCTATATAGCTTTGGAGGGACTTCATCGACACCGTATCGACACCCTCCTCCTCGTATTTATCGACGAGGTCGGCGCGCGCCATCACTGACTCCGCGATTATCTCCATCGCCTCGTCGTCCGCGTAATCTGGTCCCGCATCCTTTTGCGTCTGACACCCCGTCAGGCCCGTCAACATCAAACATCCCGCAACTACAAGCAGCATTTTACTTTTAAACATCATCTGAATCCTTTCTATCCCCACGACAAAACCGTCGTGTTGAATATTGCAAAGGCAATCAAAGCGAGTGCCATTATCGCCACAATTGCCAGCAGAGTCCTCTTACTCACCCTTCAACCCATCCTCTTGATCGACCCACTCGACCTCGACCTTGCACACATCTTTGCCACAGGCGATATCGAACATGTCTTGTAGATTTACCTGGGCATTCTCCTTCGCCTGCTCCAGAAGTCCGCCCTCCTTAGCCTGCTGATCGCTCTTCGCGATGCAATCGCGCTGAAAGGCGTCGACGTCTTCAACATGGATGGGGTTTAGGATGTTGTTGCGTTCCTCAAGCACTCCGGAAACATTCATGTCGGGAATGTTTTGCGTTGTGGGCTCAGGCAGAACGACCGTAATCGCCGTCTCGCCTTTCGTGTTCCATCGGGCTGCGCTCAGATCGACCGTCGCTTCGATAACTCCCGAGTAGCGATACCAAAAACTATTCTGTGTAAAGGGGATCTCGATGAGATCGAACAGCTTGTTTCGATCCCCCGCCTTTTCGACGATCGTGTAGTCCTGGGACGCCGCCACCATCTCATTTCGATCGACGATTCGATTCATGATCAGCGAGGCGTCAAACGCAGATGACTTCGGAACGTCTCTGGGGTTGTACCACTGGAAAAACAATACGCTGCCCGATCCAATCAGGATGCCCCCAATCAAGGCGAACACGACGCTCTTGCGGATCGCGAACGTCTTTCCGCGCATTAGCTTTGCCAACAGTCCGTTCTCGTTAGTCATGCCAGCATTCCTCTCTATCAGGTGTATTCGATATCTTCTTACCAGGCGATGGCGGCTTCGCGCAGACGCTCGAACGCACCTGGCCCCGCCCATAACTCGATTGCCAAGTCCATTCCGGGTTCATCGAGAATCCGTCGTATGCGATCGGCCTCTTCGGCGTCGAACTGGGGGGTATAACCGTCCGCAAGGAAGGGCGGCATAAGCTGCCGCAGCACGCTTCGCCAGATTTCAAGCGTCTCGTCACCGATACGGTTCCGCAAATAGCACTCGAGTGCGTCGTGAACCTCACATGGGCGCACCTCCAACGCACAACGCAACACGCGCGCACGCTCCCGCCTTTCGAACGCCTCCTCATAAGCCTCGGCGGCGCGATCTGCCACGGCGTCCAGATGCTCGCACAGCGCGCCGACACCGGCCGACGTATCCATCCTTTTTGCGATCTCGGGCAGGCTGTAGCCCTGGTCATGCTGGAGCTTGACCAGGTACAACCATGCGATGTCCTCTATGCTGTAATTACGGCGGCCCCATGTGCCGTCGGCCGGCTGCAAAATGCCCGCCCCACCGCGCTTGAGATCCGCATAGCACGATCTCGTGATATCGCGCCTGGACATATTGAGCAGGCTCTCGACCTGCGAGACCCGCCAGCCGCCATTTGCCTCACCGTGACCCATGAAACCCCCTCTCGGTCATTCCATCAAGCCTGTTCAACCATTGAACAGCAAGGCGGAACGAGGGGTCGCATCCCACACGGGTAAACTGAGGAATGGCGACACGGGCCCTCCTCGACCCATCAGAGACAGTGAATCGAACCCTAAAGGCTGCCCTCCATCTCCGAAACAGCCTTTGTTCTTGCAAGAGTGTCATTGAAGTCTCCCTTCACGACTCTTCGGCGCGAACGCGCCCTGTCGTGAAAGGACTTGAAAAATTCGCGAACCAATTGCGCCCAGGCGAAGGGGCCGCCAAACCTAAAACGGGCACCTCAATTTAGGGACTGTCCCTAAATTG
>ERZ832522.5350-NODE-5350-length-11772-cov-18.231885_pt1 | contig 11772 bp, 10 predicted proteins | sample MGYA00519951_ERZ832522 | MGnify/ENA primary metagenome ERZ832522 (study PRJEB31850, sample SAMEA3708728) | human gut metagenome | biome: human gut; feature: human-associated habitat; material: faeces | place: China | collected 2014 ... | reverse complement strand
GCGGATGGCCTCCTCACCGGCGGCGGTGCGGAAGGTGACCTCGGCGGCGGGCAGGTCGCCTTTTACCAAGGCGCAGGCCAGGGGCACGGCTTTGTCCGCGTCGTCAATGGCGATGACGGGGATGATGCCAATTTTAAATATTTGTTCTGAGATCTGCACCATATTTAACGTCTCCTTTTTGATGTTTCTAAACATGAAATCTATCACAAATTACAATATACAGGTAAAGCGATCAACTTTTGGTGGTCGGTTTTCCTGATACCAGGGCCGCACGTCGAGGCCAGTTGATTTTGCAGACAAAAAACTGGCACAGGACACCTCGCAGCATAAGATCCGCAACCATGGCAATCCAGATGGCGGCAAGGCCCAAACCGCACCGAACAAGGAGTATGGGACCAAGCGGCAGCCGTACTGCCCACACCCCCACCAGCACGATAAGAAATGGCGTGCGGCTGTCCCCAGCCCCTCGAAGCACACCGCCTAGAACAATAGAAAGGCCGTACAGGGGTTCCGAAACGGCAACAATGCGCAGCATATCGGCAGCCAGAGCAATATTCCCCAAACCGGCAACCATGTGGGTTACAATCAGCTGTCCGCAGCTGAAGCAGGCCCGCTCCAAAAACACAGGAATCCCCAGTGCCAGTGCCCGCCGTACCACAGACTTTTGGGGACGAAACAACACAACCGCTGTCATCTGCAACGGTCCTTTCCGCAGCGCCATAAACAGCGCCATAGAAATTCCCATGAGCCCTCCCGACAAGGCAGTCCCTATGGCTGCCCCGGTCACGCCAAGCCCAGCTCCCCAGATGGACAAGGAGCAACCCAGAATGACGACCTGCCTTGATGGAAATATTAGCAAATAATTCAAGCAGACATTAAGAAGGTTGGTCCCAGCATTAAACAGCAGAGGCGTTCTGGTATCCCCCGAACATCGGAGCACGGCAGACAGCACAGCCAGCAGAGCTTGCAGCGGCAGGCCCATGGCATAAAACCAAAGGTAGGCTCTGGCATTCGACAAAATCGTTGGTTCACCTCCCAGCCACAGAGGAATAAACCAAGACAAAGGGAGCATGCAAACAGCTGCCCCCGTCCCCATCAGCAGAGCACCGCTGGCTGCTTGATGCACCGCAGTTCTGGCACGGAACAAATCCTGCCCCCCAGCGCGTGGGCGACCTGCACGGAATAACCAACTCCTGCAGCAGCAAACAGTCCCATTAAAAGAAAGCACACCGCGGCAGTAAGCAGAAGCTGCTCTAAAATCGCTGGCCAGGACAGGCGGAGCAATGTAACAATGGGAACGGCGCTTTGGTTGAGCTGCGTGGAAGGTTCACACATGGTGTTGTCACCTCTGGGACCCGTGCTCCGCAAAGGGAAGCCGGGAAAGTGGGAACTGTACTGTACGGAATAAAAACCTGCTGCGTCAAGGGGCCCGGGGACATCTGCCCCGGGCCCCCGACAGGAGAGAAAGAAAGGAATGATCTCATAAAAATGCTTACAGTTTATCTTCCCGCATAAAGTGGGCATTGGTACCATTGATGGCAAAGAACTCTTCTGCGGCCCGCTCGCCGATGGTGTCTGGGTACTGGGGGATGGCGGCCAGATACTCTTTTTCATCTACATAGGTAAATGTACCGTCCTGCATAATCACCTTGCCGTCCACCGCAACCAGAGAAACCTCAGCCCCCCGGGCACTATAAACCAGGTTTGGTACCATATTGCGCATAGGATAGGTATATACCGGCAGCATGGAAGGACAGTTGAGATCAATGGCAATGAAATCAGCCCGCTTCCCCGACTCTAAAGAACCCACGGTATCGCCCAAGCCAACAGCCTTAGCCCCCTCAATGGTGGCCATACGCAGAGCCTTCCAAGCAGGCATGACCTCAGGATTCTGATACTTGATCTTGTTGAAGAGGCACACGTTTTTCATCTCATTGATGATATTATGGCAGTTGTTGCCGGGAGCCTGATCAGAACCCAAAGCCACCATACCACCCGCCTCCTGGAAGGCCACGCTGGGGCAGACAATTCCATCAATGATTCCAATAGAGCCGGGATTGACGATCATGGAGGCCCCGCGTTTGGCAATAAGGGCAGCCTCCTCATCTGTGCAGTCAGTAAGATGAACGGCAATGAGGGATTCATCCAAATAGCCCAGTTCATCCAAGAAGGCGGTGGGCCGCTTGCCATAACGCTGAACGATCTGATAGGTCTCTCGGTCCCCCTGCTGCACATGCATGTGGATTTTGGTTCCCCTGTCTTTGACCGCCTTTTGGATGCGCAGCAGCATCTCTGGGCTGACAAAGTCAGCGCCTTGGGGCCCAAACAGGATCTTGATCCGACCGCCCGCCTTGTTGTTCCACTGGTCATACAGGGCAATGTTTCGATTCAGGCTCTCTTCGCCCATGGCGTCATCAAACTCATAGAGCTCGCCGGGTTGATAGACCCGCCGTTTGGCCGCCCGGATGGTTTGGGCAATGTTGCCTCGTGCCCCCACCTTGTCGATGAACGCACACACGTTTTCCATCTTGGATTCATAGTCGCCCAGCGTAGTGGTGCCCGCCCGGATGGCCTCCAGAATGGCCACCCGGCTGCCCGCATCTCGCTCCTTATCGTTGACCGCGTTGTCAAAAGGCTGAAGACCGAACATCATCCAACTATTGGTGTCCTGGGCCAAGCCCCGCATGATGTTGCAAGCCGTGTGCATGTGGCCGTCAATAAAGCCGGGCAGCACCATGTGATGATCCAGGATGATGGTTTCCTCAGCGGTATATTCCACTAAAATTCTGGACCGGTCGCCCACCTCCAGAATCTTGCCTCCATCCACAGCCATGGCGGCGTCACCGTGATAACCCACGCCAGCCCCTTCCATGGTATAGAAATGGGGCGCCACCACAATGGTATCAATCTTTTTCATAAAAAGCCTCCTGTTCCAATGGTGAAGCAGTTAGTGCACTTTCTCCGGGTAACGCAGCTTGGTAAGCTGGGTCAGCGCAAACAGAACCACTACCAGAATAACAGCGGTAACCACAATGCTCAAGATATATTGTCCCGTCAGGCCGCCGAAAAGGAATCCCAGGAACGCCGAAATACCAACTGTGATTCCGTAGGGCAGCTGGGTCATGACGTGGACCACGTGGTTGCAGGAGGCGCCGGTGGAGGAGAGGACGGTGGTATCGGAGATGGGGGAGCACTGGTCGCCGAACAGACCGCCGCCGATGACCGCGCCAACCACAAACGGAATGGAAATATCAAAGGCAACGGCCATGGGGAAGGCGATGGGCATCATAATGGACCACACACCCCAGGAGGAGCCGGTTGCAAAGGAAATGAGCGCGCCAAACAGGAACACAAGGGCAGGAACCAGGCCGGGAGTCAGGTAGTTCTCTACAATGTGGATCAGGAACTCGCTGGTGCCCATGCCTTTGACGATGGAACCCAGAGACCAGGCACACACCAGTATGAAGGGGACGGAAATGAGCTCGGCCATGCCGTTGACAAAGGTGTCAAAGGCCTTGGTCACGCTGAACAGCTTGGTGCTCACACCCATAATACCGGCGCCCACCGCGCCGCCCATAAAGGCGATGCAGATGGCCAGCGTAATGTTCGCGTTGCGGAAGCACTCCACCAGCCCATTGTTGACCAGATCGCCGGACCAGAAAATGGTGGCAAAGAGGGAACCAAACAGGAAGAGGATAGGGATAATAAAGTTCCACATGGTGAGCTTATAGCCCTGGGGCAGCTCATTTTTCACCTCAGGTACCAGGGGCTGGATCCCGTCGCCCAGCAGTTTTCCGGTCTCCCGAGCCCGCTTTTCTTCCTTGTACATCGGCCCGAAGTTCAAACCGAAGGCGGCGACGATCAAAACGGTGATCATGGCAAATACGCCGTACAGGTTAAAGGGGAGCATATTCAGCCAGATGCCCCACTCGCTGCCCTCAATGCCGGCAGCCAGCAGTTCTGCGGCAATCAGGCCGGTGATGAAGGGGCCGTAGCTGCTGATGGGAGACAGGGCAGCCAGGTTACAACCCATAGAGTCCAGGATATAGGCCAGCTTTGCCCGGGAAATACGCACCATGTCGGTCACGGGCCGCATAATGGTACCCAGCATAAGGCAGGGCTCCGTGTAGCTGAAAATGAAGGCGCTCAGGCAGGTGACTACCTGGCCCTTTTTGGCGGTATTGATGACTTTTGTCACCTTGGTGGCAAATGCCTCCGCGGCGCCGGTGGTGCGCAGCATGGCGATCATGCCGCCGGAGAGGGTAACCAGGACGATCAAAGACGCGTTTCCGCTGAGAGAGGGGATCACATAGTCCGAGATAATTTTGACAAAGCCAACCAGAGGATTAAATCCGTTCATCATGGTGGAGCCCAGCCAAACTGCGATAAACAAAGAGAAAATCGTCTGCTTGGTCCACAGGGCCAACCCGATGGCTACGATGGGGGGGATGAGGCACAACACACCATATGTGGTATCCATACAAGAAACCTCCTGTCATAAAATACTCTGTGGTTTTTCTTTCATGGAATCGCTGCTTTCGTAGATACAGGCCCGCCAAAGCCCAGGACCCATACCTCCTCACTTCTTTTTTGACTCTTTTCACCTCTCTCCAATGTACGCTGCTTGGGCGGGGCAGCCTGCTGCGGGTACACTGGATCAGTTCCGGTTTTCGTAACCGGAGGCATACATGCTGGCGGGAATAAACTGTCCCTGGCCGTAGCGGCCCACAAACTTGGCGTTTTCCACTACCACCTGTCCCCGCAGCAGAACGGTCTCCACCCGGCCGGACTGGCGGTGGCCCTCATAAAGGTTGTAGTCCACGCCGTTGGGGTTGTCCGCCAGGCGGATCACGCCCTCATAGCTGGGATCAAAGATCACAATGTCTGCGTCGGAACCTACCGCCAACGTGCCCTTTCGGGGGTAAATGCCGTTGATCTTAGCGGGCTGGGTAGCGATGACGTCTACAAATTTCTGACGGCTCAGCTTGCCGGTACATACGCCTTCGGTCCATACCATATGCAGGCGATCACCGGCACCGGGGGAGCCGTTGGGGATCTGCGTGAAATCGTCCCGCCCCGCCTGCTTGAGCTCGGCTACGTCGATGCCGCAGTGGTCGGAGGAGACCGCCGTCAGCAGTCCGCCGGCCAGAGCCTGCCACAGGGCCTCACAGTCCTCCTGATCCCGCAGGGCAGGGGAGCAGACAAACTTGGCCGCTTCGTTGAAATCGGAGTTATCCAGAACCTCCTTGGTGGTGGTCAGATAATGGGTGCAGGTCTCGCCGGAGACTCGCTGGCCAGTCCCCTTCGCCTTTTGCAGTTCGGCAATGGCCTCCCTGCAGGTCATATGTGCAATATATAGGGGTGTATCGGTCTGGCCAGCTAGGTAGATAGCCCGACGCACCGCCTCCGCCTCGGTAAAGGGCGGGCGGGAGACGTAGTGGTAATGGGGGGTCAGCTGTCCCTTCTTTACGCACTCGCTGCGCAGGAAATTTAGGATCTCACCGTTTTCTGCGTGGACAAATACGGTGGCACCTACCTGGCGGCTCTTCTCCAGAATGCGGAAGAAAGTTCCGTCGTCCACATGAAGCGGAGAGCCATTATACGCCATAAAGATCTTAATGCTGGAGATCCCTCGCTTGGGAAAGTCCTCAATTTCCTCAAATATGCTGTCCATGATATATGTTACCATGGCGTGAAGGGCAAAGTCCACGCAGGTTTTATCCTTTGCCCGGGTGTTGATCCGGTAATCAATGGAGTCAAGCAGGCCCCGGTCCGGATCCTGAGGCGCAAAATCCACAATGGTAGTAGTTCCGCCTACAATGGCGGAGTCGGTGGTCTCATAACCGGCGGTGTCCCGATCACCCACGTTGCACAGGGCGGAAAAGTGGGTGTGCTGGTCTACGCCGCCCGGAAACACATATTTTCCCTGGGCATCTATCACACGATCTGCCTTCTCGTCCAAATGGGCCCCCATGGCACGGATGATCTCACCCTCCACCAAGATATCACCCACAAACTCCTGTTCCGCGGTTACAATGGTGCCTCCTTTGATCAAGGTGCGCATACAGTCATCTCCTAAAACATCAAATCTTCTTGTGTAAACATGGGGAACCCCACGATCTTCTTAGGCTCCGGAAATCCCCAGGTAGATACCTTGCTGGTGTGCAGCCCCATGTCCACCATGGCCTCTGCAAATTTGACTGCGGGCATCACTCCGTCCAGCACGGGAACGCCCAACCGGGCAGACAAGTCCTGGACAAAGTCCACAAAACCGGCGCATCCCAGCAGGATACACTCCGCTCCGTCCTGCCGCACTGCCAGTTCTCCCTGGTGTGCCAGAGCCTCCAGCCCCCTCTGCGGGTCCCGACCAAATTCCAACACGCTCAGGCCGGTAGAGCGGATGGAGCGGCAGAATTTCTCCGCTCCGTAGTTGGCTACCACATCTTCCGTCACCTTGCGGGAGCGATCCAGCACCGATACGATAGAGAAATAGGGGGCAATGAATTTTGCCGCTGTGATGGCCGACTCGCAGATCCCCAGCACCGGCTTAGAGGTGACCTCCCGTGCAGCCTGGAGCCCGGGGTCCCCGAAGCAGGCAATGATAAAAGCGTCGGCTCCTTCCTCCCGGTCTCCCCGGATCACCTCTTTCAGAACCCCGGGAACAGCCAAATGCTCATCCACATAGCACTCGATACTGTCCGGTCCGGACGCCGGGCTGACAGCCCAAACCTGGGTATCGCTGCGGGCCACCCGGCGGGCCAGATTCTCTACACTGTCGGTCATAGATTGTGTCGTATTGGGGTTGATGATCTTGATTTTCACATATCTCCCTCCTCTTGATCCAAGGCTTGAACCATTTCCATCAGCAGCTGGGCACCCCGGTACAGGTCCTCAGGCGCACTGTACTCACGAATAGAGTGGCTGACTCCGTCTTTGCTGGGAATGAACAGGAGCATGGAGGGCACGGTTTTTCCCCAATTCATCAGATCATGACCAGCGCCGCTGAACATGTTCCGAAAGCGGATGCCGCGGCGACAGCAGAGCCTCTCACTCAGCTCCATCAGCTTCGGGCTGCACTGGGTCGGCTCCTGACGGATATACGCTTCCCCTGTCAGCTCCGCATGCTCTTCCAGCACGGAAGCGATCACCTGATCCATGGGCTCCATGGTCGGGTTGCGCAGTTCCACAATAAACTCCACCTTGCCAGGAATCACATTGACCGCTCCCGGAAACACCTGGAGCGTGCCCACGGTACAGACCATATCCGGCGAAGCGGCTCTGGCCCGATCCATAAGCTTGGTAATGATCCGGCAGGCGCTTACCAGGGCATCATCCCGCAGATGCATGGGTGTACTGCCTGCATGGTTGGCGCAGCCGGAAACCGTCATGCGGTAGCGCACGATACCTACAATGCCGCCTGCCAGGCCGATTTGCGCCCCCTCCGCCTCCAGAAGTCCCCCTTGCTCAATGTGCAGCTCCAAATAGCACTGATATTGGGCTAAATCCTGGCGGCAGGCACCCACCTGCTCCATCGTAAGGGCGTGAAGTGCCAGATTGGGCCGCATGGCACCGTCAATTGCTCCTCCGGTGAAGGCCTTGCTGCCAAAGGTCCCGCCGATGACATTACCCTCCTCCTCGGTAAAGGCAACCACCTGAATGGGATGCCGGTTTTGATACCCCAGCTCCCGAAGGCGCTGCACACATTCGATACCGGCCAATACGCCGTAGGCTCCGTCATAGATCCCACCCCCGGGCACTGTGTCGATGTGGGACCCCATGCAGATAGTCTTCCCTTTGCCGGGCAGCGTACCAATCAGATTGCCTACGGGATCGATGGACGTCTGAAGTCCCGCCTGCTCCATACACCACTGCACATAGGCCCGTCCTTCGTCATAGGCAGGCGTATAGGGCAGTCGTGTGGTTCCTTCCCCTGGCACAAAGCCGATCTGTCCCAGCCGGGTGAGATGGCCGGATAAGCGGGGGCCGTTGATATCACTCATGCCCGGTCCCCCTGGGCTGCGTGGGCGCGGACAAACTCCTCCAACGCCTCCAGACCCTGTTCCAGGCATTCCATGGATGTGGCATAGGACAGGCGAATGTACCCCTCACCAAAGTCTCCAAACGCGGTGCCCGGTACCACAACCACCTGCTTTTCTTCCAGCAGCTTCATAGCAAATTCCTCGCAGGGCATGCCCAGGCGACTGATGTTGATAAACGCATAGAAGGTTCCGGCAGGAGTATGACAGGACAGCCCTGGAATTTCAGCGATTCGCTGTATCACATAGTCTCTGCGCAGACGGTACTGCTCCACCATATACTTCAGGTGATCTTGAGATCCCTCCAACGCTTCAATGGCAGCAACCTGGCATGGAGTAGCCGCACAGGCACTGACATTTTCCTGCAGCTTGATCATATTTCGGATCAGTTCCTCCGGTCCAGCGGCGTAGCCAATACGCCAGCCGGTCATAGCATACGTTTTGGAAAGGCTGTCAATGACCAACGTGCGCTCCTTCATTCCGGGCAGGGTGGCAAATCCAGTGTATGTCCTCCCGTCAAAGAGGATATGCTTATATACCTCGTCTGCTAGCACCACCAGGTCCCGCTCCTGAGCCAGTTTTGCCAGCTGGGATAGTGTCTCAGCACTGGCTACGGCTCCCGTTGGATTGCAGGGGCTGTTTAAAATGATCGCCTTTGTCTTGCTGGTGATGGTCTCGGCAACAGCGGATACATCCAAATCAAACCCCCGCTGTGCATCAGTTTTCACGGATACCGGCACGCCGCCGCACATCCGGATCTGCTGAATGTAATTGGTCCAGCAGGGCTCATTGACGATGACCTCATCTCCTGGGTTCAGCAGCACCTTCAGGGCTAAAAACAATGCTCCCATAGCTCCGGGCGTTACTACGATCTGGCTCGCCGGATCGTAGGACAACCCTTCTGTACGCGCAAGATAACGGGCGATAGCCTGGCGCAGAGCCAGCAGGCCCGCATTTTCGGAATATTTGGTCTTGCCTTCTCGGATGGCCCGGCACCCGGCCTCCACCACATTTGCCGAGGCGGTAAAATCCGGTTCTCCCAGCGTGAAGCTGAGCACACGGTCATATTCCAGCGCCTTATTAAACATTCTCCGGATCTTGGAGGGCTGGATCTGCTGGGTGTTGTCTGAAATCTGAATCATACAAGTGACTCCTTTCTGCTCTGATTTTTCCGTTCCCTGAGTTTTAGAATGGTCATCAATATACCAAACACCAGGGAAAGGACTGCGGCAAATACAATGCGATACTCTTGGGGAAGAAGAAAACCAACGGTATTGATGGGAATCCAAAACAGTGGAATGGTTTTAAACAGGGTAAAATCCACCAGCTCGCCCCAGTCCACCGAGTCCACTGCCTGGCGCGGCGTAATATGGCGTCCCTCCAGAAAGCGGATCTCGCCATAATTTCCACACACCCGCATCAGGGCGGAGTGGATGGGGGCAAAAAACAGATTGTTGGTACAGCTGGTAAAAAAGGCTAGCGCCAAAGCATTTCCATATCCGGGAAGCAGCCCAGCCGCCATGGCTTGCTGCGTACCCTGGCTGAACACGCTGAAGGCCAGGGTAACAAAAAGGCCTCCTACTCCCCAGCTTACACTTTTGAACCATGTGGCCCGGTTGATCTGCCAGTGTCCCTCCAGCATCCGCCCCGAGAGCAGCTCTCCCGCCGTAGCATAGACGGAAAATTGAATAAATCCGGCCAGATAAGGATACATTGCATTAAACCAAGCAAAGCCCCCTGTAACACAAAGGAGCACGGTGGCCGCGGCCAGCAGTCCATAGGCAGCCACCCAATAGATATCCCTTCGTTTCATATACATCCCCTAACTTTTGTATCCTAAATATAGCAAAATGGAGCCGGCGTTGAAATTCAGCGCCGGCTCCATCTTATTTAATCCATGTATTATCCAAGGAGATCTTATATTTCTCTGTATGGGACCGATGTTTCTTTTTATACCACTAAAGGATACTGCAATTCAAACAATTTCAAACAAGCTTTATTGCTTAAATTTATTTATAGTGCATCAAAATCAATCTTGTTTGTGGACATTGGGAGGCTTTGGAGCATTTGCACCCGATTCCGTACGTTCATCTTGGTGTAAATACTGTGGAAATGTTTTTTTACCGTATGGATGCTGATATTCATTTTTTGGGCAATGTCTTCATTGGACAGTCCATGTACCGCCAGATCCAACATCTCTCCCTCCCGACTGGTCAGACCGTATTGACGGCACAGCTTCTCATGGTACCCTTTTGCAAAGAAATAACGGGTGTCACCCTTTTTAGCCTCATATACCAGACGGTATGCAAAGTGCTTGTGCAGCTGCTCCAGTACAAACATATCCCGTTCACTGAATGGAGGCTTGTCTGCCTCACGATACAGCCGCAATAGGCCCACCGGCTCCTCCCGGAAACAGATCGAGAGTCCCACCGAGTGGGTCAGGTGGTTGGGCAAATAAAAGTTCTGGTAAATTCCTTGATTTTTTATCTGCTCCTCCGGAACGGACATGGATTCCCGAAAGGCCCCACCTTTGCAGGTATACAGAACCCAGCGAAATGCGTCTGAGTTTAAACTCTCCTGTACCCAGGCATTCACTGCCTGCTGAGACAGGTGAAACGCCGCGGGCGTCTGAAACTGATAGGCCCCGTCTTCGGTGGTGGAGATCCGGGCAAAAATAGCTGCATCATAAGGAATAAGAAAGGGCAGCCATCGATTCAGCATTTCCTGCTGCATCTCCTCTACTGTATAGATAAAAGAAATATTATACGCAATTTCATTGAGGAGTATCCACTCATTTTCATTTAAAAATGCCATACTGGCACCTCCCTAAACATTTGTATCAAACTATAATGGGAAGATTAAAGCAGTCGATATCACCTGATTTACTGAGAATCCCGTTGCAGTTGAATATCCCCCTTTTGTCTCTACACAGATAATCAATATAAACAAGGGATTATACGCACCTTGTTACTCATCACCCCCGTCGTACAACCTAGTTATTGTTGCTTATTTCAGCAGTCCTCCAACAAAAGCCAGTTCTGCACGGTACACTGCCTATTGGGACGGCCAATGTTGTACGGCTCGTATTTCATCAGCCCTCTTCTTCTGGGAAGGCTATAACCACCCCTACGAGCTACTCTTTGAAGTGTTACTCCCTTCCATGCTGTTATAAATGTGAACTATTTCCTGGGTTATTTTCACTTCTTTTCAGTTAATGACTTTGCATATCTGCTCCAATTGGAATTACTTCGCCGTCCATAAGAAAAATTCATCACTTTTGCTTCACTTTCATGTTGTATCACTCTGAGTTTATTTTATTTATTATACCGTAATATTTCTGAAATCACAGTATAGTTTTGTTTAAAAATCAGCGCCCTTTTTGAAATCAGCTGCTTCAAAAAGGGCGCCAAGCATAGAAGCCTGCACCGAACCCCGGAACAAAGGGGTTCAAATCTGGGCGATTCCTAAAATCAGCCGTTTGGCATCTATGGAATAATCGGTAAATTTTCAAGCAAAAAAAGCCCGAAAACGCTTGATGCCGTAGGCGTTCAGCCTACGGCATCTATAGCGTTTTGATATTCTGGAGGTGCCACCCAGATTTGAACTGGGGAGTGGAGCTTTTGCAGAGCTCTGCCTTACCACTTGGCTATGGCACCGGATGGAGCAGGACGCTCCAAAAAATTGGAGCGAGTGACGAGGCTCGAACTCGCTACCTCCACCTTGGCAAGGTGGCGCT
>ERZ832522.5343-NODE-5343-length-11792-cov-3.844935_pt1 | contig 11792 bp, 8 predicted proteins | sample MGYA00519951_ERZ832522 | MGnify/ENA primary metagenome ERZ832522 (study PRJEB31850, sample SAMEA3708728) | human gut metagenome | biome: human gut; feature: human-associated habitat; material: faeces | place: China | collected 2014 ... | reverse complement strand
TCCACTACAATGGATAACTTCACCGGCATGGACTACTACATCTGGATCACCCAGGGCGGCGGCCTGAAGTGCTATCAGGATATGTACGGCAAGTACAACATGACGTATTTCCCGATTATGATCAACCACGCAGAGTCCGGTATCCGTTCGACCAAGCCGATCACTTCTATCAAGGACATGCAGAGCATGAAGATCCGCCTCGGCGGCGTTATGGCCGGCCGTGCAGCGGAAAAGCTCGGCATCAACATCACCACCGTTGCGGCAAGCGAGCTTTATGAGTCCCTGCAGCGCGGCGTTATCGACGGCGGCGAGTTCTCCACGCCGTGCTCGGATGATTCGCTGAAATTGCAGGAGGTTGCCAAGTACTGGTGCTCGCCTGCATGGTATCAGTCCGGCGGCGTCAACGGCGTTATGATCAACAAGGATGCATGGAATCAGCTCCCCGAGGAGTACCAGAACGCCATCCAGATGGCGGCTGAGATCTGCACCTCCGAGCAGCTGTCCCGCTACCTGTGGATGGATTTCGATTCCACCAAGAAGATGCTCGAGGAGGACGGCTGCGTCGTCACCAAGATGAACCAGGACGACTGGAATACCATCCGTGAGACCTGCCGTCAGGTTTACGAAGAAGAAGCTGCGAAGAATGAAAACTTCAACATGGTATACAGCTCTATGCAGGATTACCGTGAACATGCCGATACCTACCGCGCAATGCTCGGTGACTACGGCTGGGGCTTCAACTACGATGAATCCGAAAAGTGACCGACAGAGTGTTCCGTGCTCTCTTTTGAGAGCACGGAGCCTCAGAAGATGAGGTGTAATATATGAAAGTGATCAAACGCATCTGCGATGTGATCGACCTCGTCAATGACTGGATCGGCAGGATTGCTTCCTTCGCCGTTCTTGGCATTCTCGCGGTCATTGTTACCGAAGTCGTGCTGCGCCGTTTGTTCCACAGTCCGCAGATCTGGACGATGGACGTCATCTGCATGACCTTCGGCTGCTACATTATCATGGTCTGCGCCTACGGCTTCCAGAAGAAGGCCTTTGTTGCGGTTGATGTGCTGTATGCACGGCTTAAACCGCTTGCGCAGAACATTCTGCACCTGATTACCTATCTGGTGTTCTTTGTTCCGTTCGTATTCGTGCTCGTGCCCGAGAGCTTCGGATTTTTCCTTCGCTCGTATACCACGGGTGAGCGCGGCTACTCGGTATGGGCGCCGCCGGCATGGCCGGTCAAGCTGGCGCTGTTCGTCGGCATGACGCTGCTCGCACTGCAGGGCATTTCCGAGATGCTCAAGTGCGTGCAGGGCATCGGTGAAGCCGTTTCCGGCACGGATGATACGAAGGGAGGCGACGCTGCATGATGGAAATGCTGACCAATCTTGTCACGCAGTCCGGCGTGGGTGCAACACAGCTCAGCGCGATCCTGCTTGGCGTACTGTTCCTTACCATGATCATCGGTCTTGCGACCGGTCAGGAGCTTGCGTTCGTCCTCGGCGGTGCCGGTGTTATTATCGGCTATCTCGCCTGGGGCGGCCCGGGCATCACCATCGCCATGACCAAGGTGTACGACCAGATGCAAAGCTATTCCATGGTCGCCATCCCGATGTTCGTGCTGATGGCAAACTTTTTGACACATTCCAAGGTTGCGGATGGGCTGTTCCTCTCTATCCGCTACCTGCTTGGTCCTCTGAAGGGCGGTCTCGGTCTGGCAGTGATCGTGGTTTCCACTGTGTTCGCTGCCACGACCGGTATCGTCGGCGCATCCGTTGTTACCATGGGCATGCTGTCCGTACCGGTGCTGCTGAAGTGCGGCTATAAGCCGTCTCTCGCGTGCGGCATGGTGTGTGCGGGCGGTTCGCTCGGTATCCTGATCCCGCCGTCCATCATGCTGGTTTCGATGGGCTCCTATGCGAATGTATCGGTCGGCAAGATCTTCTTCGCCGCCATCGTTCCGGGTCTTGTTCTGTCGCTGTTCTACATGATCTATGTGTTCGTCATCTGCCATATCCACCCGGATTACGGTCCGGCGATGACCACCGAAGAGTTGGCTGCCATGCCGCTGAGTGAGCGCATCACCGGTTCGCTCATCAACCTGATCCCGCCGGTCATCCTGATCGTCGGCGTGCTCGGTTCCATCTTCACCGGCTGGGCGACTCCGACCGAGGCGGCAGGCGTAGGCGCGCTGTTCTCGCTCATCCTCGCCATCTTCTACAAGCAGTTCAGCTGGAAGATGCTGTACGATTCGCTGATCGACACCGCAAAGACATCTGCGATGGTATTCATCATCCTGTTCGGCGCGTCTGCCTTCACCGGCATCTTCATGTCGCTCGACGGCGACCAGCTGATTGCAACCTGGATTTCGAGCGTTGGCATCGGCAAGTGGGGCGCGTTCGCAATCATGATGGCGATCGTATTCTTTATGGGCATGTTCCTCGACTGGCTGGGCATCGTTATGATCGTATTCCCGATCTTCCTGCCGATTATGGATATGTTCGGCTTTGACCGCCTGTGGATCGTCGCAGTTACGGCTGTTATGCTGCAGACCTGCTTCATGACGCCGCCGTTCGGCTTCGCACTGTTCTACATCAAGGGCATTGTGCCGCCGTCGGTCAAAATACAGGAAATCTACCGCGGCGTTATCCCGTTCATCCTGATTATCATCGCAGTGGTAATTCTGGTAACGGTATTCCCGCAGGTTGTATATTTCCTCCCGAATCTGGTAGCATCTTAATCTTTCTCCTGAGCCTTCCGGCAGACACCTGTGCCGGAAGGCTCATTTGCAGTAAGGAATAGCAGACTTTGGGTAAAAAATGCCTATGGACTGTGCAGAATATGGTGTTATACTGGATAAGTACGCAAAAACGTACCATTTGTTACCTGTGTTATTTCGCAGTTCAATGCGGTTTTCCTCTTACCGTATTACCGTAAAATGGGAAATATGTAGATGTGTTTGAACTGCGGAATAAACTTCTGTCTGCCGGATTGTTGGAGTATTTGCCGGCGGCAGACCCCCCTCCGGGCTCTCTGATCTGTTGAAAATCAGAGAGCCCTTGCTTATTCTTGCGTGGAAAAATTCCGCAAATCGCTTGACTTCTCGAAAAATTTCGGGTATAAGATTATATTGGACAGACAAAAATTCGATGATATACTATTATATAATGCATGCCTGTTCAAAGCCTGAACGGTATGGTCAGGCTCGGTTTGTCGAAAAGGTCAATATTCATGCAGCTTCAGCCAATTCGCGCAGCAGCGCGTGTAAAATAGCATTTGCTTTGCAAATGCAAAAAAGTCGGGGCGTGTACCGCGCAGCGCGGCCGAGAAACCGCGCAAGGACAGCGCTGACTTTTTTCATTTCTGGAGGGAGAAAGTTTCTGCATTGGAACTTTCGGACGACTTTGGAACGGCCCACGGTCCGTTCCTGCTTGTCGGCGAAACTGCAGTTTCGCCGACAGCCTAAGCCTGAACGGTGCGTTCAGGCTTTCGGTATATCATAATGCAGCATCGTTAAAGGAGGGGATTTATCGTGCAGACGCAGATTTTTATGGTGCATAAGCGGCATCTGGGACTGCGGGCACCGACGGTGCTTGCCGTCGGCTTTGCGCTGACGATTCTGGTGGGTGCGCTGGTACTGATGCTGCCGGTTTCGGCGGCAGACGGACAGATAACGCCGTTTCTCGACGCGCTGTTTACAGCAGCCTCGGCGAGCTGTGTTACCGGACTCGTCACGGTCAGCACGGCGGTGCACTGGTCGGTATTCGGCAAGTGCGTCATCCTGCTGCTGATTCAGATCGGCGGACTCGGCTTTATGTCCGTCGCGGCTATTGCGTCGTTTGTCCTGCGGCGAACGATCACGCTGCACGAGCGCATGGTGATGAGCGCGGGGCTTAATCTGTCGGACGGCGGCGGCATTGTCCGTCTGACACGGCGCGTGCTGTTCGGCACGTTCATCATCGAAGGGACGGGAGCGGTTCTGCTGTCCTGCCGGTTCGTGCCGCATTACGGTTTCCCGAAGGGAATCACAATGGGCGTGTTCCACGCGGTTTCGGCATTCTGCAACGCAGGCTTTGACCTGATGGGCACACCGGACGATCCGTTTCAGTCGCTCATCGGCTGGGCGGAGGATCCGCTCGTGAACATTACGCTGATGGCGCTCATCGTGCTCGGCGGTCTCGGCTTTTTCGTGTGGAGCGACGTGTGGGACAAGCATAGTTTCTGCCGTCTGCGCCTGCACACGAAAATCGTGCTGACGGCCACGGCAGGTCTGCTGCTGTTCGGCTTTGGCTGGACGCTGCTGTTCGAGTGGAGCAATCCGGCAACGCTCGGTGCGTTTGATACTCCGCACAAGCTGCTTGCGGCGGCGTTTGAGTCCGTGACCCTGCGCACGGCAGGCTTCAACACCATCGACCTCGGCGCGCTTACCGGCCCGAGTCAGGCGGTGTCGTGCCTGCTCATGTTCATCGGCGGATCGCCCGGCTCAACAGCAGGCGGCATCAAGACCGTGACGGCGGCCGTGCTCGTGCTCACGGCCATCAGCGCCTTCTGCGGGCGCACAACGGTTTCGGCGTTCGGCCGGACGATTGCGCCGCGCAGCATCATGAACGCCGTAACCCTGCTCATGGCAGGCGGCGTGCTCTGTCTGGTCGGCGCCTGTGCGATTGCCGGAATCGAGGACGCACCGTTTCACCAGTGCCTGTTTGAAGCGGTCTCCGCGTTCGGCACGGTCGGTGTGTCCATGGGTCTGACACCGACGTTGTCGGCGGCTTCGTGCGTCATTCTGATCGTGATGATGTATATGGGCCGTGTCGGTGTGCTGACGCTCGGCGTTGCCGTTTTCATGCGCCGCAGAGAGCCGCCAAGGCTCAAATACCCGGACGCAGATGTGTTTATTGGTTGAGGCAGCATTCCGCAATTACATTTTCGGCATTTTGCGTGATGATGCCTTTATAGTGAAGTAGATTAAGCAGTTATCCAAAGGAGAGACAGATATGAAATCCTTTCTGGTGATCGGCATGGGCCGATTCGGTACCGCCGTTGCGGAGGAGCTGACCGAGCTTGGTCAGGAGGTTTTTGCCATCGACGAGAACGCCGAGAGCGTGCAGCGCATCGCGGATGATGTGACGCAGGTCATGCAGGGCGACGCGCAGGACGAAGCCGTGCTGGGGGCCATCGGCGTGCGCAACTTCGACTGCTGTATCGTTGCGGTAGGTACGGATATGGAGGCGAGCATCCTCATCACAGTCATGCTCAAGGATCTGGGCGCGCAATACATCATTGCCAAAGCGAGAAGCACTGTGCATGCCAAGGTGCTCGAGCGCGTCGGTGCGGACCGTGTTGTCCTGCCGGAGAGCGAAATGGGCTGCAAGCTGGCACAGCGCCTGGCACATACCAACGTGGTGGATTTTATCGGCGTGTCGGACGAATACAGCATTCTGGAGATACACGCGCCGAAAAGCTGGGTCGGCAAATCGCTGGTGCAGCTTGACGTGCGGCAGAAGCATAAAGTGAATGTGCTCGCCGTCCGTCATGGTGAACAGGGTGCACTGGATGCAAGTCCTAAGCCGGATAGGGCCATCGAGCCGGATGATCTTCTGTTTATCATGGGCGAAAATAAATTTGTGAGCAGGGTGGTGGAACTGGGTTGATTGAGATACAGAGCCGTCAGAATGCCGCGCTCAAGCATCTTGCGCGGCTGGGACGGGAACGAAAATACCGCCGGAGCACGGGGGAAATGCTGTGCGAGGGCGAAAAAATGCTGGGAGAAGCACTGCGTTCGGGCGCGAAGCTGAAAACCGTGCTTGTGAGAGACGGCTGGGACAGTCCGCTCGTCAAAGAGGCGGAAGAGCAGGGAGCATCGCTCTATTCTGCAACGGATGCGCTGTTCAAACTCGCAAGTGAGGTGGAAACGCCGCAGAACGTCATCTTTTCCTGCGAGCAGCCGCAGTGGACGGCGGACGCGCTGGACGGAGCCGGGCAGGTGCTCCTGCTGGACGGCTTACAGGACCCGGGCAACCTTGGCACGATCTTACGCACCGCCGAAGCGTTCGCGCTCGGCGCCGTTGTGTTGTGCGAGGGCTGCGCCGATCCGTTTTCACCCAAGGTCGTGCGCTCGACGATGGGCGCGGTGTTCCGTCTGCCGTGCGTGACGCTGCCGCTTGCGGAGGCCGCCGAACGGCTGCACAAAAACGGTCTGCCGCTGTACGCCACCGCGCTGCATGAGGACAGCGTGCCGCTTTCCTCGGTTTCGCTTTCCAAAGCCGCCGTTATCATCGGCAGTGAGGGAAAGGGCGTGACCGAGCAGGCGCTCCGTCTGTCCGACAGGCGCGTGATCATTCCCATGAAGGGCCGTGCCGAATCGCTCAATGCGGGCGTTGCCGCGGCCATCGTGATCTACGAAATGACAAAATGAGGAGGCGGGCACTATGCCGTCAAGACTCAGCTATGTTTGGCTTTCGCTCAAGCGCGGACTCGGCTCGCGCACAGCCGCTGAGGTACTCGATGCCTTCGGCTCTCCGGAGGCGGTGTTCGCTGCCGACCGGCAGGCACTGACAGCTGCGCCGTGTGAGCTGCGCAAGACCCATGTCGATCTGCTGTGCGACAAGGATACGTCCGAAGCCGAGCAGGTCATCCGCTCCTGCACGGAAAAGAATATCCAGATCATTACCATTGGCGACAGCGCTTATCCGGACCGCCTGCGGGCGATCCCAGATCCGCCGACCGTGCTGTATGTGCGCGGACGCTGGCCGGATTTCGACAGCGTTCCCGCCGTAGCCGTCGTCGGCACGCGCAAGGCGACGCCGTATGGCCTGAAAGTCGCCGATCAGATCGGCACAACGCTTGCCCGGACGGGCATGATAACCGTCAGCGGCATGGCGCTCGGCAATGACGGCGCGGCACACCGCGGTGCGCTGAAGGCGGGCGGCTTGACGGTCGCCGTGCTGGCGGGCGGACCCGATGTGTGTTATCCGCCGCAGCACCGCAGCCTGATGGGCGATATCCTGCTCATGGGTGCCATCATCAGCGAATATCCGCCCGGCACCGAGCCGCACGGACGCAATTATCATCAACGCAACCGCATTATCAGCGGCCTGTCGGTCGCATCCGTTATCGTGGAGGCGAGCGACTGGCGTTCGGGTGCGCTCATTACCGCGCGTCACGCGCTCGATCAGGGACGCGATGTGTACGCCGTGCCCGGTCCGATCGACGCGCCGCAGTCGCAGTCGTGCAATGAGCTGATCGCCAAGGGCGAGGCTGCGCTGCTGACCAGTCCGACCGTGCTCGTGCGCGAGTACAGCGGCATGATGCCCGAGCAGGCGGTACAGCAGGCGTTTCGGCGTCAGACCGGCGAGTATCCGGAACCGGCTGCCAGAAGTGCATGGGAGGACATTCGCAGGCGTGAGCAGCAGGCCGAACAGCGCCGCGCCGCTGCCGCAGAAAAGGCGAAGGCCGAACCCAAACAGCCGTCTGCGGCTGCAAAACCGCTGCCGGACGGCTTAAATGAGGATGAAAAGACCATCGTCATGCTCGTGCGGGACGGTGTGAGCACGCCCGAGGAGCTGATCGACCGCTGCGGTCTGGCAGCACCGCGGGTGATGAGCCTTGTCACCATGCTGGAAATGGATGGGATTCTGCGCCGTGAAAAGGGCAGACTCATCCTCGGCACATGGTAAAAGTGAGAGAAAAAAGAAAACACGCAGCAATCACGCCGTAAGGCGTGTATTCAATAGAATTTCCGCAGGAAATTCATAAAAAGGGGGAGCATGTATCACCCTTTTTATACAAGTGCGGAGAAAAGTTTCGACGAAGGAGGAACTTTTCGCAGCCTTGGCCATATCCGAACAGAGTTCGGTATGGCCTTTCGATTGCAAGCGTGGTTGCAATCGAAGTAAGTTTTTGGAGGTTTTTATGTCTAAGTTAGTCATCGTGGAGTCCCCGGCCAAGGCAAAGACAATCGGAAAATATCTCGGTTCGGACTATGTCGTCAAGGCTTCGATGGGACATCTGCGCGATCTGCCGAAAAAGAAAATGAGCATCGATATCGAGCACGATTTCCAGCCGGAATATGTGCCGATCGAGGGTAAAGATAAAATCATCAAGGAAATCCGCAGCGAAATCCGCAAGAGCGATTTCGTCTATCTCGCAACTGACCCTGACCGCGAGGGAGAAGCGATTTCGTGGCACATCAAGGAGCTGTTCAAGCTCAAGGACAAAAATTCCCGCCGCGTGACCTTTAACGAGATCACCAAGCAGGCGGTCCGCTCGGGTATCGAGAACCCGCGCGATATTGATATCGATCTGGTAAATGCACAGCAGGCACGCCGTATTCTCGACCGAATCGTTGGCTATCAGCTGTCGCCGTTCCTGTGGCGCAAGGTCAAGCGCGGTCTGTCTGCGGGCCGTGTGCAGAGCGTTGCGACCCGTCTGGTCGTGGACCGTGAGAACGAAATCCGCGCATTCGTGCCGGAGGAATACTGGTCGATCGAGGCCCTGCTGCAGACCGCGGACGGCGGCAAGTTTTCAGCGCGCTACTACGGCGACGCGAACGGCAAGGCTGAGCTGAAAAACGAAGAGCAGGCGATGCATGTTGTCAACGCCGTTACCGGCAAGCCGTTCATCGTCGGCAATATCAAGCGCGGCAAGAAAAAGCGCACCGCCGCACCTCCGTTCATCACCTCGACGCTCCAGCAGGAGGCCAGCCGCAAGCTGAACATGACGCCGCGCCGCACGATGAGCATCGCGCAGGAGCTGTATGAAGGCATCGAGCTGGGCGAGTACGGCTTGACCGGTCTTATCACCTATATGCGTACCGACTCGCTCCGTCTGGCCGACGAGGCTACCGCCGCTGCCGCCGGTTTCATCCGCGGCCGCTACGGCGAGGAATATTATCCGGGCAAGCCGCGTGTGTTCAAGACCAAGGGCAACGCGCAGGACGCACACGAAGCCATTCGTCCGTCCAACGTGCAGCTGCTGCCCGAGGAAATCCGCAAGTACCTGACGCCCGATCAGTTCAAGCTATACCGCCTGATTTGGTCGCGCTTTGTGGCCTGCCAGATGGCAGACGCCATTCTCGATACGGTTTCCGCCGATATCGTTTGCGAGGGTCAGGTGTTCCGCGCATCCGGTCATACGGTCGCGTTCCCGGGCTTTACTGCGGTTTACGAGGAAGGCACGGACGACGAGAAAAAGCAGGATTCCGCAGGAAAGCCGCTGCCGCGCTTCGATCAGGGCGACAAGCTGACCGCCGAGAAAATCGAGCCGTCCCAGCACTTTACGCAGCCGCCGGCCCGCTATACCGAGGCATCGCTCATCCGTGCGATGGAGGAGCGCGGCATCGGCCGGCCGTCCACCTATGCGCCGACTATCTCGACCATCATCGACCGCGATTACGTCACCAAGGAGAACAAGGCGCTCCGTCCGACGCCGCTCGGCGAAGGCGTTACCGGCCTGCTCGTGGACGAGTTCAAGTCGGTCGCGGACTACGAATTTACCGCCAATATGGAGCACGAGCTGGACGAGGTCGAGGCGGGCAAGCTGAATTATATCCAGCTGCTGCACAACTTCTATGACGGCTTTGAAGCCGCGCTCAAGCAGGCGGAGATCGATCTGGAGGGCAAGCGCATCAAGATTCAGGACGAGGTGACCGACGTTATCTGCGAGAAATGCGGACGCAACATGGTCATCAAGTCCGGCCGGTTCGGCAAATTCCTTGCGTGCCCGGGTTTTCCGGAGTGCACCAACACCAAGCCCATCACCGAGGACACCGGCGCTGCGTGCCCGGTTTGCGGCGCAAAGGTCGTGAAGAAAAAGTCCGCACGCGGCTATGTGTACTACTCATGCGACACCTATCCGACCTGCCAGTTTATGACGTGGGACAAGCCGCTCAAGACCAAGTGCCCGAACTGCGATTCCTCGCTGTTCCGCCACACCGACCGCGATTCCAAGGAGGTCACGGACGTTTGCCTGCGTGAGGGCTGCGGCTACAAGGAGCTGGTCAAGGAGGGCCTGCCGCCTGAGGAAACCGAAAAGCGCCGCAAGATGCGTGAAGCGCGTGCCGCCAAGGCTGCGGAACGTGCTGCCGCAAAGGAAGCCGCCGAGAAGAACGGCGAGACCGAGGAAAAGGTCAAGAAGGTAACGAAAAAGGCGGCTGTCAAGAAATCCACCGCAAAGAAAACTCTGCCGTGGATGACCAAGACCACCAATAAATTCAAAAAGCTGAAGGACGAGGCTGTACAGGAGCTGACTGCCAAGCAGCAGGAGCAGTACGCCAAGGCTCTGGCAAAGTATGAAGCAGAAAAGGCGGCTGAGAAGGCGAAAAAAGCCGCTGAGAAGAAAGCAGCAGCGAAAAAGCCTGCCGCAAAGAAAAAGACCACGGCAAAGGAGAGCGCCGAATGAGTGAAATGGTAACAGTAGTCGGCGCAGGACTGGCCGGCTGTGAGGCTGCATGGCAGCTGGCACAGCGCGGTATCTCTGTGCGCCTGTGTGAGATGAAGCCGGTGCAGCATACGCCGGCGCACCACTCGGACGATTTCGCTGAGCTGGTGTGCTCCAACTCGCTGCGCTCGGACGAGCTGGCGAACGCCGCCGGTCTGCTCAAGGAGGAGCTGCGCCGTCTGGACAGCCTTATCCTCTCCTGTGCGGATGCGCACCGCGTAGAGGCGGGCGGCGCACTGGCGGTTGACCGCGAAGCCTTCGCGGCAGCCGTCACCGAGAAGATCAAGAACCACCCGAATATCGAGGTGGTCTATGGTGAAGTGACCGAGATTCCGGAGGGCAGAGTCGTTATCGCCTCAGGCCCGCTGACCTCGGATACGCTGTTTGACGCCATCCACGCCAAGGTCGGCGGCGATTTCCTGCACTTTTACGATGCCGCCGCGCCGATTGTCACGGCTGAGAGCATCGATATGGATTCTGCCTACGAGGCGTCCCGCTACGGCAAGGGCACGGCGGATTACATCAACTGCCCGTTCTCCCGCGAGGAGTACGAGGTGTTCTGGAACGCGCTGACCACCGCTGAGGAAGCACCGGTACACGGCTTTGAGGATTCCAAGGTGTTCGAGGGTTGCATGCCCATCGAGGTTAACGCACGCCGCGGCTTTGACACGCTGCGCTTCGGCATTTTGAAGCCGATCGGCCTGCCGGACCCGAAAACCGGCAAGGATCCGTATGCGGTCCTGCAGCTGCGCCGCGACAACGCGAACGGCACGCTGTACAATCTGGTCGGCTGCCAGACTCACCTCAAGTTCGGTGAGCAGAAGCGCGTGTTCTCCATGATCCCGGCGCTGCACGATGCGGAATTCGTCCGCTACGGCGTGATGCACCGCAACACGTTTTTGAATGCGCCTCAAGTGCTGAATCAGGATTTCAGTTTCAAACAAAATCCAAATTTATTCTTTGCGGGGCAAATTACAGGGGTAGAAGGATACATGGAATCCGCCTCATCGGGCATTTTGGCCGGTATCAATGCAGTAAATCGGAAACGTGGAACATCTGTGTTGATTTTACCAAAAGAAACCATGATGGGTGCTTTAAGCGATCACGTGGCAAACAGTATTTCCAAAAATTTTCAGCCCATGGGGGCAAATTTTGGTGTGCTGCCTGCACTGAGTGAGCATATCAGAGATAAAAAAGAGCGTTACGCTGCCTTAGCACAGCGTTCACTGAATCTGTTGGAACAATATGTGTGAATTGAAGTAAAGGGTGTGCGAAAACATGAAAATAATCGTAGATGCATTTGGCGGAGATAATGCGCCTTTGGAAATTTTAAAGGCATGCGCCGAAGCTGTAACAGA
>ERZ832522.5338-NODE-5338-length-11798-cov-3.493315_pt1 | contig 11798 bp, 6 predicted proteins | sample MGYA00519951_ERZ832522 | MGnify/ENA primary metagenome ERZ832522 (study PRJEB31850, sample SAMEA3708728) | human gut metagenome | biome: human gut; feature: human-associated habitat; material: faeces | place: China | collected 2014 ... | reverse complement strand
CCGATCTGGATCGGATTCTTGTTGGGAGTGGGATGACCTATAAATTTATGGATGACTATATTCTGATTACTCCTATAGTAAAAATGGGAAATGATAGTATACGGACCGTACGGGTGAGAGGTCGGGTGTGTGATATGAAAAAAGAACCATTACCCGGGGTAACGGTTACGGTGAAGGGATTGACGCTTGGGGTGGCCACGGATATGAAGGGTGAGTACTGGATGATAATTCCTAATCCCCCTAAGAATTTATCTTTGGTGTTTTCTTTTGTCGGGATGGAAACACGTGAAATTGCGTATACGGGGCAAGATACAATTGATGTGGTTTTGAGAGAGGTTTCGGAAACTATGGATGAAGTTGTAGTTACTGGTTACCAGAGAATTCGGAAGACGGATATGGTCGGTTCGACAAATACTGTTAAACGTGAAGATATGATTTTCGATGGAACCAATAGTATAGAACAAATGTTACAAGGTAAACTTCCCGGCGTGGTGGTTATGAACACGGGTGGTTTGGTTGGGACACGCCAGAAAGTACGAGTACGGGGAACTTCGACTTTGCTTGGTAACCAAGAACCGGTTTGGGTGGTTGATGGTATTATTCAAGAAGATCCGCTTCCTTTTGATGCACAGGCACTGAATGATTTGGGTGATAATTTTGATATGATTAGTAATTTCGTTGGTAATAGTATCGCTTGGTTAAATCCTAATGATATTGATGATATTACCGTATTGAAGGATGCTGCTGCCACGGTGTTGTACGGGGTGAAGGCTGCTAACGGAGTGATCGTGATAAATACGAAAAGAGGTAAAAATGGGCGTTTGTCTGTTACTTATTCAGGAGGTTTATCCGTCACAGAGAAGTTAAATTATAAAAAAATGAATTTAATGAATTCAAAAGAGCGGATTGATTTTTCCCGTGAGATTTATGAGAAACGATTATTGGGGAAAATTCCGACAACTTCCGTAGGGTATGAGAGAGAAATAAAAAGATATATGGACAAGGAAATCTCGTATGATGAGTTTAATACGGCAGTGAAAGAACTTGAAGAGATGAACACGGATTGGATGGATATTTTGTATCAAACACAATTAAGTCATAATCACAGTATTAGTGTTTCCGGTGGTAGTGACAAGGTGACTTATTACAGTTCTTTGAATTATGTCCAGAATAGGGGTGCGGCGAAAGGAAATGAATCAGAACAGTTGGGCGCTTCTTTTCGGATGGATGCCCATCTGAGTAAGAAGATTAGAGTGGGATTTGGATTGAATGCTAGTTACGGTATTACCGATGGATTTTATACTACTAATCCTTATTCTTATGCCTTGTCCACGAGCCGGGCTATTCCTTGTTTTGATAAAGATGGCGAGTTGTTTTTTTATGACCGGGCGGATGGGTACAAGTTTAATATTTTGCATGAGCTGGCAGAAACGGGAAATACTAATGACAGGCGTAATTTTAATATGACGGCAAATGTTGATTATGATATTCTTCCTGGCATAAGATTCGAATCATTGGCCAGCTTCGGTTCAAATAACACGGTGGGGGAGTCGTATGCCTCTGAATATAGTTATTATATCACGGCTATTCGTGGGTATGAGTTCGGGGAATATTTGAAGGGGGATCCAGTTTATGAACGTTCACAATTACCTCATGGCGGTGAGTTAAATAATACAGAGGCTCGGAGTACTTCATTCACGTGGAGAAATAGTTTGTCATACAATCAGTTATTTGGTAAGCATAGAGTTGGTCTTGTCATCGGACAGGAGTGTCGTAGTACAAAAAACAAGCAAGTATCAGCCGTGACGTATGGTTATTTTCCTAATAGAGGGAAAAATGTGACGTTACCTCCTCAGTTGATTTCCTCGGGAGCGAATCCTATTTATCAGAAGATAAAAACCGGAATCGTGGATAGGACTTCTAATTTCTTGTCTTTTTATGGTAGTATGACGTATTCATTTGATGAACGTTATGTGTTTATGGCCAGCGTACGTTCGGATGCCTCTAATAGATTCGGTCAGGATAGTAAATCTAAGTTTCTTCCGGTATGGTCACTAGGTGGACGTTGGAACGTGCATAACGAATTGTGGATGCAGAATCAGAAGGTGTTCAGTGAATTGAATATACGAATTTCTTATGGTTGGCAGGGGAATGTGGCAGAGAATTTTGGTCCGGATCTTATTGCCAAGCTTCCTACTAATGTGGTGAATAACGTGACGGGAGAATATGAATTAGAGATAAAATCATTACCCTATGCTGATCTTCGTTGGGAAAAGACAAAAACGATTAATTTGGGAGCAGATATGGGTTTGTTTAAGAATCGGATTATGTTATCCCTTGAGTATTATATGAAACGTGCCAAGGATTTGATTATTTATAAAAGTGTTCCGGTTAGTTACGGGATTAAAGAGATGCCTATTAATGGGGGAACAATGAAAAACGAGGGAATTGAGTTGAATTTGAGCACAACGTTGATCCGATTGAAAGATTTTGTTTGGAATATTTCAGTGAATACTTCCAAAAATCGGAATAGGATTGAAAGTACGATTCTCCCGGATAATTCATGGTTATCAGCTGTTAGTGGAGAGTTAAACAAGAGCGGTTATCCTGTTTCAGCTTTTTGGGCTTTCGAATTGAAAGGGCTTGATCCTGTTGATGGGACTCCCTTGTTTGATATTCCGGATAAACAGAATAATCCAGAGAGTATCGGGGTGAATGATGCAACGGAATACATGAAATATATGGGGAAGATGGAACCTGATTTCACGGGAGGGTTGTCCATGTCTTTCAGGTATAAAAATTTGTCGTTGAGTAGTGGTTTTACCTTGAGCATAGGGGGGAAGCGTTTTTTACATTCTTTATTTCAAAGCAAAAATTTCCCTTATTCGCTTCCGAGTGCCTATGACAATTATTCAAAAGAATTCGTGAAGCGATGGAAGAATCCGGGTGACGAAAAACACACAAACATTCCGTCTATTCCTTCTGCGGGAACTGGAAATGTAAATATCGCTTTTCCTTCGGGATATCTTAATAGTAATGTGTACGAGATGTATGATTATTCGGATGTGCGGGTTGTTAATGCCTCTTTCTTGAGATGTAATAACTTGACCTTGACTTATAATTTGCCGCAAGACTTTGTGAAACGTATGGCATTGAAAGGTGTATCTGTTTCGGGTTCGATGAGTAATCCGTTCGTGATTGTAAGTAAGGACTACAAGGGAGTGGATCCGGAAGTTGCGACGGGTGGACAGCCTTTGTCGAGAATTTATTCAATACGTTTAAATGTTACTTTCTAATAGCATATGAATATGAAACGAATGGGTAAGAATATATGGATTTTAGTTTGTTTGCTCGGAATCTGTGGGTGTAGTAATTTTTTGGATGAAGTTAGTCAAAATGAAATGCGCCCTAGTTCGGCAGACGATTTGCAACAGTTATTAATGGGGGAAGTTTATTCCGCGGGGCATAGCGAGAATGTCTTTCACCTGTATCTTGATATGATGACGGATGATGTTGCTTGTGTTTATTCCAAGGATCAAATGGTGCAACAATATTATAAACGGTATTGGCCGGTATATACTTGGCAGTTTGATATGTTCGAACAGTTGGAGAATAGTAGTGTACAGGGAGCAGACACTTACGATCATTATTACCGTTGTATAAAAGGGTGTAATGTGGTTCTTGATATGTTGGATAAGGTCACGGGGAGTGAAGGACAAAAAGCAAATGTTAAAGGACAAAGTTTGGCGATGCGGGGATATTTTTATTTTATGTTGGTGAATCTTTTTGCAAAGCCTTATAATGCTCCGGGAATTGACCTTGAAAAAGCTCCAGGTGTTCCTTTGATCACAACATCAGAAGTTTCGGATGAATATCCCAAGCGGGCTTCTATTGCTAAGGTGTACTCGCGTATCGAGATGGATTTGCTGGAGGCTTTACCGCTTTTGCGTGAATATGGAGGAGAGAATAGTAAATTCAAGGCTTCGGAAATGTTTTGTTATACCTTATTGTCTAGGTTATATCTCTATATGGAAAGGTGGGAAGAGGCTGAAAAGTATGCATCTCTGGGATTAGCGAAAAATTCTAGTTTATTCGATATGGCAAATGCTCCTTACCAAACTTGGGGGTTAGCTTATAGTCCTGCTAAAAATGTTTATGGAAGAGAGAGTGATGAGGTAATTTGGTTGGGATACGGAAATAGTTACGAGTATGATTTTGCTCAATCGGGGTTTACGTTTGTTCCTTCTACCGAATTAGTGCAATTGTATGATTTTACCGAAAGTAATGTGAATAACAGAGGGGATTTGCGTTTACGTTTTTATTACGAGTACATGAGGGATTTTTCCTCTCCTTTGTTGGATTTTAAGATTAAGTACGGCATACGAAAAGAATATACGGTGGAGACCAATTACCCGATTAAGGGAATGCGAGTGGCAGAGCTTTATTTAAATAGGGCGGAGGCGAATATCCGTCGTTATCTTCAAAATGGAGAGGAGCATTTGAGAGTAAGTGCTTTGGCTGATCTTAATTTTTTGCGTTCCTCCCGTTATGATACCCGTAATGTGGATTATGAAGATGTTGATTATTCTGGGGATGATTTGTTGACATTTTACAAAGAAGAACGTCGGCGTGAACTTGCTTTTGAAGATCATCGTTGGTTCGATTTGAGAAGATACGGGATGCCGGAAATAACACACGTGTATCAAGGTAGCGAATCGGAAATACCTGCTACGTATGTTTTGCCGCAAGGAGGTGATCGTTATGTACTCCCGATTCCTCGTTCGGTTCTTGATAAAAATTATAATTTGGAGGCGAATCCTTGAGATCATTATGTGGTATTTTAATAATTGAATGAATTATGAAAAAAATAAGATATTGGTTATTGGCTTTGTCCCTTGTGTTGGGATTATCAGGATGTTATAAAGAAGGAACTTTACACGCATCGCTAGAGAATGAAAAGGTTTATAGTGAATATGATTTGTCACAAGGAAATCACGATTATGACAAAGACATTCTGGAAATGTTTAAGAAATACAATACGTTGTTTCTTTACAAGTACAATCCAAGGGATATTTATTATAACACGGATGAATACGTGGGAGGCACTTATTTCCCCGACAAAGATAGTACGGCAGCTGGACTTTTTGATGTTCCTTCGGATGAGGCTTGGGTGGGAAAACAGATAAAGTTACTGCAAGAGCTGTGGTTGGATTATTATCCCAACGAGTTTTTGAGACAAGGATTGCCGCTTAGAGTCTTCTTAGTCGATAGTTTATATTCGGCGAAAAATGGAATTGGATCTCCGGTAAAACTTTTGAATAATAATTATTTAGTGCGCAGGGGAGTAGATTATATTTTGGTTACTTATGGTAGTAGCCGAATAGATGAAATGACAAAAGCGGACAAGTATGAATTCAAGAGAATGTTGCATCGGGTGTTTTTGGATCATTTAGACATTCCGGTTACGCCGGAATTCGCTGCAATCGGGAATTATGCGATATTTTCAAACGTGAATAATAAACCGTATATATATCGTTACGGGTTTATCAATTGGAATAATTCGAGTACCCCGCAACGTGATTGGTTTTCATATATTGATGCAATCGTAGACCATTCGTATGAAGAATGGATTTCTGATGGTCCTTCTGGTTTTTTACATCCCAGTAAAGATACTCAAGGGAAGATACGTGAGAAATATAATTTGGTTATCGAGTATTTTAAAACGAATTATCAAATCGATTTACAAAAAATAAGCAACGATTTGTCGAGTTACGGCGAGTAACAAAAGTTTTTTGTCATAAGATGAGTTTAGTTGAGGCTGATTTGTACGAGTATGGATCAGTAGGAGGTTTGTATTTATATATGTTGTATTGATATGTAAAAAATTATGGAAAATGTAGTTTTGAAAGTTGAGAATTTGTCACATCGTTATAGCGTGCAATGGGCTATTAAAGATATCAATTTCGAGATCCCCGGGAAAGGAATTTTCGGTTTACTCGGTTCTAACGGAGCGGGGAAGTCAACGACAATGAACATTATGTGTGGGGTGTTGAGACCAACGCAAGGAAATGTTTGGATTAAAGGAATTTCAATGACGGAGCATGCGGTGGAAGCCAAGCGATATATCGGTTTTTTACCTCAAAATCCGCCCTTGCAAATGGAGTTGACTGTAAATGAATATCTTTCTTATTGCGCCGGATTGCGGGATATTCCAAAAAAAGAGGTTCAGAAGGCGGTGGACAGAGTTATGGAACGATGTGCGATTTCTCATTTCAAGAAGCGCATGATAAGAAATTTATCTGGCGGGTATCGCCAACGAGTGGGAATTGCGCAGGCCATCATACATGATCCTGATTTTGTCGTGTTGGATGAACCGACGAATGGGTTGGATCCCAATCAAATTCTTGAAATACGCCGGTTGGTGAAAGAAATTGCAGAGGAGCGGACCGTGATGTTATCAACTCATATTCTTTCAGAAGTTCAGGCTTTGTGTAATGATATTCGTATGATAGAACAGGGACGTGTCGTGTTTGCCGGAACTGTGGATGAATTCGATAATTATTTAGCTCCAAGTTCTGCGATAGCAACTTTGATGGCAATGCCAACAAGAAATGAACTTCTAAAGCTTCCAGGTGTAATTAAGGTTGAGGAATTAGGGGGTCCCCGGTATCGTCTGTTTTTTGATCGGTCGATAGATGCGATGGAACAAATCGTGGAAACATGTGTGAATCAAGGATGGAGACTGACTGAGATTAACATAGAGAAGAGTTCGTTGAATGAGATATTTGCAGAATTATCAAAAAAATAATTAAGTAGAAGTCATGAGGAAAATTTACGAGGTGGCAAAAACCGAATTACAGACATTGTTTTACTCGCCAATAGCTTGGCTTATAATTATTGTCTTTATATTTCAAATGAGTTTATTATTTACGGGTGCATTGGATTTACGTGTAACGCAGATGTTGTTGGGATATCGTACACCAATGTTAACGCAGGCTATATTTGCGAATCCGGCAGGGGGACTTTTGTTTGGGGTGCAGAATTATCTTTATCTTTATATTCCTTTATTGACCATGGGGTTGATGAGCCGAGAACTGAGTAGTGGATCGATAAACTTACTTTACTCGTCTCCGATAACCAACACTCAGATTATTTTAGGAAAATATCTGTCTATGGTGGTGTATGCTCTTTTATTAATTTGTATTATCGGCATATACGTGGGGTTTGGTTGTTGTGTGATCGAAAACGTGGAATGGTGTTGGTTGTTGACGGCTTTGTTGGGATTGTTTTTGTTGATATGCACTTATGCGGCGATCGGATTGTTCATGTCAAGTTTAACTTCTTATCAAGTTGTTGCGGCAATCGGTACTCTGGTGATTCTTGCGGCCTTGAATTATATAAAGGAAATGTGGCAAGATATTGAATTTGTTCGAGATATAACTTATTGGTTTTCAATGTCCGGTCGTTCTGTTTCATTTTTATACGGTTTAATCGGGAGTGAAGACGTGATTTATTTTTTGATTGTAATACTGTTATTTCTTTCTTTAACGATAGTCCGTTTGCAGGCTTGTCGGCAAAAAGCCAAATGGACACATTCGCTGGGGAGATATTTGTTGATTTTTTCGGTAACGATTGTTTTGGGGTATATTACGTCTCGTCCGGCGATGAAATGTTATTATGATGCTACGTCTACGAAAGCTAACACATTAACTCCTAATAGTCAGGAAGTAATTGCGCAAATGGAAGGTGGGTTGACAATTACGACTTATATGAATTTATTTGATGAGGGGACGCATTCCTTTGCTTTCCCACGTTTCGTGAATACCGATATGTCTCGTTTTAGCCATTATTTACGTTTTAAACCGGAAATTAAACTTAAGTATGTATATTATTATGATTCGATATACAATCCGAGTTTGGAACATCGATTCCCCGATATGTCAATGCAACAGAGGGCTGAACGGCTCATGGAACTTTATAAAGTGAGTCCCAAACTCTTTTTAAAACCAGGGGAGGTTGATAAATTGGTAGATCTTTCTAGCGAGGGTAAAACATTCGTGCGAGAATTGGTTCGGGATAATGGCGAGAGAACATTTCTTCGGATTTATAATGATTTTGAAAAATTACCCTCAGAGGCTGAAATAACTGCTGCATTTAAGCGGATCGCAATGAAATTACCTATTGTCGGTTTCTTATCGGGCCACGGGGAACGATCCATCAAAGAGGATGATAACCGTAGTTATTCGGCTTTTGTTAATTATAAAACGTTTCGTCCGGCTTTAATAAATCAAGGTTTTGATGTTACTGAAGTGACTTTGGATAAACCTATTCCTGATGATATAAAAATATTAGTGATTGCAGATCCTCAGCAGGAATTGACCGAGGATGAACGTCGTAATTTAGATCAGTATGTTGAGCGTGGAGATAATTTGATAATTGCGACAGAACCCAAGAGACGTGATATAGCAAATTCATTCATCGAACGTTTTGGTGTGAAATTTGTTCCGGGAATTTTGGCAAATTCTGGAGAATATTCGAATTTGACACAATCACGTCCTACTGCAGATGTAAAGGCAATTGATGAGTTGTATCAATTGGCGGGATTACGTTATTTTAATTCGGTCATTTCAATGCCTGAGGCGGTTGGTTTGGAATATACACTTGATAAAGGGTTTAACGTTACGGAAATTCTTACAACTGATACGCTTACTTGGAATGAGTTGCAAACCACTGATTTTATGAATGAGGAGCAAAAAGCTACTCCTGATAATGACAAGGGGGAGATACAAAAGAAATATGTGACAGGTTTAGCCTTGACTCGGAAAATAGGAGAAAAAGAACAAAAGATAACTATATTGGGTGATGCCGATTGTATCACGAATGGAGAATTGAGTTCTAGTCGGAGAGGGGTGCGTGCTTCAAATTTCACCCTCGTTCAAAGTTTATTCTTTTGGCTATCGGATGGAGAAGTACCAATTGATGTGCGTAGACCGATTTTCCCGGATAATAATTTACTTATAGAAGAAAGTGATATGGGGTTAATAACTATGTCATTTCAATGGTTATTTCCTTGTCTGATTTTGATCTTGGCACTTATTATCTGGTTGAGGAGGAGAGGACGTTAAAGATTGGTGCATGGTGAGGCCGTGATAGCGAATTGCTAAGTGTGAGAAGTATTCTGGGGGAGAGTAAAATGTTGGAAAGAACACACGAACAAGCTCTTCCGAAGAATACTAAAATATTTGCATAGATATATAACAATTTTGGGGATAATGGAATAAATCCTTATTTTTGTGGCACTATGAGTGCTATTATTCAGTCCAATAGGGATTTTGAAATATTCTTCAGGGAGAATTTTTCCTCCGTATATGCTTTCATGAAACGCTATACGGGGGATGATGAATTAGCGGCTGATTTAGCACAGGAGACTTTTATCCGGGTTTATGAACGGCGGGATGAGATTGTTTCTGTTGATTACGGGAAAGCTTTTTTGTACACGGTAGCGCGTCATTTGTACTGGAATCATTGTAAGCATCAACGGGCGAAGGAAAATTATTTCGCTCAGTTGGATGAGAGTAACGTGGATGATTATGATTTCTTGCAGGAGGTTACCCGGCAGGAGACCATGCGAATGTTATATGTTGCTATTAACCAGTTACCACCACAGACTCGTAACGTGATTCTTTTGAATTTGGAAGGGAAAACGAACCCGGAGGTTGCAGAAGAATTAGGAATTTCCGTGAACACGGTGAAGTGTTTGAAAAAGTCCGCTTACGAGATATTAAGGGGGGCCCTATCCAAAAATTACTTTGTGATTTTGATGTTCCTGTTAGGAGAGTAAATGTTAAATCTTTTCTTTTTTGAATTTTTTTCTGGTTTGACCTACCCACTTTTCATTTGAAGTAATCTCTATTATAAATGACAAATGTAAAAGTATGGATTTACTAAAAAAACGTTTGAATATTGCCCGACTTATTGCCGAAGAGTTGACTGGAACGATTGATGAAAAGGATCGGGTCGTGTTGGCCCGTTGGTTGGATGAGGACGAGCGACACCGGGGGGAATATGCGAATATTTTAGAATCATTAAAGACTAGAAACGAGGCTTGGAAAGATCAAGAGCGGGGGAGGCAATTAATGGAAGCTCGATGGGGAACTGTGAAATATCATACAGTTCGAAAAACTAGCCGGTGGATTACGTGGAGTAAGTATGCAGCGATTATCGTGTTATTAGTGAACATTGGGATTTTTGGGCTTGTAAATGAAGGAAAGCAGGAGGTGGAGAATGTCACTGTTGCCAAAATTGAACATGGTAGCATGAAAGCGCAGCTTGTACTTGCTAATGGGAAAAAAGTGGATTTGAGGCCAGAAACAAGCTTACAATTAGAAGAGGTGGGGGGAACCCGAATTTTGACATCAGATAATAGGGTAAAGTATTCGGGGAAGGATTCTTTAACCGGACAGCCGGCAGAAGTGAAATATAATACGTTGATCGTGCCGCGAGGAGGTGAATTTTCGTTGGAATTGGCTGATGGAACCCGGGTGTGGTTGAATGCGGAGTCGAGGTTGCGTTATCCGGTGGCTTTCACGGGTAAGGAGAGAAAAGTTGAGATGGAGGGAGAGGTTTATTTTGAAGTGGCAAAGAATAAGGAAAAACCTTTTATTGTAACCGTGAATGGGGTTGATATTCGGGTTTTGGGAACAAGTTTTAATGTTTTGGCTTATCAAGAAGATGTGGTGACCACGTTGGTCGAAGGAAAGGTGCAGTTGAAAAAAGGTAATAAACAGGTTATTTTATCGCCTAACCAGCAAGCAATATGGTCTGATGACGAGTTTTGGGTGAAACAGGTAGATGCCCGTAATTTTGTATTGTGGAAAGAGGGAGTTTTTTATTTTGAAGATGTTGATTTGGAGACAATTCTGGATGATATGGCCCGCTGGTATAACGTGAATGTTTTTTATATGAACCCAGCGTTGAAAGAGATGAAATTCTCTGTCGAGATTAGACGTTATGGGGATATAAACGAGATCCTGAGAAGAATAGAACAAACTAAACGTGTAAAATTTGAAATAAAAGATAGAACTATAAACGTGTATGAATAAAAAAAAGACAGACAGCACCCCCATGCTATCTGTCCGAATACATTCAATATTTAATTCAATGTAAAACTCAAAAACAAAGTTATGAAAAAAAAATGTAACTCTGGTGGTCTTATGAAAATAAGGCTGCGAAAAACATTGTTGGTTATGAAATTTTTGTGCTTTTTTTTCTTGTTGTCTGTTTCGGTATCAGTAGCAAGTTATTCACAGAATGCAAGGTTTACTCTGGCATTGGAGAATGTCGCATTGACGGATGTTTTTTCAACCATCCGGAAAAGTAGTGAGTTCACGTTTATCTATAATATGGATGACGTGAGGAATATCCGGGTAAAATCAATAAACGTACATGAGGCTACTATCCAAGAGATTCTGGATGAAATTCTTCGAAACACGGGGTTCGTTTACCAGATTGAAGATTATGTGATCGTGATTCAACCTCAGGAAACGAAAGAAGAAAAGAAATCCCTGCGATTAAAAGGGTGGGTCCGTGATAAGAAAAAAGAACCGCTACCAGGGGTGACGGTAAGAATGGTGGGGGTGAGCTTGGGAACGGCAACCAATGCCCAAGGATGGTTTGCGATAGATTTACCTGTGACGAAAGGGGAGGTGGAGTTTTCTTTCGTGGGATATAAAAAACAGAAAATCGCTTTTACGGAAAAAACAGATACGCTGCGGATCGTGTTGGAGGAGGATTTGCAG
>ERZ832522.5323-NODE-5323-length-11817-cov-4.154140_pt1 | contig 11817 bp, 9 predicted proteins | sample MGYA00519951_ERZ832522 | MGnify/ENA primary metagenome ERZ832522 (study PRJEB31850, sample SAMEA3708728) | human gut metagenome | biome: human gut; feature: human-associated habitat; material: faeces | place: China | collected 2014 ... | reverse complement strand
TTCAGGGTGACCTTGCCGCTCTCGATGCGGCTCATGTCCAGAATATCGTTGATGAGCGCGAGCAGGTGGCGGCTCGAGGAGAGGGTTTTGGTCAGATAGTCCTTCACCCGTTCCTGATTGTCGATATTGCTGACCGCAAGGGTGGTAAAGCCGATGATCGCATTCATCGGTGTGCGGATATCGTGCGACATATTGGACAAGAAGGTGCTCTTGGCGCGGCTGGCGGCTTCGGCGGCCGCAACCGCCTCGGAAAGCGCCTGATTGATCTTCCGATCAGCCGTGCGGTCGGACATCACGAGGATGTACTTGGTCCGGCCTGCGACCTCGCTGCCCATGGCGACGATGTGGAACCAGCGGCGCTCACCGGTCTGCTGATGGGCATAATCGGCATCCCATTCGCTCTGCTCGCCGCACTGAATCCCCGCGAGGAAGTTCTTATCGTGGTCGGGAGAGTCCTTCGGGTGCAGCGCCCGCAGTGCACGGATGTCCTGCTGCACCTGCTTGAGCGGCACGCCCAGCAGCCGCTCGATGTTCGGGCTGACATAGTCCGTGCGGGAGGTTTCGGCATCCAGCATGAAGAAAACATCGTCCACGTTGCGTGAGAGCCGGGTGAACAGCTCATCCCGATACAGGATCTCGGTATCTCTCCGACGCAGCGCATCGCGGCTTCTGTGCACGATGAGCGCGATGAGCAGCACCATAAGCAGGCACGCAATAGCGGTCACGATCTCGACCGTCCGGTGCCACAGCGTATCCATGCTGGCGTTAACAACGCTGACCGGGACAAGGCTGAGCATGATCCAGTCCTGAATGCCTGTGTTCTCGTAGACCAGATAGTACCGGGTTCCATGCAGCGTCAGCATCAGACTGCCGTTCCTGCCCTGCGCGAAATCGTCACTCAGCGCGTCGAACGCTTTATCGGACAGATTGGAGCTGCTGCGCAGCTCCGCGAGGAAATTATAGACCGATTCCTCGCTGCCGTTCTCACCGACAGCCTCGCTGTCGAGCACAACGCGCCCGTCCGGGTAGACAACATAGTTGTGGCTCGTGCCCTCAAAGGCGGAGTTGTCGATCGCGCTCAGCACCGTATCATTATAGTAGGCGATGGCGATCGCATCATAGGCGAAGCCGCGGTAGGTGCCGCTCATCTCCGGGCAGGCAAACACGAGCATCTGTGGCTTGCCGGGCAGCACCGCATTCACAACGACGTCCTCTCCGGCAAAAATCAGCGTGTCCAGATCGGTCTGCGAGCCAAGGCTGCTCTTTTCGCCGTCCTGCGTCATGCAGCTGCCGTCCGAGGCGAGGAAGTAGAGGGCGGCGCAGCCGGTCTCCTTCTGCATCTCGTTCAGACTGGAACGGATCTGTTCTTCGCTCGAGGCGTTTTTCAGAAAATCGTTCCACAGATGCAGCAGCATCTGGTTTCGGCTGACCAGATGGTTCAGCATATTGTCGGATTTACGCAGGATCTCCGACAGATGCGAGGTGCTCTCCCGATAGACCGTCTGCGACATAAACAAGAAATACCGATAGCAGATGCCGCCGAGCAGCACCGCCAGAGCCAGCAGTGCGGCGGCAGGGCGGCGCCATTTTTTCAGGAAGCGGTATTTTATTTTGCTTCCGCGTGTTTTATCTGCCATTTCCGTTTACCTCAATGTAATATAGTTTTCCGGCTCCGCCAGTACGGCATTCCCCTCGGAGACATACGCGCTCCAGGTGTCCCGAACTCTCGTGTCGCCGCCCTCGAAGGCGCGGCTCTCGTCCGCAAGCAGCGGCGCCATGCTGCCCACCGTCGCCAGACAGGTTACGGTTACGGTCTCGTCCTCGCGGAGCGGTTTGCCGTCCCGCGTGATCCCGGTCAGCGTAAAGCCGCCGTTTTCCTCCTTGACCTCGATGGCGATGCCGCTGACCACCGGCAGAGAGCCGCGGTTAAACGGCGTAAAGCCGCCCTCGCAGCCCTCGACAAAGGCGCGGAGGGTCTCGGTCAGCTCCGCACCGTTCATCGTGCGCTGATACGCGCGCAGATCGTTCGGCATGATCATAGAGGCAGCCATTTTCTCGGTGTAGTCTGCCGCCAGCACGCTGCCGGTAAAGCTGTTCGCCGCAGCAATGAGCACATCGGTGTCATACACGCCACGCAGCGTGTTCGCCATTACGGAGAAGGAGGCGTTGCCGCTGTCCGCATGGAAAACGTTTGAATAGCCCTTGTCCAAGGTCAGCACAGCCGCATCCGCGGCAGGCTCATCCGCAAGCAGCTGCGCGTTGAACGCCTGATACGCCTGCTCTGCCGTATATTCTCCTGCGATCATGCGCGAGACCACATCCTTGGAGACCGAGAAGAAATCGTTGGAGGCGATGCGGATGTACATATGGTTCTGCTCGACCACCGGGCGCACGTCCTCAAGATAATCGGTCAGACGAAGTCTGACGTTCTGACTGTAGCTCAGAATGTCCTGTCCGTCATAGACGATGCGGTTCTGTGCTTCCTCGGAGAGCATAACGCGGAGCACCTGCATCGCCTTGTCGCGGCGTGCGCTGTCCTGTTCCAGCTCGCGGTTCAGCGCAACCTGAAAATACGGGGTAGTCATCAGCCACTGCTGCCCGTCCTGACCGAAAAACGGCAGGAAGGTCGTATCAATGCCCTCATCCTGCAGGATCTTAACGTTAGCCGAGGTGCCGAAGAACATGGCAAGCTCGCCGCTGCGCATCCGGTCCATGATGGCATCGTAGGTCAGCGTCAGGTCAGCGGCGTTCAGGCCGGTATCGCGGATGAAGTTCTCGAGGTTCTTGAATGCGGTCGGCCAGACGGTGTCGTCCAGACCGACTTTCTCGGTATTGGCCGGGTCGCTGTAGGCGGTGCGCCATTTGCGGCCTTCCGCCGAGGAAAGCTCGGAGACAGAAAGTCCCTGAAGCGTTTCCATGCAGGTGTAATCGTAGGTATAGTCCGCATCAAAGCCGCGGATGCCGTGCTTTGCAAACGCCTGACAGGCGGAAACAAAGCTGTCGTAATCGGTGGGCAGCGGAATGCCGTATTTCGTGAACAGACTGCGGTTGACCACAAAGCCGTGCGCGTCCGCGCAGACCGGCAGCCAGTTTACGCTGCCGTCCTCGTTTTTGAAGCTGTTGAGGTAGGTGTTGTAGACCGCGCCTGCCTCGTTGGTCGTGGCGAGGTTCATCAGACTGTCCTTCAGCGGCGCGGCATCATGCAGCGAGAAGCGGCAGCAGGTGATGATGTCCGGCAGACCGCCGTTCTCGTTCAGAAATTTGTAAAAATCCAGATCGTTATTGCCGACGATGAACTCAATATTCACATCCGGAAGCTGCGACTGGATGTAGGGGGCGTAATTTTCATACAGCGTGGTGTTCCACAGATAGACCTGAATGGTCTCCGCATCCTCCTGCGCTTCGCTCTTTTGTGCGCCGCAGCCGGTCAGCAGACATGCCGCTGCTGCCAGTACCGCGAGCAGAACGGACAGACCGCGCTTCCGCTTTTTTGTTTTCATCAACCGATTCTCCTTACCCGTGACAGCCGCCTCTCCTCGACAGACTGCCCTTCTTTCCCTCTTGCCTCGCCGCAAAGCGGCAATATATAAAATAGCATAGCACTTTGCAGGCGGTATTTCAAGGAATTCCGCCTTTTTTCTGTCAAAACAGGCAGGAACACAGACTGTTCGCCGTATTTGGAGCGCTTTTGCGGCGAATATTCCTGTAAAACAGGTTGAGACGGGATACCGGCGTGAGACGCTGTGCAGCTGCAAGGCTGCGAAAGGAACACACCGCCGCGCCTCCGATGAGCAAAAAAAAGACCCGCCGATTTCTCGACGGGTCGATTGTTCAAATTCGAGGTTCTGCGACGTCAATGCTCACAGAACCCATTTTCTTGACGCTTGAGCTATACAAATCCTTCGTTTTGAGAAAATCGTTACTTTCTCAGAAAATACACCAGGCACGGCCGTCCGCCGGTACGGTAATCCATCTCACTGCCGATGACCTGCTGCTCTGCCAGATAATTCATATACCGCCGCACGGTCACGACCGACAGACCGACATGCGATGCGATCTCATCACTGGTATGCCGTGTCTCCGGCGCGGCGCGCAGATATGCCTCAATGCGCGAAAGCGTCTGGCTCTGCAGACCCTTCGGCGGTGTGACAGGCGGTGTCGGCGCAGCCGCCTGAAACAGCGTATGGTCAAGCACATCCTGACTGAAGCTGTCGCGCTGCACGCTTTCTCGCCGGCGGCAGAACACATCAAGCGCCTGCCGGAACCGCTCATACGCGAACGGCTTGACCAGATAATCCACCGCGCCCAATCGCACGGCATCGTTAACCGTTTTTGCGTCATTCGCAGATGTGACCATGATGACATCCGCGTCCACGCCTTCCGCACGAAGCTGCAGCAGCAGCTCGGTGCCGCTCATCTGCGGCATGTAAACGTCTAAAATAATCAGGTCGATCGGGTTGCGCCGCAGCCAGAACAATGCCGGATGCGCCGCCGAAAACGTCTGCACGACGGCAAACCGGCTGTCCTGCTCGATATACCGGCGGTTGAGCCGTGTGATCATCGGATCATCCTCAATAATAACCGTTGTGTACATCGGATTTCCTCCCTACTGCTGTCTGTTTGCGGATTCCGCAACCGTAATGATGAACGAGCTGCCGATTCCCGGCTCGGACTCGACGCGAATCGTGCCGTGGAACGCGTCCACGGTCTCCTTGACGAGTGACAGACCGGTGCCTCTGCCCTCTCCTTTGGTGGAAAAGCCGCGCTCGAAAATGCGGTCCAGCTTATCGGCAGCAATGCCTGCACCGCTGTCGTCCACACTGATGAGCATACCGTGCTCGCCCTCGCGGATGCTGACCGTCACTTCCTTCTGTGCGGTCTCCGGTGCGTTCCGCAGTGCGTCGAACGCATTCTCAATCAGGTTTCCAAGAATGGTGATCAGACTGCTCGCCGGAAGATACCGTCCGTCTCCATGCAGCTCACTCGCCGGGTCGAGCACAAACCGGATACCCAGCTCCGCCGCACGATATGCCTTGCCGATCAGCAGTGCCGCAACCGACGGCTCCCGAATACGCTCGGAAATATAGCTGATCGAGTGCGCACGCGTCTGCGTCAAATGCAGCACATACTCCTCCGCCTGCTTGTCCTCGCCCAGCTGCAGCAGACCGAGGATCACATGCAGCTTGTTGGTAAACTCATGCGTATACGCCCGCAGCGCACCGACTATGTGCTGCACGCCGGTCAAATCCTGCGCCAGCCGCGTGACCTCAGTCCGGTTGCGAAAAATAGCGATAACACCCTCCACTTTGCCGTCCCGCCAGAGCGGCATACGGTCAGAAATGACCGAAACATGCTTGATGGACTCCAGACCGATGTTGTATTCACTTTTGCCGGTCTGCAGCACGCGCGCCATCGTTGAGCGCGGATAAACCGTCTGTAACGGCTGACCGAGTGCATCCTTCACCTTGATTTTGAGGATATCCGCTGCCGCACGGTTCATATAGGTGATCATGCTGTGTTCGTCGATCGCCATCAGACCCTCATCCAATGCATCCAGAATATCCATGCGCTGCAGAAACAGCTGACGGAACGCGTCCGGCTCATAGCCCAGCAGTTCCCGCTTGACCCGCTTGGAAAACCGCACGCTGAGCAGACTGCCGATGCCAAGCGCGAACAGCGTGATGAGCAGATACGACAGCAGCACACGCAGCACCGTCCGATGGTAGGAACGCAGATACAGCCCTGCCATGACGATACCGGTTGCCTGCCCGGTTTCATCGCGCATGACAGCATAGGCACAGCGATCCGCGCCGTCCGGCATCTCATCGTTCGAGAGCACCGGCTTTTCCTCGCTGCACAGGCGGCTGACCGTATCCGCTTTCAGTTCGGGCAGCAAAGATGCGTCGCCTGTACCGGACACGAGATCGTAAAACACTGTCGGCTTACCCTTAATATCATACACGCCGAGCATATCTACTTCAGATACACGCTGTACGGTCCGCGCCAAATACTGCTGTGCGTTATCTGCCCGAATATCCTCGATCAGCAGCGGCGCATCTGCCGCCATCTGCGCCGCATTGGACAGCAGCTGGTCGCGCGTCCGCACCTCCTGATACAGACCGATGCCCAAACCGACCGACGTGGACAGCAGCACCACCACCGCAATGCACAGGATCAGCATCCGGCGCACCTGCCGGTGCAGTGAGCCGGAGGAACGTGCATTTATCAAATTCATCCACTCCTTTTAAGAAGATACTTCATATCATAACACACTGGTCAACATTCATCAAATCCCCTCTGCAGATTTATGCAAACCCGTCAATTTGCGCGGGTTTATTTTTTTTAGTTTCGTAAGCTTGCGCAAACCTCGACAGTTTTTTACAATAGGCACCGCAAAACAAAAACGAAACACGAGGTGATGCCCCTTGGGTGAAATCAAAGCGGAATTGAATGCCGAACTGCAAACCCATATTGCGTTCGAGATTCCGCTGTTTGGCGGAATACCGGTTCCGGAATCCGCTGTGGTAAGCTGGGCAATCATAGCAGTGCTGACCCTGCTTGCCATCTGGCTGACGCACGGACTGCGCAAGCGCCCCGGGCGGCGGCAGATCGCCGCAGAAATGCTGGTGGGCTTCATCAACAGCTTCTGCCGCGACACACTGGGCGACCGATACTGGCGCACCTTCGCCCCGTACCTCGGCACGGTAGGTCTGTATCTTGCGCTGGCGAACATGGCCGGTCTGTTCGGCGTAACGCCGCCGACCAAAGACCTGAACGTCACCGCCGGTCTGGCGATCATGAGCGCACTGCTGATCTATAGCGCGCAGTTCCGTTTCCACGGTCTGCGCGGCGGACTGAAAAAATTCAGCGAACCGGTTGCAGTCGTCACGCCGCTCAACATTATGGAGATCGGCATTCGGCCTTTGTCGCTCTGCATGCGACTGTTCGGCAACATTTTCGCCGGATTCGTTATCATGGAGCTGGTCAAAATGGCCATTCCGGTCGTTGTCCCCATCCCGCTGAGCCTGTATTTCGATGTATTCGACGGTATGATACAGGCAATCGTATTTGTATTCCTGACAACACTTTTTCTGTCGGAATCGCTTGAGTAACCACTGTTTTATCTGAGAAAGGACCACAAAAATGAGTATTGCTATTGGTGCAGCTATCGCAGTTATGACCGGCATCGGCGCCGGTCTCGGTATCGGCTATGCAACCGCGAAATCCTCGGAAGCCATTGCACGTCAGCCGGAGGCCTCCGGCCAGATCAGCAAAAACCTGATCCTCGGCTGTGCACTGGCCGAGGCAACCGCCATCTACGGTTTTCTGATCGGCATCCTGCTTATCTTCATGAATTGATCGGGGTGAGATCGAATGATCCTCAATCTAAATTCGCAGATTATCTGGGTGTTTGTTGATCTGCTCATCCTGTTCGTGCTGATGAAGAAATTCCTGTTCGGCCCCATTACCCAAATGCTCGATGACCGTGCGCAGCAGGTGTCGGACACGCTCGATCAGGCGGACAAGCGTCTCGCCGAGGCCGAGCAGCAGCAGACCGCGCACGCCACGCAGCTTGCTTCCGCCAAACAGGAAGCCGCACAGATCATCGAGGACGCCCGTGCACGCGGTCAGCAGGAGTACGATCGTCTGGTTGCAGAAGCGCAGACCGCTGTGCAGCGGCTGGACGAGCAGGCTGCCCGCCGTCGGGATTCCGAGCGGACGCAGATGCTCCGTGAGGCGAAAAAGGAAATTGCCGCTCTCGTTCTGCTGACCACCGCCAAGGTATCCCGGCAGAAGCTGAACAGCGACACCGACCGCGACATGATCGACGATTTTCTGCGGGAAGAAACGGAGGCCGCACGATGAGCTCGACCGCCGTACAGTATGCCGGTGCACTGCGCCATACCGGCTGCACGCTGAGCGATCTGCAGCACACCGCCGATTATCTGACCGATTGTGCGCCGTTATGGGATGCACTGTGCTCTCCTGCCGTTTCCGCGCGGGAGAAAAAGGCTGTGCTGTCCCGCCTGCCCGATTTTGATGCGATGGGCGAGCTGAAGCACTTCTATCTGCTGCTGGCGGACAAAAACCGCTTTGCGCTCCTGCCGGAGATCGTCCGGCAGTTTCGTCTGCTTGAGCTGCGCGACAGCGGCGAGGGCCTGTGCGTATTTCGCTGTGCCCGCGAACCGGATGATGAATCGCTGCGTTCGCTTGCCAAACTGCTGTGCGCACGACACAGTTATTGTGCAGTTACGTTTGAAATCGTGCAGGACGACACGCTGCTCGGCGGCTTTACTGCCGAAATCGACGGCGTAACCTACGATAAAAGCGTGCGCGGACAGCTTCGCGCACTGGCGCATAACCTGTAAAGGGGTGAAAACCATTGAACCATTCAGATGAGATTTTATCTATTCTCCGCGAGGAGATTGAACAATATGACAACCACACGCGCTGCGGCGAAACCGGCACGGTCATCGAGGTCGGCGACGGTATCGCCACCGTTTACGGACTGAACCGCGCTGTATACGGCGAACTGGTGCAGTTTGACACCGGCGTGCACGGCATCGTGCTTGACCTCAAACGCGACAGCGTCGGCGTGGTACTACTCGGCAGCGAGAACGGCCTGCACGAAGGCTCGGCGGTCTCCCGCACCGGACGTGCGGCTGACGTTCCGGTCGGCGATGCGCTGATCGGCCGCACGGTCAACGCCCTCGGTGAGCCGATTGACGGCCTTGGACCGATTGAAACGACCGAGCGCCGTCCGATCGAGCGAGAGGCTTCGGGTGTTGTATCGCGTGAGCCGGTAAACCAGCCGATGCAGACCGGCATCCTTGCCATTGACTCGATGGTGCCGATCGGACGCGGCCAGCGTGAGCTGATCATCGGCGACCGTCAGACCGGCAAGACCTCCATCGCCATCGACACTATCCTGAACCAGAAGGGTCAGGATATGATCTGCATTTACGTTGCCATTGGCCAGAAGGCATCCACAGTGGCGCGTCTGCGCGGCACGCTCGAGAAATACGGCGCACTCGATTACAGCATCATTGTTTCCGCCACCGCAGCAGACGGTGCGCCGCAGCAGTATATCGCGCCGTATGCCGGCGCCGCTATCGGCGAGTATTTCATGAGTCAGGGGCGCGATGTGCTCATCGTCTACGACGATCTATCCAAACACGCAGTCGCTTACCGCACGCTGTCGCTGCTGCTGCGCCGCTCTCCTGGCCGTGAGGCTTATCCGGGCGATGTATTCTATCTGCATTCCCGTCTGCTCGAGCGTGCCTGCCGCCTGACACCGGAGTACGGCGGCGGCTCGATGACCGCTCTTCCCATTATCGAAACGCTGGCAGGCGATGTGTCCGCCTATATTCCGACCAACGTTATTTCCATCACCGACGGCCAGATTTATCTGGAAAACGACCTGTTCTTTGCCGGTCAGCGTCCGGCGATCAACGTTGGCCTGTCGGTATCGCGTGTCGGCGGTGCGGCACAGACCAAGGCCATCAAGAAAACCGCCGGTACGCTGCGTATCGATCTTGCCCGCTTCCGCGAGCTGGAGGTATTCACCCAGTTCGCCTCGGACCTGGATGCCGCCACTCAGCAGGCGCTGGACCACGGAAAGCGGCTTCTGGAGCTGCTCAAGCAGCCCCTCTACCACCCCATGCCGGTAAGCCGCCAGGCCATCCTCCTGTATGTGGCCACCAGCGGCCTGGTGGACGACGTGCCTCTGGAGCACGTGCGCCCCTTCGTGCTTGGATTTGCCGACGAGATGGAGGCCGAGCACCCCGACATGGTGGCGGAGATTGAGTCTACCGGCACCCTGAGCGGCCCGGCAGTGGAGTGCATCCGGGCGGCGCTGGCCGACGCCAAGAAGCGGGGGAGCGCCACATGGCAAGCATAAAGGAGATCCGTACCCACATCAAGAGCGTGGAGCAGACGCTGAAGATCACCAACGCCATGTATCTCATCTCTTCCTCCAGCCTGCGCAAGGCACGCAGGCAGCTCACCGATGTGGAGCCCTATTTCAGCAAGATCGAGGCCACCATCTCCGATATCCTCCACCACTCCCCGGAGATCGACCACCGCTTTTTCGATAAGCGCCCCGGTATCCCGCCCGACAAACGGAAGACGGGCTTCATCGTCATCACCGGCGACAAAGGGCTGGCGGGGGCCTACAACCACAACATTCTCAAGCTGGCTGAGGAGAAAATGTCCAGGGCCGCCAATCCCAGCCTCTTTGTGGTGGGGCAGGTGGGCCGCTCCTACTTCCTGGAGCACGGCATCCCCATCGACGTGGAGTTTCTCTACACGGCCCAGGACCCCAACATGGGCCGGGCCCGGGATATGGCCGAGCTGATGCTGGACCTCTATCTGGACGGCCAGTTGGACGAGGTGTATGTCCTCTTTACCAAAATGGTGAGCTCCTTCCAGATGGAGCCCACCGCCCACAAGCTGCTGCCCCTGGACCCCGATGTGTTTCCTGAATATGAGAAGAACCGGGACAGCTATAACCGGGACGTGGTGTATGTGCCCTCGGTGAAGGCGGTCATGGACCGGCTGGTGCCCGGCTATGTAAAGGGAGACCTGTTCGGCGCACTGGTGGAGTCCTATTGCTCCGAGCAGAATGCCCGCATGACGGCCATGAAGTCGTCCAGCGACAACGCCCGGGCTATGCTCCAGCGTCTGAACCTGTCCTTCAACCGGGCCCGTCAGGCGGCTATCACCCAGGAAATCACGGAGGTTGTAGGCGGGGCCCAGGCGGCCCTGTAACATCCCACGGAGAGGGGATAGACAGAACATACCAACGCCCGAAAGGGGATTTTGCCATTATGAGTGAGAAGCAAGGAACCATTGTACAGGTCATGGGCCCCGTGGTGGACGTGGCCTTTGACGGCGGCGCTCTGCCGGAGCTGAAGGAGGCCCTGGAGGTGGAGCTGGACGGCCGCCGGGAGGTCATGGAGGTGGCCCAGCATGTGGGCGGCGACACGGTGCGCTGCATCATGCTCTCCCCCAGTGAGGGCCTGGGCCGCGGCATGGCCGTCACCGCCACCGGCGCGCCCATCTCCGTCCCCGTGGGCGAGGGCGTGCTGGGCCGCATGTTCAACGTTCTGGGCGACGCCATCGACGGGAAGGGCCCGGTGCAGGCCAGCGAGAGGTGGTCCATCCACCGCCAACCTCCCGCGTTCGAGAACCAGCGCCCCGTGGTGGACATCTTCGAGACCGGTATCAAGGTCATCGACCTGCTGGCCCCCTACGCCAAAGGCGGAAAGATCGGCCTGTTCGGCGGCGCCGGCGTGGGCAAGACGGTGCTCATCCAGGAGCTGATCCACAACATCGCCACCGAGCACGGCGGCTACTCCATCTTCACCGGCGTGGGGGAGCGCACCCGCGAGGGCAACGACCTCTGGCGGGAGATGACCGAGTCGGGGGTCATTGAAAAGACGGCCCTGGTCTTCGGCCAGATGAACGAGCCGCCCGGAGCCCGCATGCGGGTGGCCCTGACGGGCCTGACCATGGCCGAGTACTTCCGCGACCGGGAGAAGCAGAACGTACTGCTCTTCATCGACAACATCTTCCGCTACGTCCAGGCGGGCAGCGAGGTCTCCGCCCTGATGGGCCGGATGCCCTCCGCCGTGGGCTATCAGCCCACCCTGGCCAACGAGGTGGGCGCCCTTCAGGAGCGCATCACCTCCACCAAGGACGGGGCCATTACCTCCGTCCAGGCCGTCTACGTCCCCGCCGACGACCTGACCGACCCCGCTCCCGCCACCACCTTCGCCCACCTGGACGCCACCACCGTTCTCTCCCGCAAAATCG
>ERZ832522.5314-NODE-5314-length-11839-cov-3.312033_pt1 | contig 11839 bp, 10 predicted proteins | sample MGYA00519951_ERZ832522 | MGnify/ENA primary metagenome ERZ832522 (study PRJEB31850, sample SAMEA3708728) | human gut metagenome | biome: human gut; feature: human-associated habitat; material: faeces | place: China | collected 2014 ... | reverse complement strand
GGAACCTGTCGCAGCTCGACCTCATCCGGGACAGCATCCTGCAGTGGATGCTGATTGGCGGAGAATGCTGGGTAAAGCCTATACCACGGCCCGGCCCCGATGGCAGCACGATTTTTGCGCCGCTGCTCGTACACAGGACAGATGCCGTGATTTTGGCGCGCGAACCGGACGGCCGCGTCAGCGCTTCCATCGGCGCCTTCGTCGGGATTTCCGCCGGCGTCTCCTCCGGCGCCGTCGCCCGCCGACCCCGTCACGGGGAACACCTCGGCGAACCGCTCCCGCAGATGTGCCAACATGCGGTCGGCATCGGCATCACATCTCAGCGCTACTGCACTCATCGCCGTCCTCCTTCAGCTTGTTCACCCGCCGGTCGTAGGTAAGGATGCCGTTGCACTCCTCCTCCACGTCCGACAGCTGCGTGTACACATAGGCGGAAAGCCCCGCCCCCTCCAAAGCCGCCGCAGCGTCCAGCGTCCGATGCACCTCCGTGCGCCATTCGGCCGGCGTGTCGGTGGCCCCGTAGCCGTAGGTGCCCGCAAAGGCGCTGTGATCCGCCACGGCGTGAACCAATCCGCCGAATTCCGAAATCGTGAAGGCACGACCGCCCGCCAGCCGCGCGTAACCCGTCAGGTCGCGCCGGTCGCGGTAGACCGCAAGCGGACGGAAATAGTTGTGCACGCTCTGGAAGTCGCCCGCGCCCTGGTCGTACCAGCCGCTCACGGCGTCGATGGGACGCGTCGGATCCAGCAGGTGAACCTCCTCGGCGCAGGCCAGGGCGTCGAACTGCCCCCAGCCCTCGTTGAACAGCACCCAGGTGACCACCGAGGGATGAGCGCGCAAGTGGGTCACCGTGCCGCGGCACTCCCGCAGCCATTGGCGCTGGTAGGCGTCGTCATCGGAACCGAGGCGCCGCTGATGGGATGCCGAGGTGTCCTCGTAGCCGTCCCAACTTCCGCGCCACAGCGTCGGCTTGTAGCTGGTTTCCCACCCGTCGTAAGCGCCGCCGCCCGACACCATGTCCTGCCACACCAGCATGCCGAGCCGATCGCAATGGTAGTACCAGCGGTCGGCCTCCACCTTCAAGTGCTTGCGCAGCATGTTGAAGCCGGCGTCCTTCATGGCCTGAATGTCGAAGGCGAGCGCCTCGTCGGAGGGAGCCGTCATGAGGCCGTCGGACCAGTAGCCCTGATCGAGCACCCCGCGCAGAAGCAGCGGCTCGCCGTTCAGGAAGAAGCGAAAGCGGCCGGCGCCGTCCGGAGCCACCTTCACCGTGCGGAAGGCGGTGTAGCTGCGCACCGCATCGGTGCCGAATCGCACGACGATATCGTAGAGGCACGGATCGTCGGGGCTCCAGCGGCGCACCTCGCCGAGATCGAGCCGCAAGCGCACGCGACGGGCCGGCCCCGCTTGCCCTGAGGATTCAACCCCCACCGGCACCGAGCCCTCTTCGGCGAAAGCGGCGCCGGCGCCCACCTGGCGGCCCGTCGGGTCGCAAACGTAGATGCGCACCAGGCCCGCGTCTCCGCTCACATCGACATCCGCCGTCAGAATGCCGGCATCGGCATCGGGATGCAGCGCCAGGGCCAGCACGCGGCGAGCGGGAACGACCTCCATCCACACCGGCTGCCAAATGCCGCTTTGGGCCGTGTACCAGATGCCGCCCGACTTGAGCCTCTGCTTGCCCCGCGGCTGGGTGCCCGCATCGCTCGGGTCGCGAACGCACAGGGCGACCACGAACTCCCGCGGCGGCGCCGGAGCCAAGTCGGCCGCCTCTTCGAGATCGGCCTTTCCCTCCCCGCAGGCGTCGCTTTTCGCGTCTTCGGCACCTTCAACCGCCACGTCCTCACCCGCTGCTTCCGCGCCCTGGAAACGCGCTTCCGCACTCCCCTCGCCGGCTGTCTTCTCTGCCCGCAGCGCCTCGGTGATGTCGAAGGAAAACGGCAGATACCCGCCCTCGTGAGTGCCCACGACCTGGCCGTTCACGCAGCAGGCGCAGGCGAAGTCCACGGCCTCGAAATGCAGCAGGCAGCGCTCGCCCTCGCCCATGGCGGGGACGGGCACTCGGCGCACGTACCACAGGAGCTCGTCAGGCTGAAGCTGGCGACCCACCCCCGACAGCAGGGACTCGGGCGAGAAGGGCACGAGGATGCGCCCGTCGAACGCATCGGGCGGCCGCACGGTACGATGAGCTCCCATGGGAACGAAAGCGTAGTCCCACCAACCGTTGAGGGATATGAAGCGGTCGCGGGCGAATTGCGGGCGCGGGTGCTCGCCGCGCACGGTTTCCGGATCCAACGCCTCGCCCCAGCGCGTGAGCAGCGGACGGGCAGCGCCCGGATCGTGGTCGCGAGGCGCGCTCGCCAGCACTCGCTTGATGTCCATGGCCCCTCCTTCCCGCAATCGCGCACGGGCCCGCCGCTTACGCGGGCGGGCCCGTTACCTTACGAGTAAGATGATAGCCGATAGGCGGCGCGGCGCACAGATCGTAACCGATTCGCCATACCGCCGCGCAACGGCGGCGCGACGCAGGATCCGGCCGCGAAGAGCGCCAGAGCAGCTTGGCAAGATCGCCGACCTTCCAACCAGAAGCAGTGCGGAACCCCGAATTAGGCGAGCTCGCGGGCCTCCTCGGCCTGCTCGATGTTGAGCATGCGGGTGACGACGTCGATGAGCACCTCGTCCTCCACATCCGGATGCGAGCGCAGATAGCTCACCAGCCCCACGATGAGCACGTAGAACGTCTCGTACAGATGGTCGGACTGCTCGCCGTACTTCGTCTGCTCCACCATGGGGTGCGTCACCATGAACTCGGCGCCCTGGGCGGCGAAGCGATTGAGGAAATCCAAGTACAGCGCCGCATTCTCCTGGGTGGAAAGGGCCATGCGGAAGGTGTTCTTCTCGAACAGCACCATGCGCATGATCTTCACCATGGAGTGCAGCGATTCGTCGGTGGCCAGCGCCGTCTGGCTCTCGTGCCAGTGCTGCATGGCCTCCAGAAAATCGGTGATGTACTGGTCGAGCACGGCGCTCGTCACTTCTTCCTTGTTCTGGAAGTAGTGGTAGAACAGCGAGCGTGTCACGCCCACATGGTTGGTGATGTCCTGGATGGAGGTGCGGGCCAGGCCCTTCTCCTCGTACAGCTCGCGCGCGGCGACGACGATCTCCGCCGACCGCTTGGCCGTATCGTTGCTGCGGAGTACCTCGCGCGTCGCCACACCTCGGGTGCTCTTCTTGTTCGACTGCATGAGGGACCTCCTGTCTTTAAGCGCACCCAAGCGACCAACCCGCGAGAAGAAGGGTGCCAAAGGGAATGCTTGCTACCTGTGCAATCCGATGGAGCGTACCTTATAGCTTCCTCTAGCTTGTCGCTGTCGCGTCAGGTCTCTGTTACCTCCCTGTCATTATCTGGATACAGAGTGTTCAGATTCAAATCCAATGGTGAGTTTTTAGTCATCTAATGCGACTGCCTAACGATATGGTTAAGCTAGGGTATTCCACAATGACCCGTGTATCAGGGTGAAGTACAATGACCCAAATGGATTTTTCCCTCGTCAAAGGAGCCTTTTGTGGCCAAACGCATAATAACGGTTCTGCTCGCATTGCTCGGCGCGCTTCTGGCCGTGGCCCTTGTTTACGTCGCCTACGTCATGGTCACCTACGAGCGACTTCCCGACAATTTGGCGCTTGCCGTGGACGCACCTTTGGGCGCCGACGAGGCCGCGCCGGTCGTTTCCGCCGATGAGGAGTTCACCGTAGTGACGGCCAACCTCGGCTTCGGTGCCTACAACCGCGCCTTCGACTTCTTCATGGACGGAGGCACGGGATCGGTAGCGGAAAGCCCCGAGGTGGTGCGCGAGGACATTCTCGGCTCGGCCGAGGCCATACGCGCGCTCTCGCCCGATTTCGTCCTCTTCCAAGAAGTGGACACAGACGGCACCCGCAGCCACCACATCGACGAGTACGAGCTTCTGCGCACCCAGTTCCCCAGCGACTGGTCGGTGTTCTGCCAGAACTACGACTCGGCCTTCCTCGCCTGGCCCCTCTACGCACCTCACGGCGCCAACCGCGCGGGGCTGGCCACGTTCTCGCGCCTGCCCGTGGGCGACCCGGTGCGCAAGAGCCTGCCCATTTCCGAAAGCTTCAGCAAGTTCCTCGACCTGGATCGCTGCTACTCCATCGTGCGCGTGCCCGCGGGCGACGCCGAGCTCGTGCTCTTCAACGTGCATCTGTCCGCCTACGGGGCCGACGCCTCCATCATGGCGGCCCAGCGCGAGAAGCTCTACGAGGACATGACGGCCGAGCGGGCGGCGGGCAACTACGTCATCGCCGGCGGCGACTACAACCACGACATGATCGGTGTCTCCGGCGAGGTGTACGGCAACGCCGCCCAGGCCGTGGAAAGCTGGGCGAAGCCCTACGACTTCGATGGCGTGCCCGAAGGCTTCACCGTGGCCGCCAAGGCGAAGCTGGACGAGACGGGCACCGCCGCCTTCCCCGATGCCGCCACCTGCCGCGACGCCGGGCGCCCCTACGACGGCACCAACGACCGCTGGGTCATGGACACCTTCATCTACTCCGACAACGTGGAGTGCCTCGACTGCTCCACCGTGGACTTGGATTTCGCCTACTCCGACCACAACCCCGTCGCCATGAAGTTCAAGCTGCGGTAGCCTTCGCGCCATTCGCGCTGCAATGAGGGGGATTGGAAAGGGAGGGCCGTGAAGGAACGCTTCGAAACATGGCTGGCGCCGCAGAACGACGAGCACCGAGAGACCGCCCCGCTGCGGCAGCTGGGATGGGCGTTTCTGCTCGCCTGGGTGTTCTGCGTGTTCTATACCAACGCCGCCGGCGTGCTGAGCGGGGACGAAATACCCGGCGGAGGCGGCGCTGCGGCTGGCGCGCCCTCCGGATCCTCTTCGATGGGCGCCGCGCTCTTCTACGCCGTGCTCCCCTTGGCCGCGTCGGTGGCGACCCTGGCGGCCATCGTGCTCGCCGAGCCGCGCATCGGCTCGCCCACAAGCCATCGCTCCCTCTTCGTTGTCGCCCCCGCCCTTACGGCCGCGAGCACTCCCTTCATGTTCGTCTCCGTCGCCGATTCAGGGCTGAACGCCCTGCTTTTCGGCATCGGCGCCGTGGCCACGGGCATCGGAAGCGCGCTTCTGTGGGCGATGTGGGGCGAGTACTACGCCGTCATCCCCCGCGATCGATCGGAATGGCTCGCGCCGGTTTCCGCGGTTTCCGCCGCCGTCATCGTGCTTCTGGTATCCTCCATGGATGGCTGGGTGCCCGTCGCCGTCGCCGCGGCGCTCCCGCTTTTGTCCGGCCTATGCTTCCATCTCGCGTGGACGCCAGAAGCCGCCCGCATCGAAGAGGCGCTCGCAACCGCCCATCGCTTCGCAACCGAGCGGCGCTCCCCCTTGGCGGGACTCGGGCGCACGGGGTTCGGCATCCTCGTCGTGTTCTCCATCGTGAGCATCGCGGGCATGATGAGTGCCGAGCGGGTGGAAGGCATCCCCCTTCAAGCCATCTTGCTGTTCAGCGCGCTCATGATGGCCGTGGTAGCGGCCATGGCCATTTCGGGACCGCGCCGCATATCCCTGTTCTTCCTCTACCGCTGGATATGCCCCACCCTGGTCATCGGATTTGCGGCCGTCATCCTGTTCGGGCAGGCCGGCGCCCTTGTTGCCGTGGCCGCATCGCTTGGAGGCCGTTTCACCTTCTGCCTGATCGCCCAGATCTACTTCGCCAACTACGCTGCCGCCGGCCGCGCGACCCCCGCCCAGGCCTCCAGCTTGGGGTGGCTGTTCGTGCATGCGGGCGACCTTCTGGGCGTTGTTTTGTGGATCGTTTTCGAACCGCTGATGTTGGCACAGCCGGCGGGGCTCACCGCGGTGAGCGTGGGGTGCATCGTCGTTCTCGTGACGGTCACCATGGCCGTCATGGGCGAGACCTCCACATTCCTGCGCATTCCCGAGCACAGGGCAGCGACCCCGGCGAAGGAGAGCACCGGCGCAAAGCCATCAGGTGCGACGATTGCCGGCATGAAAACCCGCACCTCCTGCGCTCCCGAGGGCACCTCGGCCGAGATCGCCGCATCCGGGGTCGACTCTCCGATAGAGGCTCCGACAGCCCAAGAAGCTACGTCCGAATCAGGCGCACCGCAGCTGGACGCGCGGCAGGCAGCTACCCCGCCGATCGACGCCGACGCGCCCGGCGAGGCGCACGGCGCGGCGCGCATCGACGAGATCTCCCGAGAGGCCGGTCTCACGCCTCGTGAGGCAGAGGTGTTCGCGCTGCTCGCCCAGGGCCGTTCCATCCCCTACATCCGCGACGAGCTCATCATCAGCCGCGAGACGGCGGCCACCCACGCCAAACACATCTACGCAAAACTGGGCGTCCACTCCCGCCAAGAGCTCATCGACCTCGTGCGGCGATAACGAGCTCCTCCTAGCGACTCTATAGCCACAGCCCCTATCGTCGCAACATGAACTCCAATGAGCCCCAAACACTCTGAAATGTGCAAAATGGCACACTTCTCGTAGTCTTCGAGTCCGTCAACTGTTACACGGACGCTCTTCACCTGGGAAAATGCCACCACCTTTCCCTGAGCAGAGACCTGACGCATAAATACAGCTACGAGAAGTGCCCCATTTTGCACAAACCGCTGCACCCGTTCCATAAAAACGGGCTCCCCCGGAAGGGAGCCCTGATGTCGCCTGCTGAAGGGAGGGTTGGCAGGCTCGGGAAAAGCGAGCGGTCGCCCTATTCCACGTCCAAGGCGTGCTTGGCGGCGATGCGGGCGAAGGTGGCCGTGCGGCCGGCGTTGATGCCCGTGAAGTTGCTCGGGTAGTTGTGAGGATAGAAGCCGCCCTGGTCGTTGCCGCAGACGTACAGGCCCTCGATGGGCGTGCCGTCGTTCTTGAGCGGACGCGAGTTCACATCGGTGATGACGCCGTGAATCGTCACCAGCAGCTCGCCGCCGATGCGCGCCGCGTAGAAGGGCGCGGTCTCCACGTCGGACAGACGGTAGGCCGGCTTGCCGAAATCAGTGTCCTCGCCCGCGGCCACCAGACCGTTGTAGCGCTCCACCGTGGCCAGGAACGTGGCCTTCTGGTCGGCGTCGAACTCCATCATGTCGGCCAACTCCTCCAGCGTGTCGGCCTTCTTCAGCGTGCCGGCCTCCAGGCGCGGATTCAGCCAGAACTCGTCCAGATGCTCCTTGGACATGGCCTCGCAGTCGTACACATCGGCGTTGAAGGCGGTGCCGGAGGGCGCCGGGTACAGGCGCGAACAGCCGCAGGTGTCGAACTGGGCGATGTCGTCCCAATAGTTGCCGTCCCAGACGATCCAGCTGTAGTGGCGCGGTTGGTTGGCGCCGGCGGCGTAGCTCATGGGATAGCACTGGTCCTCGTTCATGAAGCGCTCGCCGTTCACGTTCACGTGCAGGAAGGGCTGGCTGCCGGGCAGGAAGATGTCGCCGCCCATACGATCCTCGTTGAACTCGAAGCCGTCGGGCAGAATGGCGCGGTTCCAGATCATGCAGGCGCCGCCGGCCTCAAGCTCGGCGCCGGCCCACAGCGCCATGCGGATGCCGTCGCCGGTCTCGGTCACCGAATCGCGCAGGGCGCACCAGGCCGAGTTGCCCGGAGCCAGATCGGCCAGCATCTCGTTGTTGGCGCCGTAGCCGCCGGTGCAGATGATGACGCCCTTGGCGGCGTTCACCTGGATAAAGCCCTCCTTGCCCTCGGCCACCACGCCGGTCACGCGGCCAGATTCGTCAATGACGAGCTGTTGGGCCGGGCACTCGAAGCGGATCTCGCCGCCGAGGTCCTCGGTGAACACGTCGCGCATCACTTCCAGGTGCGCGTAGGAGTTGTAGTTCGGGCCGTCCGGGTTGTACTCGCCGATGCAGGGGTTGTAGCACATGGCCGGATAGTAGGCGTGCGGGTCGTCCGGGCAATGCCATTCGAAGGGGAAGAGCATGCCCTTGGGGCCCAGTGTGTCGGCCATCCACTCGATCATCTCGCCGGACTTCTCGGCCCAGGTCTTGTACATGAGCATGTTCGCGTCGCCGGCCTGGGTCTGGTTGGCGTGGTTCAAAAGCGTCGGCACGTCTTCCTGATGGTCGGGGGCGAGCTTGGAATTCAGAGCGCCGATGGCCTCGCGAGCGGCGGCGATGGCGCCGGCCTTCTCCAGCACGACCACCTTCGCGCCGTTCTGAGCGGCGGTGGTGGCGGCCACAAGGCCCCCGTTGCCCGCGCCCACGACCACGATGTCGGCATCGACGGTTTCCACGAACTCCGTGGGCATCTCCGGCTTGTCGCGCCAGCTGGGAGCGGCGGTCCCGGTTTCGGCGGTCTTCGTGCTGCCCTCGGCCGCGGGGGTCGGTGCGCAGCCCGCAAGGCCCATGGCGGCCAGGGCGCCGGCCGCGGCGGCACCGGTCAGAAATCCACGACGGGAAAGATTGGTTTCCATTGCATCCTCCTAAAGACGGTTCGCGCCCGGCCCTCCCTTACGTGAACCGGCACGCATCCGGCCCTCCCTTAAGCGAACCGAACGAGACGCATCTTAAGTGGAATGCAGCAGGCCGCACATCGCCCGCATTCGGGTATTCACCCAGCGGTCACCTGGGAAAACGTAGAATATACCCGAGAATGGGTGAGAAGGTTTCGACCCGAAACGCACGACGGGCGAAGAGGTTGCGCTTCCTGCGCCGCCCCTTCGCTCGTTGCTACGCGGCCCCCGTCGCGCAATGGCAATGCGATGGTTATTTCAGCAGCATGCCCGCGGCCACGTCGTCGGCAACCTTGTCGCCTTCGAGCGTGCGCAGGATCTGGATGCCGAAGGGCAGCGCCGTACCAGGGCCCGTGGCGGTGATGAGGTTGCCGTCGACGAAGACGTCCTTGCCCGCCTGGTAGATGCCAGCCGGCCAGCCCTCCTCGCAACCGGGATAGCACACGGCCTTGCGCCCGGTGAGCAGCCCCGCGTTGGCGAGCACCATGGGCCCGGCGCAGATGGCGGCCACCAGCTCGCCGGCTTCCATGCGGCGCCGCAGCTCGGCCACCACACGGGCGCTCTTGCCCAGGTTGTCCACGCCCACCGAGCCACCGGGCACGATGGCGATATCGAACTGCGTCAGATCGAGGGTGGAAAGCGGCGCATCGGCCTGAAGCGTCACCGCCTGGGCCGCCCGCACGGTCAAATCGTCGGACACGGCGGCCAGCACCACGTCCACTCCGCCGCGCCGAAGAACATCCACCGGAGCCGTCACCTCCACCGGCTCGCACCCGTTCGCTACAAATACCACTGCCGATTTCGCCATGATTCGTCCTTTCAAGAAAGTTGCTCTTTGATACATCGTAAGAAGCCAATGATCGGTGTCCATTCTAGTGCAGCCGAAAAGCTTCGCGCCCGCGCTCCCGGAAGAACGTTACCGGTACGATGCGGAAGGGCGCAAGCAACCGAGAATCGACCTTCGCCCCTACCCCAGCAGCTGCCGCGCACGAATGCGCTCCGCGCCCTACAGAGCGACGACCTCCGTACCACGCTCTTTGATGAATTCGAGAGGGCTCATGCGGCGTATGCCCAGATCGCGGAAGGCACCGTCGTCTCTCGTGACGATGCACTCGATTTGCTCGATCTCGGCTGCCGCCGCTATGATGCCGTTCTCGTAGTCGGGACGCTCCAGGGGGAGGGCGCGTCGGCAGACTGCTTCGTCGACGGCAATGGGACGGGCGAGCTCAAGCATGCGCTCAACCGACTCGTAGGCGACATTGGCGTCCTTCAGCCGCTCGACGAGAAAGAAAACGTCCTTCAAAGAAGTAGCGATCACGCAGAGATCATCGTCCTCGTCGATGCAGTCGTAAAGCGCCGTCAAAGACGCTTCCCAGAAGCCCTCACGACTCAGAATAATGTCGAGCCACACGTTGGTGTCGAAAAGGACCTTCATGACAGCACCTCGTAGCGAGACAGCAAAGCCTGAAACCTCAAGTCGGAAAGCGCATCGTCGCTGAGGGTCGCCCCTTCGGTTGCCAGCCCCACGAGACCGCGCGCGGCCTCGCGCTTGCGTCGGCGCTCCGCCGTCTCGTCACACTTGCATTCCCGCACCAAGAAGCTAGGAACTTCGCGCGTCCGGGCCATGGACGACCACAGCCCGCGGATTGCCTCCGTCGTCGATATCCCGTTGTCGCGAAGCACCTTGTCGCCCCGCTCCTTAACCGTCGCATTCAAGCGCGCATTGATGGTAGCCTGAGCCATGCCAACCTCCTTGCCGCACCCATCATACTTGATGCATTATGGTAATGCAACCATGGCAACGCCTCTTCGGGGTCTTGGAAGGTGACGGTCCAGCAACTTTGCAGCGAAGCCGCTATAATGGAACCGCTGGAACCGCAACGCCCAAGGAGAGACCGTGTCGCCGCGACAGTCCGATATCGCCGATATGAAGTGCTGGCTTCTGCGCCTCGCTCAGAAACGTTGGCGCATGCCCGCCGTTCGGGTCGCCCAGCTCTTCAGCGAGGCTGGCGTCTACGACTACGTCACGGAGCTGTACGACCTGCTGTTCGACTTCTCCTCGCGCCAGTGGGCCGAAGGCCCCGACAACCTCCGCTTCGTGTGGGAGCAGGAGAAGAAGAACGGCTAGCCGATCTGCTCGGCCTCGCCCGGGGGCCACTCTCGACGAGGCCAACGGCGCACCACGGCGATATCTTCCATTACGTCCTGATTTGTGTAAGTTCTAACACTTTTACGTCCTTGTTTTTGCTGATTTTCACACTTTTACGTCCTTGTTTTTGTATAGTCGCAGAAAAGACGGACGAGGAGCCCTTTTCGAGGAATTCAAAGGGGCGCTCACCGAGCAGTACGCGTGCCAAGAGCTTATAGCAAGCTGCGGTCTTGTCCCCTATTACTGGTCCGCCGAGAACTCCCGAGGAGAAGTGGACTTCCTCGCGCAGTCGGCCGGTGCCGTCTACGCCATCGAGGTGAAAGCCGAGGAGAACCTGCGCGCCAAGAGCCTGCGCAGCTTCAAGGAGAAGTACCCGGAAGTTCAGGCCCGGCGCTTTTCGCTTTCCGACTACCGCGAGCAGGACTGGCTCACCAACGTCCCTCTCTACCTCGTGGGGGACACGGGGCTTTGGCTGTAGCGAAAGGGGCTAAGCAGGCCGGTTGCTCCAGCCGGCAAGCAGGTGAAAAGCTGGCGTCATCGACGAGGGTGCCGAAGAGGCTCTGAACCAAGCGATTGCCCAACTCGCCTTTCGACAGCAGCCCTCACTTTTCGATCGAAGGCCTGCGGCCAGAGCCACTCTGGGCGCAGGCCCTTCTTCTTCAATCGGCCCGCAATCGCCGTTGCCCCGCCGACTACCAATCTCTTTCGAAGTCGAAGGTCGAAGGGGTGGTTCTGTCGAGTCGCAGCTCGCGCAGGACGACCTCGCCGTCGCGGGGCTCGCAGATGGCGTAGCTGACGGCGAGCTCGACGTCGGGAAGCTCGCCACAAAGGAGGGCGACGGCGTCGAGGGGAAACTCGGTGCTGTCCAGATCGTCGCTGTCCTCGAAGCGGGCGCCCTCCCGGGCCAGCACCTCGCGCACAGCCGCGCGGTCGCCCCCGAACGCCTTCGCCGACTTCAGGAAGTGGTCGCGCCCCGACATCCGGCGCAGCGGGTAGCGGCCGGCACAGGGCGCGTTCTGCCGGTACACCTGGCCGGTGTGCTTGTTCTCCATGGAGCAGTAGTGGACGCCGAGGGAGAGCCCCTCGTCGCGGGCGAACCGCAGCAGCTCCAGGCACGCCTCCTCGCTGCCGGCCACGGCAATACGTTCCCGACGCGCACCAGAAGCCGCTGTCACA
>ERZ832522.5311-NODE-5311-length-11844-cov-4.191959_pt1 | contig 11844 bp, 5 predicted proteins | sample MGYA00519951_ERZ832522 | MGnify/ENA primary metagenome ERZ832522 (study PRJEB31850, sample SAMEA3708728) | human gut metagenome | biome: human gut; feature: human-associated habitat; material: faeces | place: China | collected 2014 ... | reverse complement strand
TATATAGCTAGTAAAATACATAAAAAGAGCACTTGGATATAGTTTTAAACTATATCCAAGTGCTCTTTATAACTTTGCTTTTAACTTTTTTACTTTTTTTTCAGTTTTTTACACCCTGCAAAAGCTTTTCTTCCCACTTTAATTTTTTTGTTCTTATAATACTTAACAGTCTTAAGATTGCTACATTTATAAAATGCCTTTGTGCCAATTTTTGTTAAATACTTTGATTTAATAGCAATGGTTTTTAGTTTTTTGTAACCCTTAAAGCCATTTGCATTAATTTCAGTAACTCTACATTTTTTGCCTTTTATTTTTACAAATGAAGGTATAACAAGTTTCTTAATTTTCTTGTTTTTACCCGAAATTGCTACCTTTGTAATGCCCTTCTTTGTAGATTTTACTTTGTATTTAAACTTACCAACAGTATATGTTTTTCCTACTTTTATTGTCGGTTGTGCTAATACCTTTAATGTTTTAAAGGTATTAGCATTTGTATAAAATTCTTCACCATCACTGTTAGTTACTTTTCCATACCAACTGTATTCGCTATCCGCTTTCAAGCCTGAGTATGTACATGAAACTTTGCCTGTTTTCCCATTTACACTCTTGATTGCGTCAGCTGTCTCCACAAAGCCATTAATTGAATTTGTTATCAGGCTTTGTTTTTTATCAACATAATTATAATTTAATTCTACAATATCCTGCTTATAAACAACTGTTCCCTGGTTGTAATTTTCCAACTTAGGATTGTCATAATAATTGAAATCCTTCTTATATGGAGAATATGAATTAACATAAATCTTGTTGTTTTTCAAATCAAAATATAACAGTTTAACGTATTCGTCTCCGCCCTGGGCGTTCGATTGATAGTCGGTACAAATTTCGTAAACAGTTCTTTCTTTTACGCCATCCTTGTCGTCATCAAATCCCATTACATTCATGCTGGCACCACTGTAATGTCCGTTTAACACTGCTATTACGTTAGGGTTCTTAGCAACAACATTAGTCTGAATCAACTTTCCTGCATAGTCTGTAATCGGTGTGTTTGCTTTTTCAGAGCCTCTTGTGTAACGGTGAAGGGCAATGATTGCTTTTCTGTTAGGATATTTTTTCAACACCTGATTCATCCAGTTAATTTCATTTGTGTAAATATCCCAGCTCATATATAAAATAATAAAATCCTGTCCATTCTCAGTAATTAAATCATAATGACCTAAGTTATTCTTATATGAACCACCGTAATAATCTTTGTTTTTAAATCTGTCTGCACCAAAGTATTTTTGATAATTTGTGTAATTTTCCAAACCGGCGCCAACATCGTGATTTCCAGCCAAAACACCATATGGCATGCCTGCATCATCAAAAATCTTCATTGCAGTGTCGGCATTTTTCCACTGAGTCTCCATGTCATAATCATCGGTAATATCACCTGTATGTAGGACATACTTGATTTTCCAATCTTTCTTATTGTCCACAATCCACTGATTCATGTTTTTATAATGATATGGAAAACTTTCTGCATATATCTGTGTGTCTGTTTCCCATGCAAATGCAAAATCATAATTTTCAGGTTTTCCTGTTCCATCCCATAACGTCTGGTTAGCAACTTTTGTGACTTCACTTTGCTCTATTTCAGGATTGCCGTCCTTAGCAATTACCTGTACTGCAACTGTTGCCTTATCATCTTTTACATAGTCCTTGGCTACAAATTTACCTGTTATTTTTCCTGATTTTTCCTCGCCAATAGCTTTCCACTTGCCTGTATTTATATTTTGAACAAACATTGTAAGCTTATGGTCACTGTCAATTCCTGTGGTTTTTCCACTCCAATTAACAACAATTTTCTCCTGAGCTTTAACACTTCCTGTGTTCACCTTAAAAATTTCATAGGGAGCTTTGCCATTGTTACCTGAAACAACCTGTCCTTTCACTATACCGTTGTTTGCCACATTTAAGGCTTTGCCCTTGTAAAAAGTTACATTAGTTTTTTTACTGCCCACATTCACCGATAATGTAGCAGTATTGTTTGTAATCTTTTCTGTTGTACTTGTAATTGCAGAGTTTTTAACATTAAAAGTTACTGTTTTTTCAGTGATATTACCTGCCACATCTTTTGCCACAACTGCCAGCTGATGTGAACCTTCTTTTAGGTCGTCAGGAGAAATCACCCCTGGAAGTTCCACGTCTTTTCCATCTAATGTTACTGCAACGCTGTCTATGCCATTTGCATCTTTTGCCACATCACCTTCAATGATTACAAGCTGTTTATTTAAAGTTGCTTTATCTTTTATGTCTATATTAATTGTAGGTTTTGTGTTATCAACTACGAAATCTACTTTTGTACTTTCCGGAATGCTGTTTGCTTCCTCCGACTGGTCATTGCTGTTTGCGATATTCGCTGTAGTTGTCTGCTGGCTACTATCCTGTGCATTCGCTGTAGTTGCCTGCTGGCTGCTTTCCTGTGCATTTACTGTAGTTGTTTGATTGTTGCTATCTTGCGTATTCGCTGTAGTTGTTTGATTGTTGCCACTCTGATTCTCCTGGGCAACTATTGTGTACTTGCCGTCTTTTAGTTTAGTTGTATCAAGTAACCAGCCAACTGCGTCAACCTCTTTTTCAGGAATTGAAAATGAGACTGTCATTTTGCTTTCCATGCCCTTTGAGTCACCGATTGCATGAACTGCTGAAAGTTCAGTGCTTGTATTTATTTTTGAATTATCCGGTACAATCTTTGTTGGCAAATATACCGAACCATTTGGCAATTTCATCTGTAGTTGAGACACTTTGTAATCGTCCCTGTTTTCGCTAAAGACTTCCGGATACAATGTTTCTTCAAAAGAAGTTCCTGTGTTTCCTGCCCAAAGAGTAAGGTCAACATCGTAAGCCTTTGTTTGCTCATTATATTTAAAATATTTATTATCCACCCTGATTACTTTTGTCATTGTGGAATCTCGCCAAGGATTAAGCAAGGCCAAAATATCTTTTTGTCCATTACTTGTTGCTGTAACTGCATTTTTGTAGCCATTTGCTGTGTCTGCTGTCTGTACAATGAAATAGGCCCCATTTTCCAACATGGCTTTAGTGTTTTGCTTTTGATTATTTAATTTAACAGATATGTTGTTTTCTTTTCCGTCATTTACGGTAACAGTTTTGCTGCCTGAAATAACTTCTCCGTCATTAACATTTAGTCTTATTTTTCCTGTATCATTTTTTAATCTGTTAATTTTTACAGTATTTGCCGCCGACTTGCTAACGCCATAATATGTATAAGCTCTAACTTTAAAAGTAACCTGATCATGTCCAAACAAAATATCTGCCGGGATTTGCATAAAATAATGTCCCAGTCTTTTTTGAGTTTTTTCAGGAACCTTTGTCCACTTGGTTGCATCATCCAACTTGTACCATATTTCAGTTCCAATTAAATATGGTCTTTTTTTAAGTCTTGCCCCACCACTTGGTGTGTTGTGTGGGTTGCTTTCGTCTACATAATCTTTAAAAGCCTTGACTCTTTTTGCTGAAGTTGCGCCCACCAGCAAATCCACGTCATACATAACCTGAAGAGTTTCTCCCTCATTAATTTCCTCTGGTATTGTGTAATTTTCATCAGGACAAATTTTGAGTGTTGGCTTATTGCCATCATCAGCAGGATAATTTGCATTGCCATTTGCCAAAACTTCCTCGTCAATTTTGTTCCACGCACCTTTAATTTCTGCTGTTACTCCCGTAAAGCCTTCCGGTAAAACTTTTTCCACAGTTTCGGGACTTACTGCCTGTGTTTTTATATCATTTTCCTGTGCTGGGATTTGATTTGGTGCGGTAGCTATCATTGCTATTGCCAAGGTTAGTGATAAGATTCTTTTCGTTTTTAGTACCATAATAAACTTCCCCTTTTCTTTAAGTATTTTCACTACCTGTCTATTATAGCACTAAAAACAAAACATTTTACTTTAAATTTTTATCTTTGGAAAATCGTTCAAAAAATCAAACGTAAAATTTTACGTTTGATTTTACGTTTGATTTTCAGTCGAATTTTCAGTTTTCGTTTGGTTTTACGCTTGGTTTTCTGTCGTATTCTCAGTTTTTGTTTTGCGTTTGATTTTTGGTCGTAGTTATAACTTTTTGTTCCATATTTACTTTCAGTTACTTTACTTTTTTCTGTTTTAATATTTCCAATTTATCGTTTTACTTTACATAATCTAATTTCTTTCGTTTACACTTTTCATTTTATTAAGTCTCTCTGTACTTAACAGCATTAGTAATGTAAAAATTAAACTATACACAGGGAATAACGCTATTGTTATTTGTTGCGAAATTAGACCAAATAGTGGTGGCATAAAAGTTGTTCCCACATATGCAAATGCCATTTGTATTCCAATAACCGACTGCGAATTTTCTTTTCCAAAATTGAACGGCGTTGAATGTATGATTGATGGATAAATTGGTGCGCATCCAAGTCCTACAATTATTAATGCAGTAAGGGGTATCGTATCTAATCCTGTAGGAATAAACATAAGTGCTAAGCCAACTACAATTACAACAATTTCCATTTGAATCATTTTTCTGTCACCTAGTCGGTCTGCTACAAATCCGCATAAAAATCTACCTATAGTAATTCCTATGTATACAAATGAAGCAAACCTCGCCGCCGTCTCATTGCTGATTCCACGATTGATAACAAGGTAAATTGAGCACCACAAAAATGTTGTCTGCTCATAAGGGGTGGATTTTTGACTTATTTTCTTTTTCTTGCTTTACTACTTTCCCAGAATTTCCACCCCTTTGCTTGTTTCTCTGCTCATAAGGGTGGAATTTTGACTTGCTTTCTTTTTCTTGCTTTACTACTTTCCAGGATTTTCACCCCTTTGCTTGTTTCTCTTCTCATAGGGGTGGAATTTTACTAAAAAGGGCATCCCCTTTAGCTTCTTACTTGCCTTTTGGGATGCCCTTTTTCTCTTTTCTAATTTTTCAATTTCTATAAATGTGTGGCAGTAGCCACAAACACGCCTTACTTCTTACAATAAGTGTGCTCTTAAATCTTCATCGCTTGCTTCGCAAAGGTATGCTGGTGCAATATCTAATACTGTCTTACAACCTTTCTGACCTTCGTCATAAAGACGTTTAGTTGCTCTTGCGTATGCGATTAAAACGCTTGTTGTAAATTCTGGATTTGAATCTAACTTTAAGCTATATTCGATAATGTGATTATGTTCCTTGTTCATTCCTGTCTTTCCTGAACGGATTACAAAACCACCATGAGCCATACCGCTGTGGTTCTTTTCTAATTCTTCTTCAGAAATGAAATGAACTGTTGTATTGTAATCTGAGAAATAGTTTGGCATTTCTTTGATTTCTTTTTCTACAGCTGCTGCGTCAGCACCTTCTTCTAATACAACAAAACATTCTCTCTCATGTTTTTCTCTTGTTGTAAGGTCTGGATTTTCTCCTGATCTAACTCTTTCTAATGCACTTTCAACTGGGATTGTGTACTGTTTAGCATTCTTAACACCTTTGATTCTACGAATAGCATCTGAATGTCCCTGGCTTACGCCCTTACCCCAGAATGTGTAATCTTTTCCATCTGGAAGAATTGCATTTGCATATACTCTGTTAAGGGAGAACATTCCAGGATCCCAACCTACTGAAATAACTGCAACTTTTCCTGCTTCTTTTGCAGCCTTGTCAACTGCTGCGAAATGTTCAGGAATTCTTGCATGTGTATCAAAACTATCAATTACATTAAACATTGATGCGAACTGTGGTGTCTGAACAGGAAGATCTGTAGCACTACCTCCACATAAAATCATAACATCAATTTTTTCTTTCCAATCTTCTACGTCTTTAACGTTACATACAGGAACATTTTCTGTAAGGATTGTTACATCCTTAGGATCTCTTCTTGTAAAAACTGCAACTAATTCCATGTCAGTGGCTTCTTTTACAGCACACTCAACACCTCTTCCAAGGTTACCATAACCTAAAATACCAATTCTTGTTTTCATTTTCAGTCTCCTTCGTTTATATATTTACCTAATCTCCTAATAAGTACATGCCACATTTACCATACTAAATTACTATCCCAAAATAAACACAACGCGTTAAATATTATATCCTGAAGCTTATAATTCTATAGATATCAAACGCTTTCTTCAATGGATATTTATTTCTGTCTTGTAAATGTATTATACTCATTGCTGATGCTATTAGCACCAACTCTAAAAGTATATCACAATTTATTCTATTTGTTTATTACCGATTTCAATCTTTTACCTTCTATTTACTTATTACTGATTTTTGACTGTCCAACTTTTTAGCCTTTGCACATCTTCGACTCTTTCAGCTTTTAGTCTTACATTTTCTTTGATTTTTCCAGTTTTTCAGCACTACATTATCTTTGTCTCTTCCAGCTTTTCAGTGAATGCGTCATTCATCTTTATTATTGGTCTTCGTAAAACCAAACCTACAAATAAAGAAATCACAAGGAATATTCCAAGCTTTCCAAGTTCAATCCAATATACCATTTCGTACATACCTCCAACCGCTTCTCTTAAAGCTGCCATGCTGTGTGTAAATGGAAGTAATGGATATACTGCCCTGAAGAAGCCCGGTGCTACTTCAATTGGGAAGGTGCCGCCTGCGCCTGCTACCTGAACAACAAGTAGGATAACGCTTATGGCTTTTCCTATGTCGCCAAAAGATACTGTCAATGTGTAAATAATATTTACATAAACAATACTTGAGAACCAGCATGCAAACACAAATAAAAATGGATGTTCACACTGTATTCCTAAATAATATAAATCGCCTAAAGCAATTAATGTGCTTTGCATTAAACCAACAATTAAGAAAATAATGTATCTTCCAAAGTATGCCTGATAATTTTGTAAGTTTCTAAGAGATTTTTTCATTTTTTCAGAAATATTTACTTTTAACATTGCCACCAATACAATTCCACCTATCCATATTGATAAGGTTGAGTAAAATGGTGCCATTGAAGAACCATAATTATCTATTGGATACAACTTAGTTGTTTTTAACTGTACAGGTGTTGCCAAAAATGAAGTTAAATCTTCTTTGTTACCCATGATTAGTGATTTCAAATCTGAATTGTCGCCATCTTTTGCATTTTTCAACTTGCCTGTTGTTTTTCTGATTTTCTTGGCTGCTTTTGATAAAAGTTTACCTGAGTCGGATAATGTTTTCTTTATCTGCGACAAGTCTGAATCAACAGAATCTGATAGCTTGTAAATTCCTTTTGCACTGTTATCAATTTTTGTTAAAAGACCTGATATGTCATTTTCAACATTACCTGCTGAATTTGAAATTTTCTTCAAAGCATCTTCCACGTCTTTTGAGTAATCTGTTTTCACTGATGACACTGAAGTTTTACTTTTATCAACTAATTTCAAAATTTCTGCCTTATCCTTGTTCAACCGATTCTTCCCGGTTTTTAAATTTTTTTCAGCTTCTTCTAATTTATCATTTAACTTTGCCTGTGTTTCCAATGATGCATCTATTTTTGAAATTAAAGACTGGGTGTACTTGCTCAGCTCAGGGTGACGCCTTTCAATTGATTCTAATGAAGACTTCAACTTGGAGTAGTCACTTATCATTGAATTAACTCTTGAAGATGCCTTGTTAAGTGTGGTCTTAACATCTGTAGTGTTTTGACTTTGACTGCTTAGTGCATCTTCAATAACATCACTCATTTCTCCGTAAAATTTCTTTCCCGAGGAAAGTGCACTATTAATGGCATCTGTTGTAGCAGTTAATGTATCTTTTATACCACTGAACTGTTTTTTAATTCCATTAAATTCATTTTCACTGCTTTTTGTATTGCTTTTTGTGTCCTTAAAAAAGTCTGTAGTTGTACTTAACATGCTTTGTGAAGCATCAGCCATGTTGCCAAAAGTTTCCAACGTACTCTGCGTGGCTTCAAGGTCATCTGCGATTTTATCCAGATTACTCCACAAATTATTGACAATGTCGTCTGCATCTCCTGCCTGAGCAAGATTTGATACGCTTTGAAGAGCTGTTAATGCTGTATCAGACACTGTCTCAATAAATACCTGATTTACCTGCTTTTGAATTGCTGAAGCTCCCTTGTCAGTAACCTTTGGTGCAATGGCATTTTCCTTAGCATTTGAATAATATATAATGTTTGGCTTCTTTACATTTTTCGAAAAAATGCTCATCATTCTGTTACTAAAGTTCTCAGGTATTACAATTGCCGCATAATATTTTCCGGATTTTACACCATCAACTGCTTTCTTCTTTGATGTAAAAACCCAGTCCATTTGAGTGTTTTCCCTTAATGCAGACAAAACCTGATTACCCGCATTTAGTTTAATAGGAATCAATGTTCCCTCATAGCCATCATCTACACTTGCCACAGCAACTTTAAGATTCCCTGTATTGCTGTATGGATCCCAACTTCCTGCAATGTTAAACCATGCATACAGGCAAGGCACAATTGTAATACCCATAATTACAATAAGAGCTATTACGTTTTTATGGATGCGAATGACATCTTTTTTGAAAATTCTTAAAATGTTTTTCATGTGTCCTTCTCCTCCTTTAACACTTTTACAAAATCTTCTGAAGTGAATCCACTTACCTTAATTTGCTTTTGTATTTTGTTGTGAATATATTCCACGCAAATCAAGTAAACCGCAAGAATTATTATTGATAAAATCCACAATATTAAAAATACCAGTTTAGATTCCAAACTAAACATTAATATTAAAAATACTAAAGGAATTATAATTATATTAATAAATCCAATTTTAATTTTTTTCTCATAATTCTTTTCAAACTTAGCAGACTTTTCAAGGAATTGTTTTCTTCCATATTCATCCTGCAAAATTGCTCTCGCTATCATTTGAAGTTGTTTGTTTTTATTTGTAGCTGTTGCAGTTTCACATAACATCAAATCTGTTTTTGCCAACTCTTTATCAAACATATTGTTTAAATTAAGAATTAACGGTCTGATTACCAAGCCTACAAACAAAGCTAAAATTATAAACACAACCAACGCTATCATGTTTTCCAAATAAATATGACCGTAATAGCCTGCCACACACTCACGCATAGCATTAATGCCGTATGTAAATGGCATTAACGGATGTAGCTTCCTAAAAAATTCCGGCATCATTTCAATAGGATATGTTCCTGACGAACCTGGTATCTGCAAAATAACAAGTAATACCGCAACCGCTTTTCCTATGTGTTTAAATGTTATTGCCAGTGCAAAAATAATATTTACATAAACAAAGGATAAAAACATACCTGTTAAAATAAATACAAAAGGATGTACGCACTGTGTTCTAAGTATTACTAAATCTCCAACGCACACTATGAATCCCTGCACAACGGCTGTGCACACATACAAAAGCCATCTTCCGAAATAGCCCTGTGTTGCTGAGAATTTTTCTTTTATTCCTTCTCTGTCAACTTCCTGTTTTAAAATAGAAACTAAAATCAAACCACCTACCCACAAAGCAAGGTTTGTGTAAAATGGTGTCATGCCAGAGCCATAATTTTTTACTTCATATAGCACTTCTGATTCCATATCAACAGGCGATGCCATAAAATCTGATATTTTTTCAGTGTCAATTCCCTTTAATGAAATTAACTCTTCGTATGTTCCCGTACTACTAATTGCCTGAAGGTCTGTTACAATTCCTTCTAACTTTTCATCAACTTTTGCTAATGTTTCTTTTGCATTATCCATTGTTGTTGAAATGTTGTTGAGACTTTTACCAAACTGTTTTAATATTTTCTTTGCTTCTTTGACTGTTGGTTTTATCCCTTTAAGAGTTGAGCTTAAATTGCCGTTAATGGTAACCATGCCATCCAAAGATGCGTATACATTAGGCAATGTTTTCTTCTGAAAATCACTTTGGTAACCATCTAAGGATTTCTTACCATTTTTAGCCACTGAACCAATTTGTTCTCTTGTGGATTTTGACTTAGCTATAGTCTTATCAAGTGTAGAATTACCGTTGTTTAGGGATGATTGTATTTTTCCTAAAGCAGTATCTACGTCATTAATTTCACTAATCTGCTTTTCGATTTTTGTTGTGGCACTGTCATTTCCAAGCTTACGGTTAAGCTGTGCAAGCTCCTCTAATATTTTTGAATTTCTTTTAACCAAAGAATTAACCTGGTCAATTCCTACCTCCAACTCTTCTTTTGCACTTGTACCTTTGTTTTCAAAATTTGTTAATTTTGTGGAAGTTGCTATTGCAATATCGTTGAAATCACTTTCAATATTTTGAAGTTTATTTGAGAATGTTCCGTTAAAAGTTCTTAGCTTTTCTCTTGAATCTGTAATTTGTGAAGATACACCTGCAACAGAATCTGCTGTAGTATCCGCTACCTTATTAACTTCATTTAAAATATCGATTGTATCATCAATTATTTTTTCCGAACTCTTTGCTGTTTTCTTAAAATTCCTAAGAACCTTATTATATTCTTCAATATTTTTATGAACTAAAGAAATGTCATTAATTATTGTTTCGTTTGTATCATCAACATCACCCTTTATCTTTTTCGCCACCTCACTTACCATTTTTGATATTGCTTCTGAAGCTGTTGACGAAAAAGTGTCATTTATCTGTTGCTGTATTGTTGTAGCGCCTGAATCTGTAATCTTTGGTGCAATTGCATTTTTCTTTTCATTTAGATAATAATCCAGCTCCGGCTGTTTAAGCTTGCCGGACAAAATACTAAGTAGGGATTCACTGAAATCTTTTGGAATTACTATTGCCGCATAATATTTTCCGGATTTCACCCCTTCCTTTGCCTGACTTTCACTTACAAAAGTCCAGCCCAGCTTGTCATTTTTCTTTAGACTCTCTACAATATTTTCTCCCGCATTCATTGACAGAAGCTCTGTTTCTTTTCCCACATCACAATTTGCTATTGCGACTTTTACGCCCTGAGTATTTGCATAGGGATCTATGTTAGCTGCAATATTGAACCAGGCATATAATGAAGGAAGAAGACTTACTCCCACCATAATAAGAGCCGCCGCTCTGTTGCTAAACGCCCTGCGAAAATCTCTTTTAAAAATCTTTAAAACTGTTCTCATTCAACTCTCCTATTTGCCACTTTTTACTATTTTCATAATAAAATACCATAACATAATCATAGGTAAAAAACTACGTCAGATTGCACAAAAAAAGATAATTATTTTTATTTCAATAATTACCTTTTTTCGCTACATATATATTTACTTTCTTATACTTTTTGACCATTCACTGTAATATTTTTTTCCACCTATTTCAACGTAAGATTTTATTTTCAGAAAACACTTTCCTTTTTTTATCTTTTTAATAAGCTTACTTTTCTGTTTGCCATTTACTTTTATTGTTTTTACATTCTTCTTGAACTTTTTATCTTTGCTAATCTTTATTACATAACCGGTAACATTTTTCTGTTTCTTCCAACTAATCTTCATACCTGATTTTTTTCTAGTAGCTTTAAAACCTGTTACTTTTTTAGGTCCTTTAGTTACCTTTAAACCAATTTGAAGATTATAAAAATCAGCATAGTAATATGTTGTTCCCACTGGTATTTTGTTTGCATAAGCTTTGCTAAATTTAACAGTTATGATTTTTCCTTTCTGAACTATTTTATAATCTTTTGTATTAATGATTTTTCCATTGTTCAAAATATTTTTGAACAGATTCATATCAACGTTTGTCCCTAAAACTGTTGTATCAATTTGGGCTACAATTTCACCATTTTTTTCAGGCTCTGACGGATGATCTCCTCCAGCGGCAGATTTTCCACGTCCACGCCCTTGAGCGCCACGCTGATTTCCTGGCTGGAATAGCCAAG
>ERZ832522.5300-NODE-5300-length-11867-cov-3.376058_pt1 | contig 11867 bp, 12 predicted proteins | sample MGYA00519951_ERZ832522 | MGnify/ENA primary metagenome ERZ832522 (study PRJEB31850, sample SAMEA3708728) | human gut metagenome | biome: human gut; feature: human-associated habitat; material: faeces | place: China | collected 2014 ... | reverse complement strand
CTTTGAGTGTCCGGCCCGGGTCCTCCTCCGGAATGGTCAGCTTCACCGTCCAGCTCTCCTCCCGGAAGTCCGCCAGCGTGTGGAACTCCCAGTCGTTCTCCTCCTCCAGGCCCCACCAGCCCAGCTTCTCCGGAGTGAGATTCAGTTTGATCCCCAGCAGGTCGCCGCTGGCCACCTCCAGATGGATGTGCAGCAGCATGGAGATCCGGCCGTGGGCCAGGTCGCTGCTCTCGGGCAGGTACTCCCCCCCGATGCCGCCGCCCCAGCCCTGGCCGGTCAGGTCCCGGTTGGTGGGCAGCACCCGGAAGTCCATGCGGTAGTCCTGCTCTGTCAGGACCGTGCCTTCCGGCGCAGTCAGATCCACCAGGATCTCGCCGCAGTAGCGGTCGAACAGCAGCTGCTTCACCTCCACCGTCCAGCCGTTCTTGTAGGCGTGGGTCTTATCTACCTGAACTATGCCGTTGGAGACCAGAGTCAGGTCCTCCTGTCCGATTCCAAAGTAGTCCATCAGCCGCTGGTCCAGCCCCGCAGCCACTGCAAAGGCGGCAGTCATCATCAGGGCGGCGGCAACAAGGGCCACAAGGCCACGCTTCATTCCTCGCTTCATGGTCTGCTCCTCTCTTTCCGTTCTGTGCAGTCTGTCCAGCATGGTCACCTCCTGCTCCTGAGTAGGGGCGATCTGATCAAACATCCGGCGCAGGTCAAGGTCATCCATGGTATTCCACCTCCAGAACTTCTTTCAGTTTTTTTCGTCCCTGGGCCAGCCAGGTGCGGACAGTAGAGGGATTCTTCCCCATGATCTCCGCCGCCTCCCGGGCGGTCATCTGCAGGGCCTGATACTGGGTCTGCCAGTTGCCCGCTCCCGCGCAGCGTCCCCGGCGGATGGGTGTCAGTTCTGTCATCGTCATTCTCCTTTGCCGCGCCCCTCTGCGGGGCGGTGTCTCCGGCGGTTTGTACAGCCCGCCGTGGGGGCCGCGGCCGCCGGTTCCCTTTCCCGTCTATTGTACCGCACATTCTGCTTCCGCACAATCCTCTTTTCCGCGGACGAGTTAACAGAAATTTTGTTTTTTTCTGCTTGCGCCCGGCCGCTTCGCCGTGCTATACTGGCGTTGTTCTTGATTTTTTCCATGGAGGTGCATCTTGCAGAAACGCAGTCACAAACTGCTGGCCGCCACCCTGCTGGAGAATACCCAGGGATTTCAGGCCAGACGATTCGAGCTCGCCTTCCTGTTCGGCTCCTTTCAGCCGGACTGCAACCCCCTGACCTATTTGAAGGGCTCCCTGCGGGCCTATAAGTTCCGGGGGCATAACTACTCCAACTCCCAGCACTACATCTACTCCCGCATCTCCCGGCTCCAGCGCCGCCAGCGCTGGACCATCTGGCAGTATTACACCCTGGGCAAACTGACCCACTATCTGGCGGATGCGTTCACCTATCCCCATAACGAGAATTATCCCGACAGTATGCTCTGCCACCACCAGTATGAGACGGACCTGCGGGCCTATCTGGAGGAGTATCTGGCCACCCGCGCCCTTCGTCGGGAGAAGTTCCGTCAGGACGTGGCGGACGCCCTTCAGGAGCTGCACCGGCAGTACATGGCCGGCGTGGCCGATATGCGCAAGGATGTGCAGTTCATCCTGAAGGCCACCTCCCTGCTGATGGCCGGCTGCCTGCCTGCCAGCGCCGCAGCGGCTGTCTGAACCCTGTTTTGGGAAAAGCGCACAGCAGCGGTTTCCCTTTCGGCGCATTCTTTGGAATCATTGTCAATTTCCATTTGCTTTTTCTGGTGTTATCCTGAAACTATCAAAGGACTCGGAAAGGAACCCAGTCATGACCAACATCACCCGTTCTGCCGAATACCGTTACTTTAGCTTTACCTATTTTTATGGTAAGGCTTATTTCGGTTTGGCTGAAAATGTGTGTGATCGTGTCTGACGCCAGGAAAAGGCTATCAGTGCATGACGACCCGCAGCCGAACCGGCTGCGGGACTTTTTTGTACCAGCCCCATCATTTTTAGGAGGAATACAGTATGATCGTCGTTCTGAAACAAAACCCCAACCGGGACCAGCTGGAGAGCCTGATCGCCTGGCTCCAGGAAAAGGGGATCATCATCCACACCAGCATCGGCGAGGCCCACACCATCTTAGGACTGGTGGGTGATACCAGCCAGCTGGACATCGACCTGATTGCCGCCCTGGACATCGTGGAGGATGTGAAACGGGTCCAGGAGCCCTACAAGAATGCCAACCGGAAGTTCCACCCGGAGGACACGGTGGTGCAGGTGGGCAACACCCAGATCGGCGGCGGCAGTCTCACCATCATGGCCGGCCCCTGCTCTGTGGAGAGCGAGGAGCAGGTGGTGGCCATTGCCAAAGCGGTGAAGGCCAGCGGCGCCACCATGCTGCGGGGGGGCGCCTTCAAGCCCCGGACCTCCCCCTACTCCTTCCAGGGCCTGGGGGCCACGGGTTTGGAGTACCTGAAGGTGGCCCGGCAGGAGACCGGCCTCCCCATCGTGACGGAGCTGATGGACCTGAGCCAGCTGCCCCTCTTCAAGGATGTGGACGTGATCCAGATCGGCGCCCGGAACATGCAGAACTTCGACCTACTCAAGGCCGTGGGCCATCAGGACAAGCCCGTCATGATCAAACGGGGCATGTCCGCCACCTACGAGGAGTGGCTGATGAGCGCCGAGTACGTCATGGCCGGCGGCAATGAGAATGTGATCCTCTGCGAGCGAGGTATCCGCACCTTTGAGAGCTACACCCGCAACACCCTGGATCTGGCCTGCATCCCCGTGCTGCGGAAGCTGACCCACCTGCCCATCATCATCGATCCCAGCCATGCCACCGGCAAGAGCTGGCTGGTAGATCCCCTGGCCATGGGCGCCGTGGCCACCGGTGCCGACGGATTGCTGATCGAGGTCCACAACGACCCGGCCCATGCCCTGTGCGATGGCCCCCAGTCCCTGAAGCCGGAGGTGTTCGACGGCCTGGCGAAGAAGCTGCTGAAGCTCCATGACTTTATGAAGACGGTGGAGGAGTAAGACATGAATGTTGCCATCGTCGGCCTGGGCCTCATCGGCGGGTCCATGGCCAAGAGCATCAAGAACCGCACCAGCCACACCGTCTGGGGCATAGACCTGAACGCGGAGACCATGACCATGGCCCGGATGTGCGGCGCCATCGACGCCCCCCTGACGGAGGAGAACCTGCCCCAGGCGGATCTGATCCTGGTGGCGATCCGGCCCGGCGCCGCCATCGAGTGGGTCCGGCAGCACGCGCCGCAGATCGCCAAGTCCGCCATTCTGGTAGACCTGTGCGGCGTGAAGCGGACCGTGGTGGCGGCCATCGCCCCCATCGCAGAGGAACGCGGCTTCTCCTACATCGGCGGCCACCCCATGGCCGGTAAGGAGCGGGGCGGCTTCACCGCCTCCGCAGAGGACCTGTACGTGGGAGCATCTATGATCCTGACGCCGGACAAGCGGACGGATATGCGGCTGCTGGAGACGCTGAAGGCCTTCTTTCTGGACCTGGGCTTTGCGGGCCTCACCTTCTCAACGCCGGAGGAGCACGACCGCATCATCGCCTTTACTTCCCAGCTGGCCCATATCGTCTCCAGCGCCTATGTGAAGTCGCCGGAGGCCCAGAAGCGCCGAGGCTTTTCCGCCGGCAGCTTTCAGGATATGACCCGGGTGGCCCGTCTGGATGAGGACATGTGGACAGAGCTGTTTCTGGACGATGAGGACTTCCTCACCGCCGAGCTGGAAGAGCTGATCGGCCACCTGACGGACTACCGCAACGCCTTGCGGGCCAAGGATACTCAGCGGCTGCACGATTTGCTGAAGGAGGGCCGGGAGCTGAAGGCCACCGCCGGCGGCAACTGACCTATTTCCGGCGCCGCTGCGCGACATGATTCTATAAAAGGAGTTTTTCGATGTTTGACTCCATCCGAACCATTCCCGTCCGGGTCCGGCCGCCCTATGATGTGCGCATTGGCAGCGGCCTGCTTGGCCGGTGCGGGGACTATCTGGCCGCGCTGCTGGGACAGCGGAGGATCGCCGTTCTGGCCGACGACACCGTGGCCTCCCTGTACCTGGACACCGTCACCGCCGCTCTGGAGGACGCGGGCTTTGCCGTCTGCTCCCATATCTTCCCCTCCGGGGAGGGGCGCAAGAATCTCTCCACCCTGACAGAGCTGCTGGAGTTCCTGGCGTCGGAGCATCTGACCCGCACGGACTGCGTGGCCGCCCTGGGCGGCGGCGTCACTGGGGACATGGCGGGCTTTGCTGCCGCCGTGTACCTCCGGGGCATCCGGTATGTCCAGCTGCCCACCACCCTGCTGGCGGCGGTGGACTCCTCCGTGGGGGGTAAGACCGCCGTGGACCTGACCGCCGGGAAGAACCTGGCCGGGGCCTTCTGCCAGCCTGCCGCCGTGATCTGCGACACGGACTGCCTGAAGACCCTGCCCCCCGACGTGTTTGCCGACGGGGCCGCCGAGGCCGTCAAGACCGGCGTGCTCTCTGACGAAGCCCTGTTCGCCCTGTTTGAGGACGGCACCCTCACCGCCGACCCCGGCGAGGTCATCGCCCGGTGCGTCGCCTACAAGGCCGGCGTGGTGGAGCGGGACGAGAAGGAGCAGGGGGAGCGGAAGCTTTTGAACCTGGGCCATACTGTGGGCCACGCCATCGAGAAGTGCAGCGGCTATGTTATCCCCCATGGCCACGCCGTGGCGGCGGGGCTGGCCGTCATCGCCCGGGCTGCGGAGGCCCTGGGCTGGACGGAGGAGTCCCTGGCGGCGCGAATCACCGCCTGCCTTTCTAAAAATGGCCTGCCCACCGGGACAGACTACTCTGCTGAAGCCCTGGCGGAGGCAGCCCTTTCCGACAAGAAGCGCGCCGGTGGGGATATCACCCTGGTGGTCCCCCAGAAGATCGGCCATTGCGAGCTGCGGAAGGTCCCGGTAGCGGACCTGCTACCCATCATCCGGGCAGGACTGGAGGCGTAAATGGACCTTCAAATCACCCCGAAAAAACTCTCCGGTGTCGTGACGCCGCCCTCCAGCAAGTCCCAGGCCCACCGATTGCTGATCGCCGCTGCTCTCAGCGGCGGGATCAGCGTCATCCACGGCCTGGCGGACTCCCAGGACATCCGGGCCACCCGCCGGTGCCTGTCTGCCATGTGTGCCGGGATGGAGGATCTGCCGGATGGCACCCTCCGGGTCCACGGACTGGGAAACGGCATCGTCATCGCACCTCCCTATGCCCTGCTGGACTGCGGGGAATCGGGCTCTACCCTGCGCTTCCTGATCCCCGTGGGCCTGCTGATACAGGGAGAGGCGTCCTTCACCGGCCGCGGCCGGCTGATGGAGCGCCCGCTGAAGCCCTACGAGGACCTGTTCCGGGAGAAGGGCATCGCCTGGAAGCTGGCGGACAACGTCCTCACCGTAAACGGCGGTCGGGGATACGGTACCCTGGCCCTGGACCCGGGGACATACCGCCTGCCCGGCAACGTATCCAGCCAGTTCTTCACAGGGCTGCTGTTCGTCATGCCCCTGCTGGAGGGAGACTCTACCCTGGTGTCCACCACACCCCTGGAGAGCCGGGACTACCTGGAGATGACCCGGCAGGCTCAGGCCGCTGCCGGTGTCACCAGCCGGTGGCTGGACGAAAACACGCTCTTCGTCCCTGGCGGCCAGACCTACCAGCCCTTTGAGGCCACGGCGGAGGCGGACTGGTCCCAGGCGGGGTTCTGGTACGCCGCCGATTTCTTGGACAGCCGTGTGGACATCCGGGGCCTGAATCCCGACTCTGCACAGGGGGACAAGGCAGTCAGCGAACTCTACTGGCGGCTGGCCCGGCCCGGGGACACGGAGATCGATGTCTCCGGATGCCCCGACCTGCTGCCGCCTCTGGCGGTGATGGCGGCGGCCCGCTCCGGTACCACCCGGTTCGTGAACGCTGCCCGGCTGCGGATGAAGGAGAGCGACCGGCTTTCCACCACCGCCGCCCTGCTGACCGCCCTGGGCGGACGGGCGGAGGAGGGGCCGGACTTTCTGACAGTCCACGGCGGGACGCTCACCGGCGGCATGGTGGACTGCGCCAACGACCACCGGATCGCCATGGCGGCCGCCATCGCTGCCACTGCCTGTACCGGCCCCGTCACGGTGCTGGGGGCCCAATGCGTGCAGAAGTCCTACCCGGATTTCTGGGAGGTGTACAAGAACCTGGGAGGTGATATCCATGTCCTCTGAATTCGGCAGTCTCCTGAAAATCTCTGTCTTCGGCCAATCCCATGGAAGGGCCATCGGCGTGGTGGTGGATGGCCTGCCCGCCGGGGAGGCCATCGACCTGGAGGAGCTGAACGCCTTCCTGGCCCGGCGGAAGCCGGGGAAGAGCCCCCTTTCCACCGCCCGGAGGGAGGCCGACGCGCCGGTGTTCCTCTCCGGCCTGGAAAACGGCGTCACCTGTGGAGCCCCTCTGTGCGCGGTCATCGAAAATGGAGACCAGCACTCATCGGACTATGACGCCCTGCGGGACAAGCCCCGGCCCGGCCACGCAGACTACACTGCATTTGTCAAGTGGGGCGGGCAGGCGGACATGCGGGGCGGCGGCCACTTCTCCGGCCGGCTGACGGCGCCCCTATGTATCGCCGGCGGCATCGCCAAGCAGATTCTCTCCCGCCGGGGCGTATACGTAGGGGCCCACCTCCAGTCCGTGGGGACGGTGGCGGATGCATTATTCCCCCTGCGGCCCACGAAGGAGCTGTTTGACGCCGTGGCTGCCAAGCCATTCCCGGTGCTGGACGACCAGGCGGGGGAGCGGATGCAGGCGCTGATTCTGGAGGCCCGGAAAAATCTGGATTCTGTGGGAGGCGTCGTTGAGTGTGCCGCCACGGGCCTTCCCGCCGGACTGGGGGAGCCCATGTTCGGCGGCGTGGAAAACCGGCTGGCCGCCGCCCTCTTCGGCATTCCCGCCGTGAAGGGCGTGGAGTTTGGGGACGGCTTCGCCGCCGCTCGGTCCCGGGGGTCCGAAAACAACGACCCCTTTGTGATGGAGGACGGCCGGGTGCAGACAGAGACCAACCACGCGGGCGGCATTCTGGGGGGCATCACCAGCGGAATGCCCATCGTCCTGCGGACGGCCATGAAGCCCACACCGTCCATCGCCCACCCCCAGCGGACGGTCAGCCTGTCCGCTGGAGAGAATGCGGAGCTTGTGATCCACGGGCGGCACGACCCCTGCATTGCCCACCGGGCGGTCCCGGTGGTGGAGGCAGTTACTGCCGCCGTGCTGTTAGATTTATTATTGGAGGGACATCATGGAACTTTCTGAGATTCGCGAGAAGATCGACGCAGTGGACGAGCAGCTGCTGGACCTGTTCCTGCAGCGCATGGACCTGTCCGACGAGGTGGCTGCCTACAAGAATGCGCACCATCTGCCCATTTTGAACAAAGAACGGGAGCGGGCCATCCTGGCCAAGGTGACGGAGAAATCCGGGGAGCGGGAGCGGTATGCCTACCACCTGTTCTCCACCCTGTTCGAGCTGGCCCGGTCCCGGCAGGCAGAGCTGATTTCCGCCCCCACCAAGGTGGCCGCCCAAGTCCGCGCCTCTCTGGAGGCCGGTACCTCGGTCTTTCCCCAGACGGGCCTGGTGGCCTGTCAGGGCGTGGAGGGGGCCAACTCCCAGGTGGCCTGTGACCGGCTGCTGCCCCGGGGCAACATCGTGTATGTGAAGACCTTCCAGGCTGTGGTGTCCGCTGTGGAGTCCGGCCTGTGCAGGTTCGGTGTGCTGCCTATTGAGAACAGCTCCAACGGCTCCGTCCGGGCGGTGTACGAGCTGCTGCAGGACCACAACCTCTCCATCGTCCGGTCCACCCGGCTGTGCATCCGGCACGAGCTGCTGACGCTGCCCGGCGTGAAGATGGAGGACATCACGGAGATCTACTCCCACGAGCAGGCCATCGGCCAGTGTAGCAAGTTCCTGAACAGCCTCAACGGCGTCCGTGTCATCCCCTGCGACAACACCGCCATGGCCGCCAAGATGGTGGCGGAGAAGGGCGACCGCCACGCCGCCGCCATCTCCTCCCACCCCTGCGCGGCGTTGTACGGCCTGACCTGCCTCAACGACAGCATCCAGGACAGCGACAACAACTACACCCGGTTCATCTGCATCACCAAGGATCCGGTGATCTATGCCGGCGCCAACCGGATCAGCCTGATTATCGCCTTTGACAACCGGCCCGGCGCCCTGTATGAAATCCTCTCCAAGCTGGCGGCACTGGACATCAACATGACGAAGCTGGAGTCCTGCCCCGTGGCGGGAAGTGACTTTGAGTTTGTTTTCTTCCTGGAGTTGGACGCCTCCGTCCAGGATCCCAGCGTCCTGGCCATGCTGGAGGAGATGGAGCGCAGCTGTGCCGAGTTCCAGTTCTTGGGCAACTACGCGGAAGTCTGAGCCATGGATGAGCGGATTTACGGCCTGCTGGGCCGGAAGCTGGGCCACAGCTGGTCCGTCCCCATCCATGCCGCCCTGGGCAACGGCGCCTACCGCCTTCTCGAGCTGGAGCCGGATGGACTGGCTCCCTTTCTTCACCGGAAGGACATCGGCGGCCTGAACGTCACCATCCCCTACAAGCGGGACGTGATGCCCCTGTGCGATGAGATCGACTCGGCGGCGGAGGCCATCGGCAGCGTCAACACCATCGTCCGGTGCGCAGACGGCAAGCTGGTGGGCTATAATACGGACATCGACGGGTTCCTCTATATGGCCTGCCGGGCGGGTATCTCCCTGTCAGGGAAAAAAGTCGTGATTTTGGGCAGCGGCGGGGCGTCTCTGACGGCCCAGACCGCCGCCCGGCAGGGGGGCGCGGCGGAGGTCGTGGTGGTATCCCGTTTCGGTCCGGACAACTATGACAACCTCTCTCGCCACGCTGACGCGGAGATCCTGGTGAACGCCACTCCGGTGGGCATGTACCCCGGCAACGGCCAGTCTCCCGTGGACCTGTCCGTATTTCCCGTCTGTCAGGGGGTGCTGGACGTCATCTACAATCCCCGGCGCACGGCCCTGCTGCTGCAGGCGGAGGCGCGGAGCATCCCCTGCTCTGACGGACTGCCCATGTTGGTGGCCCAGGCGGTGGCGGCAGAGGAGCGGTTCTTCAACAGGTCCATTCCCGCCGGTGAGAATGAGCGGATTTTGGTTCAGCTCCGGCGGGAGATGACCAACCTCATCCTGATCGGCATGCCCGGCAGTGGCAAGACCACGGTGGGGGAGGCGCTCTCCCGCCTCACCGGCCGGGAGGCCGTGGATCTGGACCAGATGATCGAAACCACCGCCGGCTGTTCCATCCCGGAGATCTTCCAGCGTGAAGGCGAGTCCGGCTTCCGGGCCCGGGAGCGGGCCGCCGCGGAGGAGGCTGGGAAGCGCACAGGCGTCATCCTCCTCACCGGCGGCGGTATCATCAAGACGGCGGAAAACTACGCGGCCCTCCATCAGAACGGCCGCATCTATCAGCTGGTGCGGGATCTCAGCCTGCTGCCCACCGAGGGCCGGCCCCTGTCCCAGGGGGCGGATCTGGCCGCCATGTGGCGGGGGCTGGACTGGACCCGCCCGATTCCGGGACGTGGAGATTGACAACAGCGGCACGGTGGAGGACACCGCCGCCGCCATCTGGAGGGATTTTTGTGCACATTCTGGTAGTTAACGGCCCCAATATGAACATGCTGGGAATCCGCCAGCCGGAGATCTACGGCCATGAGACCTATGAGGACCTGAAGGCCCTGATCCGGGCGGAGGCGGACCGGCTGGGCGTGTCCGTCTCCTTCTTCCAGTCCAACCACGAGGGGGCCCTGGTGGACGCCATCCAGCAGGCATACTTCGACCATGTGGACGGCATCATCATCAACCCGGCAGCCTACACCCACACCAGTGTGGCCCTGCTGGATGCCGTGAAGGCGGTGGGGATCCCCACGGTGGAGGTCCACGTCTCCGACCCGGACAGCCGGGAGGAGTTCCGCCGTGTCTCCTACATCCGGGCCGCCTGCGCGGCCACCATCCGGGGCCATGGGCTCCAGGGATATGTGGAGGCCCTGCGGTTTCTCTGCGGCGCGGACGCTTGACAAACGGCGGTCTCTGACGGATAATATGCCCATACCCCATTGGGTATCCGGGAGGTGTCGGCATGAGACAATGTATGGATGCGGACAACCTGCACCGGCGGCTGAAGAAGATCATCGGCCAGGTGCAGGCCATTGACCGCATGGTAGACGAGGACGTGCCCTGTGAGGACATGCTGATGCAGATCAACGCCGCCAAGAGCGCCCTGCACAAGGTGGGACAGGTGGTGCTGGAGGGGCATCTCAACCACTGCGTCCGGGACGGCATCGAGCACGGAGACGCGGACCGGACCATTGCGGAATTCGCCAAAGCCATCGAGCACTTCTCACGTATGAGCTGACGCTGATGCGGCCCGTTTGGGCCGCTTTTTTCTTGACAGATAATACCCGTGGGGGTATAAATATACCTATAGGGGGTATGGGTATATGAGACGGGATATCACATTCCTTGCGCTGGGAGGGGGTTCCCTCCTGTTGAGCTTTTTTGCCCCGGCGGCCCTGCCGGTGAACCCGGCGTGGCTGGCCATCCTGCTCTGCGGCGCGCCCATTGTCAGGGAGGCGGCCGTGGGGCTGTTCGCCCGCTTTGACATCAAGGCCGACGTGCTGGTGTCCCTGGCGCTGCTCGCCTCGGTGGCCATTGGGGAGATCTTTGCCGCCGGCGAGATCGCCTTCATCATGCAGCTTGGCTCTCTGCTGGAGGAGCGGACGGTGGCCAAAGCCCGGGCGGGCATCGAAAAGCTGGTCCGGCTGACGCCCCGAACTGCCCGGCGGGTGACCGCCGCCGGGGAGGAGAGCATCCCCGCCAAGGCCGTGGCGGTGGGGGACCGGCTGCGGGTGCTCCCCGGAGAGACCATTCCGGTGGACGGGGTGGTGCGGGCCGGACAGACCTCCGTCAACCAGGCGGTGATGACCGGCGAGTCCCTCCCGGTGGACAAGGGGCCGGGAGACGAGGTATTCAGCGGCACCGTCAACCAGTTCGGCTCCTTTGAGATGGAGGCCGCCCGGGTGGGGGAGGACAGCTCCATCCAGCGGATGATCCGCCTGGTGCAGTCGGCGGATGCGGGCAAGGCGAAGATCGTGGGCCTGGCCGACCGCTGGGCCACCTGGATTGTGATCGCCGCCCTCGCTTCCGCAGCCCTCACGTGGCTGCTCAGCGGTCAGGTGATCCGGGCGGTGACCATCCTGGTGGTGTTCTGCCCCTGCGCCCTGGTGCTGGCCACCCCCACCGCCATCATGGCGGCCATCGGCAACGCCACCCGCCACGGGTTTTTGGTCCGGGAGGGGGACGCCCTGGAGCGGCTGGCCGGGGTGTCCAAGGTGACCTTTGACAAGACGGGCACCCTGACCTTCGGCACCCCCCAGGTGGTGGCCGTGGAGGCGGCGACGGTGGACGAGACCCTGCTGTACACCTACGCGGCCTGTGCGGAGCTGCGCTCTGAGCACCCCCTGGGCAAGGCGGTGGTCCGGTGCTACCGCCAGGCGGTGGGGCAGGAGCCGCCCCAGGGGGAGGACTTTCAGATGCTCCCCGGCCGGGGGGTCCGGGTGAAGGTGGCGGGGGTCTCCGTGGTGGCGGGGAACCCCAAGCTCCTGGAGGAGGCGGGCATCCCCCTGGACCCGGGCGTTCTGGCGGCGGCCCAGGCCCATCTGCGGGAGGGCTGCACGGTGATCTACTGCGGCGTGGACGGGACCCTGGCGGGCTTTCTGGCCCTGTCGGACACCCTGCGCCCCCAGGCGGCCCAGGTGATCCAGCGGAT
>ERZ832522.5297-NODE-5297-length-11883-cov-4.400998_pt1 | contig 11883 bp, 9 predicted proteins | sample MGYA00519951_ERZ832522 | MGnify/ENA primary metagenome ERZ832522 (study PRJEB31850, sample SAMEA3708728) | human gut metagenome | biome: human gut; feature: human-associated habitat; material: faeces | place: China | collected 2014 ... | reverse complement strand
AGGTTGGATGTTTTTCTGCTCTTTACTTTTTAGAATATTATCTCGAACTCGCGTTGGGAGGTTGGTTTGCGGCGAGAGAAATTACTATGTTCTCTTGAATCGCGGGCTGATGTCGATGCCCATGTGCTCGATCGCCACAAAGGTTTTTTCTATAGTAAGATGGCCTATTTGTCATACAAGATGAAAAAACCGAAGTTAGCCAAAAGTTATGCCGATAGGTTCTACTCCACTGTATTTTCAACCACCTCGATGGGACAACTTGAGATAAACGACTTCTTGCTCGAAAGTGGAGACTATCATTCCGTGCTAGCGCATAGCAATGCCTATTTTGCCGAATTGGATGCAAGTGATTCGCTGAATGTCATTTATCTCCGCACACTCTATCAGAGCAGTAAGGCCTATAATGCTCTAGGAAAGTACAGAGATGCTTACGATTCCATGATGCATGCGTATGACATCCGTAACAAAATGCGTGTGAACATAGAACGTAATCAGATATTTGATCTTACGGACGTGACGGATGCCGTATCGCGTGAGTACGAGCTGGAGAAAGCCGCTTACCGAGTACAGATGCAGCATCGCATTATTATCGGACTGGTGGGCATTATGGTGTTTTTACTGCTGCTTTTTGGCGGACTTTGGCGGGCACTGAGCGTTATCAAGAGAAAGAATCGCAAGATGGCCGAGTTGATTCTGGAGCTGGATGATCAGCGCAATGCCCTTCTGGCAAGACATGCTTTTTCGCAGTTGGAAGTGGCAGAGGTGTCCGGTGAAGAGAAACAGCCGGATGAGGTGGATACAGCTGCCGGTATCGATGCAGACACAGATACATCCGACGTGGCTGTTCCGGAAAATGAAAACTTGTTTCTGAAATTCGACCGAGAGGTAAAAGAGCAGAAGTTATACCTGGATTACCAGCTGACGCGCGATGATTATGCTCAACTGATGGGGGTAGACCGAAACCGTTTTGCCACCATCCTGAAGCTGTTTACTGCGGGAGGAAATCTGAGCATGTATTTGAACGAGCTTCGTCTGGAATATTCAGTTAGTTTGTTTCGTAATCATCCGGACTGGCCTATCAGCAGAGTAGCAACGGAGAGTGCACTCCCCAGTTTGTCTACTTTTTATCGTTTGTTTAAAGATAAATATGGCATTAGTCCCAATAGTTTTCGTAAAACTTTTTTGAAGAAAAAGTAATTTTTCTCTTTGTCAGAACCCCCTTCAAATTGCTTTCCTGAGGGGATTCTGACAAAATAAGAAGTTTTCTGATAAATTGGGAAAACATTTTTTTTTTGAGTTTGCCTTGATTATTTAGCTTTGCAGAAAAACAAAAATATGCAAAGATAAAAGAAATAGTACTATGAAAAGGACTTCAGTATGGATATTGTTTCTGTTTGTCTGTATATCGGTTTCTGCCCAGAAAATAGCCGTGAAGACAAACCTGCTTTACGATGTAACCACTACGCTTAATTTAGGTGCAGAGTTTCGTGTGGCTCCGAAGTGGACAATTGACTTGTCGGGTAATTATAATCCTTTTAATTTAGGTGATGACCGCAAGATGAAGCACTGGCTGGTGCAGCCGGAGGCACGTTATTGGTTCTGTGAGGCTTTTAACGGCCATTTCCTGGCACTTCATGCGTTGGGTGGTCAGTTTAATGTGGCCAATATGGATTTGGGCATTTTCCCTTCTTTTAAGGATTACCGCTATCAGGGTAATATGTACGGTGCCGGTATCGGCTACGGTTATCAGTTCGTGCTGTCCAAGCACTGGAACCTGGGACTGGAAATCGGTGCAGGCTGGATTCGTGCAGATTATGATAAGTATGACTGTCCGCATTGCGGTGAATGGCGCGGTAGCGACAAGAAAGACTATTTCGGCTTGACCAAGGCTGCCATATCCTTGATTTATATAATTAAATGATGGAGGAACGTAGGATGAAAAAATATATTATCTCTCTCGCATTTGTGCTGGCAGCCGGAATTCCCGTATTCGGCCAGACTTCTTACTTGAGTGAAATAAAGATTGTGAACCGTGAGGTGGTGAAGACGGGCGACCGTCAGGCCAACGTGAAGATGACGGTGAGCTTGGACGACCTGGATATGAAGAACCAGCATTCACTGCGCGTGGTGCCGGTGATTCTTTCTGCCGATGGCAGTCAGCAGCAGGAACTTCCTTCTTTCGTCATCAACGGAAAAGTGCGCGACAAGGTACAGCAACGTACCGAAGCCTTTGAAGATACGAACCTTAATCCGGATGCCGTGGTGAAGGTACGCCGTAAGAATGGTACGGCCCAGACGCTCGACTATGACGCTTCTGTTCCTTTCAAACGCTGGATGATTGGAGGTGACCTCCGTCTCCGTGCCTACGTGACGGGTTGTGCGCTTTGCGACGAAGGTGACGAAAATACCTCTATAGGCGATATTTTCCCGCCGATGAATCCGGCTTACTATTCTCCTTTTATCCAACCGAAGGAAGAGGTGGTGAAACGCCGTTCTGAAACCCGCAGTGCCCGTTTGCAGTTCCGTCAGGACAGTCACCGCATCGACCCGAAGTTCAAGAACAACGAAGCTGAGCTGGATACGGTTCGCAACTCCATTACGCTGGTAAAAGACAACAATGACCTGACTATAACCGGTATTTACGTAACAGGATATGCTTCGCCGGAAGGTACTTTCGATTATAACATGAAATTGTCTGAACGCCGTGCCAAGGCCTTTACGGAATACATGAAAGATGACTTGAAGAACGTAGATCCGAAGCTTTATCATGTAGACTGGAAGGGTGAAGACTGGGCAGGTTTGCGCGAAGAAGTGGTGAAGCACCCCAAACTGCTGAAAATAGACGAAGTGCTGAATATCATTGACAATTGTGGTGACGACAAGGATGCCTGCGAAGAACAAATCAAGGCATTGGTACCGCCCGAAATCTATAAACGTTTGCTGAACGAGATGTACGGTCCGGTTCGTCGCAACGAATACCGCGTAGAATATAACGTACGCCATTTTGATCTGGCAGAAGGTAAGGAAATGATCAAGACCCGTCCGGACCTAATGAGCGTGAGCGAAATACAGAAGGTGGCCGACAGCTACGGGAAGGGTAGTCTGGAATACATTGATTGCCTGATGCGCGGAGCCAAAGCCTATCCGAACAATGTAACGGCGGTAAACAATGCGGCACTGGCACTGATAGAAGCCAACTGTACGGACGAAGCTATCCGCTTGCTGGAAAACGCACCGGAAGATGGCAGCCTGCTGAACATGAAGGGGGTGGCTTATGCCAAGGCTGGCCAGTTTGACAAGGCCTCACAGGCATTTACTGCGGCAAAGGCTAAAGGATACAGCCAAGCAGGTGAAAACCTTACGCTGCTGAAGCAGTATGTGGAATACATGGCTGAATAAAATAACAAAGAAATTTATGAGATTGAAATAAGAATGATGTTTAATTTAAATTTTAGTTTACTATGAAATTGACTAAGAGTTTATTTTTGGCATTTGCGGGCTTGGGTTTGTTCGCATGCTCTAACGAAGATGTAACTGATAATGGTGGTATTAATGCTGGTTCAACAGTTACTGTTAATATTTCTGATGCAGTTAGTAGAGTGTTAGGAACTCCAACAACAGGAGCTAATAATCAAAAATTTGATGTAGTTATAAAGAATGCAACTTTAACTCTTGAAGCAGGTGTAGGAGGCACAACAGTTGATATTAAGGATCAATTGTCAAATGGAACAGGTACTATTACTTTCTCTCAGGTAAGAAATCCGACCAAATTGACTTTGGTAATTAATGATGGAATTGAAAAAGGGCTTGAGTTGGCAAATGTTGTTGAAACAGGATTGGCAGAACCGCTTTATGCAACTACTACACAGTTCAAGCAAGATAAGGAGGATGCTACTAAATATACAGCAACATTAGAACCTGAACATAGATTGGCACGTTTACAGTTTTCAGGAATCGACTTTAATACTGAAAGCTCTTCATATACATCTTTACATTTAGATGGAATTTATTTGAATGGTGCTATTACCAAGGAAGGTGAGATTAATAAGTTGACAGCGGATAAAGCTGGAGCATGGGCCACTGTTCAGGCTTGGCCTGTGTCTGATGAAATAAATAAAACTGTTATTGGTGCGGGTGCTGAAGAAGGACCATGGCCTACTGGTAAGCAGTGCTATGCTTATAACATACTACCAAACGGTAAAGACCTTCCTAAATTAACAGTTTGCTTTAGTAATGCTGTACAGCCTAATGTAGTAGGTGCAGGTAATGAAAGATATGCTAGAGTAGCAACTTATATAATTGAGGGTGCTTCTGAAGGGTTAGAAGGTATTGCAGAGGATGGAAAAACTATTGAAGAATTTGTGGCAGGTTATATTTACGATATTACTAAATTGACAATGGAGGATGAAGACCTTGGTCCTACTCCTGAAGGTGGTGAAGATATTACGTTAACAGCTACTGTTACTGTTACTCCGTGGACGTTAGTTAATGGTACTGTAGATTGGCAGTAATTTTATAGGATAAGTTAATATAGACTTCAGCGGATTTATTCCGCTGAAGTTACTATTCAAACATACAGAAAACAAAAAACCTTAAAGAAAATGATGAAATCAATAAGATACATATTAATGACGCTGTTCGCTGCCGTCCTGACGACCAGCTGTATTAAAGAAGATTTCGATGATTGCGATAATGTAACCATCTACTTCCAATATCTTGCCGACGGCGATAAAGACGTACTATATCAATACATGAAGAAGGTAGACCTGTATGTTTTTGATGAGGGCGGTCATATTATGGGTGTAGGTCATTATGATGAAGTGGATTTGAAGAATTTTGCGGCCAAACCTTCTTTCAAACTGACACCAGGACGGAAATATAAAGTCGTAGCCATAGGAAATGCATACGAACGTACAGAAGTGGTTAATCTGACCTCGGAAACAGAATTTAGTAATATTTATCTCCAGCATCCGGCATGGGGAACAAATGAACAAGTGGATGGACATGACCATAATTATATAGGTCAGGAGGAGTTCTTCATTCCAGATGGTGAATTTACTGTTTACCGTGATACTGTAACGCTTTATAGTGCACATATAAATGTAGAGATTGAAATAAACGGGCTTCCTGCCCCCACAAATGTTCGCGCAGGAGAGAACATACCTTATCAATTGATGATTGAGCAGTCAAATGCTCAGACAGACTTTGAGGGTAATATTAATACAGATAGTGAGGCAAAGGGTACTTGTTATCCAAATCTGATTTATGACTCTGAACGTAATTGTTATCGCACAGACAATTTGACCTTGTTCCGTATGAACGATCATCATGGACATGTGGATGAAGCATGCTGTGAGCACCAATTGGTGTTGGTGGATAATTCTACGGGTGAAGAATTGGTGCGTGGGAACATATATAATTATCTCAAATACTTTGAAGATGAGATAGATATTACGAAACAGGAAGCTACATTGCCTATTGCAATTAATTTTCATAATGTGGACGTAGATATTACATTGCCAGATTGGGTGATTGTAGATGGTAAACCTGAATGGAATTAACCTTTAAATTGAATGATGCGTATGAAAAATATAAAAAAATATTTAGGTTTGTTCCTGCTTCTTGTGATAACAGGGGTTATGCATTCCTGTATCAAGGAAAATCTTGCAGAAAATCCGGAGAAAAATGGAACTGCTAATGTTAATTTGGTTTTGAGTAGTCGTGCTGGTGAATTTGATGGTGATGAGGATATAAAGACATTACGCTTACTTGTCATTGACAATAATGGCACGATTAATTTTAACCGTCAGATAAACCCCACAGGTTTGCCGAATAATTCTGTCAGTTTTACATTGGTAGGTCTGGAAATGGGGAGTGGGACAAAGAATTTCTATGTAATAGCTAATGAAGAAAGTATTGGACTGGATGCAGCGGATTTCGAATCAAATTATGCAGAAAAAAAACAATTACATGGTGATTGGCAAACAGAATTAAAATCTTTGCCTATCGATGAAGAAGATGCCTACTTCCCTCAACAAGCTTCTGGTATTGGCACTTCCGGACTTCCTATTACTGGATATACAGAAGATTTCCTAATAGAGAGGGATCAAAATAATCACGTGGAAATAGATATTACCTATGCTGTATCAAAGATTAAACTGAAGTTTGTAAACGAAAGACCAACAAAAGAAACGGTCAGTAACATCATTTTCCAAAATGTGGCGCCCAAAGGTGGTACCACTTTGTTCGATCTGTCAGACCTGTCAACTTCCTTGCCAGTAGGCGAAGGAGATGCCTATTTAGGTGATGTTGCGGTTCCGGCTGCAACGGGTGAACAATTCGGAAATGCTTCTTCTATACTTTATGTGTACGAGAACCAAAAGTCGCAAGACGGATATTCATTTACAGCCCAATGGAATGAAAAGACACAGAAGGTGAATCTTGATAATATTTCATTTACGGATGAAAATGGTATACCTCAGAAAATAGGCGATTTACCACGAGGACGCCAGCTGAATATTACTGTAACACTGAAACAGGGGACAGTTGAAGGCTTGGATTTGACCTTCGAAGTTATACCTTGGGAAACCAAAGACATAGAAGTACCACCATTCCAATAATAGATAAAAGTTTGTTTGTGTTATGAAAAAGATAAAATACATGTTGCTGGCTTTTCTGTGTGTAATAGGACTCACAGCTTGTCAGGATGATTTGGGTGTGGAAGTGAAAAACGGGGTAGATTTAGGTTCGTCTGCGGTAGTTACATTAGATTTCGGATTACCACGTTCCATGGAGATTAATGTAAGTCGCGCTGATAACTCTAAATCGCAGATATCAGATATTTATTTGTTTGTGTTTGATAAAAGTGGAAACTATATTGGTGAATCAGAAGTCACAGAGCTTGCTCCTAAATCAAGTGGAGAGAAGGTGCAGTATACGGGTAAGGCAACGCTATATATGGGCACTCAAACCGTTTATGCAGTGGCAAACCGATTGAATATGGAATATTGGAACGAAAGTACTTTTACCGATTTGCAGGCAGAAGCGAAGAAAGGTGCATCCCAGTTCCTGCAAGTTTTGTACCAATTGAATGATAAGATTGTCCAAGGTAAATTGCCGCCGGGATTTCCGGATGAAAGAATGCCTTTGTCTGGTCAGGGAGAAATTACGGTGAATGCGGGAAATCAGAATCAGGTACAAGGGATTGTTACATTAAAGCGTATGGTGGCTCAAATAAAGTTTAAAATTCATTCGAAATATGATAAGTTTGTAGATGGGTATCCACATCATGTAACGTTTACTCCGAAAAGTTATACTATATGTAACATTCCACAGCAATCGTCTGTTTCTGAGAATGATTCGGAAATAACTGGTGGGGAGAATTTCTATCATTCCATTACGCGTGAGATAGGTTTGCCAACGGGAGAAGAACAGATTGCCTACATTGACGGGTTTTATTTGCCGGAAAACAAGCAGCAGGCGCAGAAGAACTGCACGACATACAACAACCGGGAGGAACATTCGGCTGATGATTATCAACGCTGGACTTATGCACCTCAGAATGGAAGTTATGTGGTAATAAACGGTCGTTATACGGAAACACAAGATAATAACGGCAATGAAACTTTGGTAAAGTATGCTGATGTTTCTTATACCATTCATTTGGGGGATTTCGGGGAGAAAGATTATTCTGACTTTAATGTGCTTCGGAACAATATTTATACTTATACGGTAAAGGTAGAAGGAGTTGATAAGATTATCGTGGAAGCCGAACGTAAAGATGAAGATTATCAGCACGGAGCCGAAGGGGACGTGATTGAGCTGACAGACGCTTCCAAGATGTTTAATCTGGATGCTCATTATGAACAGGTGTACGTGGAGTATAATCTGAGCGATATTGCCAGAAAGGCAAGTTCGGCTGGAGAAGGAGATTTGGAGAACCGTATCAAGCACAATTTCCTGCTGTCTATCCATTCACCAATGAATACGGTGAGCAGTGATAAGGAACTGGTACTTCCTTATGGTGAAACTGTATCAGAAGAGAAAGGCATGGCGGGTATCGATTATCGCTGGATTGAGTTTTACTCTCAGTCGGAGTATAAGACTATCAGTAAGTATCCTGGTGAAGGTTCTCCAGAATTGCTTTCTCCATGGACGGTTTGCCAGAAAATGGGAGAAGCGGTAAAACTGTTATGCGAATCTAATAATAAGCCGAATGTGGAGGGTTTGATTATTAGTAAACGTGAAAATGACTATTATGCTCGGTTCACCGTGTTTGTCGATGAATATTTCTATACGAAAGACTTGAGCGGAATGACGGTTGTTGCATGGGGGGATTTCACTCACAAGGAGGATCGTACCATGATGATAGCCAGCAATATGAAAATTAGTGAGGACAATCACAGTACATATTCCACAGCAATGACTTATATCACTCAGAAGTCCATAGAAACCTTCTACAATGCGCAATCCGATCATTATACGAATGCGCTGGGAGTGGAAATCTACAACGAAAGCGGAAGCATTGTGGGATATGGCACTCATCGTGCGAGTGATTGGTCGAATGGAAGAGCTAATATGAAGACAGATATGAGGTGGGACTCGTGGAAGTCTTGGAATGAGTATTTGGATTGGACACAAATTGGATATACCGACCAAAATACGGGTGTTGACGGTAATAAACCAGGTTTTGGAAACAGCGAGAATCATGCGTATCTGGCTTGTTTGTCGCGCAATCGAGACTTGAATGGTGATGGTAAGATTCAAGACGATGAAATACGCTGGTATCTTCCAGCTTTGTCCCAATACTTGCGTTTAGGAATCGGAGCATTGTCGCTTTCGGCAGAAGCGCGGCTTTATACGGGGGATAAAAGTGCTATGACGGGTAAGTATCCGGATGATTATATAGATGATGGTGCGTTGTATTATCATAATACAAAAGATCAAGGTCAGTATTGGGCGGTAGAAGTTGGTTCCTATGGTACGACTGGTGCTTATTCTGGGCAGATACGGTGTGTACGTAATTTGCCCAGTGAGGATAAAGTTGTTGATGCGGGAGAAAACAGCTTGTTATTGGTAGGAGATGAAGCGTTAGCAGGTCCGGTATATGGGAGATTAAAGAAAATAACTGATGGAAATTATCTTTTTGATTTTGGTGACAGGCTGAAAGATGATATGTATAGACCTACTTTTAAATGGGGACCTTATTCTTCACATCATGAAGAATCAGATGATAACCATTTGCCTCATGCCTTTGTGGTTTCTAAGAATTATACATCACGTGAATATTATATGGAATGGGGGTGGGGAGTTGGTACCTACGACGGTACGGATGATCCTTGTAACACTTATAGTGAGAAGTCTGATGAATCTGATCGAGGGTTATGGCGTACTCCTAATCTGAATGAGTTGATGGTGATGGCTGCTGGTTTGAAAGATAAAGATGCCATGAAAGAAGCTGCTCTTTGCCGTACAAAATTCTCGAATCAAGATGTTCGTAGTGGCTTCTATTATAATGGTAATCTGATTACTGCCAATACAGTGAAAAATACAGATGGAAATTATTATAGAAATAATGCGAAATCACGTTGCGTACGTGATGCCACAGAAAATGAACGAACGAATGCTATTCCGATAAATTGATAAACATTAATATAGGGATGCATTAAATTATTGGCTGATTGACTCTTACTGCCAATCAGATTGCAATACTTTTTACTTTTCCCGCCTTCATCCTCCCATTGCATTGTATCCAGCGTGTAAGGGTGAAGGCGGCTCTTGTTTATTTTTTGTAATAATCTGAGGGCTGTGTTTCTCACTAAACTTTCCTTATGTTATTTATGTGGGTAGAATTTCCTATATTTGTCATCGAAAGCATCGCTCAACCGTAACAGATATGCCCAAAGACAAATATATTTGTTTTGATTGGGCAATGAAGTAAGTGCTCAAGGACAAGGTTAACTTCGTGGTTCTTGAAGGGCTATTGACAGTCCTTCTGGAGCATAATGAGGCGGACACTACAGTTCCGGGATTTGCTGAAGCCCGTGAACGGCTGAAGTGTTACAACATGTCGCTTTCTGAACCTCATGTATATGACAAGCATATGAATAGATAGGCTTGCCTTTCAGTCAGATTGCAAAAATTACTTAGCCTATTGTCAGGAGAATTGACAGGCTGTCAGAACTTCTCGGGAAAGGCAACGGGATAATGATTGGATAAGATGTATTAAACATAAAAAAAGATGAAATACCATACTGTAAACCGCTTTTTGTTCGCGGGTCTTGTCTGTTTTGTATTGGGTGCATGTGGAGGGAATACCCGACAAAACAAAGTTGTAGCCGTAGCTGATGCGCCCACCGCACAGCCTCAAGCGGCTGCGGATGCCAAATTTCCTTTCCCTGAAATCCCCACCATGCTCACCCAGCCGGAAGAGCGGAAGGCGTATCTCATGGCGCACTACTGGGATAATTTCAACTTTGAGGATACGGCATTGGTGAATAACCGTAACGTGGCGGAGCAGGGGGCGGCGGATTATCTGGCCATACTGGCCGATGGTACGCTCACCGAGGAGCAGGTAAAGGGTAGCCTGGACGGCTTTTGCAAGGGGATGGAAGCGCAGGAGCATGCGCGGAAGGTGTTCTTGCAGATGATGGAGGATTACCTGTATAACCCGAACTCGCCTTTCCATAATGAGGCCCTGTATACCTTGTTCTTGGAGCGGATGTTGAAGAGTGAATATGTGGACGAAGCGCGAAAGAGTTCGCTGAAGTTTAGCCTGGACCTGATCAGCCGGAACTGTCCGGGGAAGGTGGCTACGGATTTTGTGTATTTCCTGCCGGATGGCAGCAGGCATTCGCTGGCACAGACGCGGGTGAAGAACAACCGTCTGCTGTTGGTGTTCTACGACCCGGAGTGTCCGAGCTGTCATGAGACGATGCAGGAGATGGTGGCCGACGGGATGCTGGCGGAAGCCGTGAAGGCTGGAAAACTGACGGTGTTGGCGGTGTACACCGAGGGTAATCAGGAGGTGTGGAAGCGCACACTAAGCGACCTGCCTCAGGGATGGACGGTGGGCAGTGACCACGAAACGGTGAAGCAGGGGGCGCTGTACGACCTGAAAGCGATGCCTTCGCTGTATTTGCTGGACGGCACGAAGAGGGTGCTGCTGAAGGATGCGCCTTATGCAAAGATTAGGGAGGAGATTGCAGCTCTGTAGGTTTAGGCCAGCTTGTAAACTCCTCCTGCCAGTGCACGGACCACGCCTTTCATCTCTAAATTAAACAGCAGGCTGGTCATGCGGTTGATGGCGATGTTGCTTTCCACTACCAACGTATTGATTTGTATCCCGTCGGGATGCTTCTGTAAATGGGTGATGACTTGTTCTTCTTCGGGTGTCAGCTCCGGGAACAGCTGGCGCTGGACTACCTGAGGGGAAACGGGTACATGGTCCCAGTTCATGGCTTTTACCACATCTTCCGCGCTCTGTATCAAGGCAGCGCGGTTTTTTTGTATCAGTAGGTTGCAGCCGGTGGAGTAGGTGTCGCCTACGCGGCCCGGAAAGGCGAAGCAGTCGCGCTGGTAGCTTTCGGCTATCTCGGCGGTAATGAGGGAGCCTCCTTTGGGGCCGGACTCTACCACGAGGGTGGCGTCGCTAATGCCGGCTACGATGCGGTTTCGCTTCACGAAGTTTTGCCGGTCGGGGTTGGTGCCGCTCATGAACTCGGTGAGCAGTCCGCCCTGTGTCAGCATCTCGGTAGCGGTGCGGCGGTGTACGGCAGGGTAGATGCGGTCCAGGCCGTGAGCCAGTACACCCACCGTGTCGAATCCGTACGCGAGTTCGAGATAATATTCTAAAAAGTAAAGAGCAGAAAAACATCCAACCTA
>ERZ832522.5295-NODE-5295-length-11885-cov-132.550972_pt1 | contig 11885 bp, 8 predicted proteins | sample MGYA00519951_ERZ832522 | MGnify/ENA primary metagenome ERZ832522 (study PRJEB31850, sample SAMEA3708728) | human gut metagenome | biome: human gut; feature: human-associated habitat; material: faeces | place: China | collected 2014 ... | reverse complement strand
GAATAAAAATATCATCCGCATCTTGCAGGATACTCACCTTTTCCGGAGTTATATCACCCAAAATACGAACAGCCAATCCCGGACCGGGGAAAGGATGACGGGTAATCAAATGCTCCGGCATGCCCAACTCACGTCCTACACGGCGAACCTCATCTTTAAACAACAGTCGCAAGGGTTCGCACAATTTCAGATTCATTTTTTCAGGAAGTCCACCTACATTATGATGACTCTTGATTACAGTTCCGGTAATAGAAAGCGACTCGATGCAGTCCGGATAGATCGTTCCTTGAGCCAGCCATTTCACATCTTTAATCTTATGAGCCTCTTCATCGAATACATCAATGAAACCCTTACCTATAATCTTACGCTTCTTTTCAGGTTCGGTCACTCCTGCCAATTCCGCAAAGAATTTAGCGCTTGCATCCACTCCGATAACATTCAGACCAAGACATTCATAATCGTGCAATACATTTTTAAATTCATCTTTGCGCAGCATGCCATGATCCACAAAAATACAAGTTAAATTCTTTCCGATAGCACGATTCAGCAATACAGCAGCAACAGAAGAGTCAACGCCACCGCTCAAACCGAGCACGACTTTATCATCCCCCAATTGTTCCTTCAACTGGGCAACCGTAGTTTCGATAAACGAAGCTGCGCTCCAGTCTTGCCTGCAACCGCAGACTTCCACTACAAAGTTTTTCAGCATCTGTGTACCGTCCTCGCTATGGAATACTTCCGGATGGAATTGTACACCCCACATTTTCTCTCCTTCCACCTGATAAGCGGCAATCTTCACTTTATCCGTAGAAGCTATAGTCTTGAAGCTTTCAGGAATAGCAGTAATAGTATCGCCATGACTCATCCACACTTGAGTATTTTCCTTTACTCCCTTAAAAAGCACATTGTTTTTATCAAAAGAAGCTAAATGCGCCCGTCCATATTCACGGCTACCCGCAGGTTCAACCTTACCGCCGTTGGTATAGGCTATAAACTGTGCACCGTAGCAGATTCCCAATATAGGATATTTACCACGGATTTCGTTTAAATCTATCTTAAACGCACTTTCGTCATATACGGAAAATGGACTACCTGAAAGAATAACTCCTTTTACACTCGCATCTCCCTGAGGAAATTTGTTGTAAGGCACAATTTCACAATATACATTCAACTCGCGAACACGGCGACCGATAAGCTGCGTGGTCTGTGAGCCGAAATCAAGAATAATAATCTTTTCTTGCATAGAAACAGAGGTGTTAGTAATTTGGAGCACAAAGATACGAATTTGTTTAGAGCAGAAAGCAAAATATGGCAAAATTTGTTCAGAGCAAAAAACAAAATACGGCAATATACAGAGAACGGAAAACACCTGCACCGCTTATCTTTCAAGAAACTAAAGGATTTGTTGGATTTATAAAATAAAGAATTTATATTTGTCTCTGTTACTAAACCAAATATCTAAGTATCATGAAAAGAAACATCCTATCAGCGGTCCTTACACTTTACTGCCTATTGCCGATAGCAGCACAGCCCCTTTCCAAAGCAGATTCGCTACAAATTGAAATTGCTCAATTAGAAAATGCTCTGACAAGCATACAGACTGATTTGCAAGAAAAAACTTTGCAGTACAATTGGGAAATAACAGAAAAATACATTGAATATTGCAAGAAACTCTACAAAATCACCAACTTCAACCGCGAACCCCGGTTGATACAACTTGCCACTACCATAAAACCGGAAGAACTGGAACCTCAGAGATTAGCCTACGAAAAGGCTAAAAAAGAACTTGAAGCACTATTGACATCCTACCCGGAGTATATCACCCTCGATTCTTTATATAAAAGAGCCATCAATACGGAACAGAAAAAAGACCGCAAAGTTGCCTTGGACGGTTTCTATCAACGCATATACAATGAGGATAAGGCTTACCGTCCGCTGCTCGAAAAAAGCGCAAAGCCTTCAAAGAGCATTATATAGCCTGTGCTTCCTATCTACTGGACGAATGTAAAAGAAACCAGGAAGTTGTACCGGAAATCTATGATTATAAAACAGCACGAATTCTCAAAGAGACCGATCCCAAGCTCCACCAACTATCCATAGAGATCAGTACACTTGAAAGTCTTCAACGGGAAACAATCCGTAAATATCAGAAGCTAAAATACAAATTGGAGGACTAAAGAATAAAAACAGCCGAAACCACTTCAAAAAGCGATTTCGGCTGCGCCTAAAACAAAGTAACCGTGGTATCAGTAACTTTATAATTCTTTTCCTTATAACTTACTTTATACCAAGCTGTTCCACACATTTTCTATTCGTCACAGTTCTTTTCTTATCAAATATCCATCCCCATTTATTAAAATACTTCACCACAGAACAAATATGATATTTCAGCAACTTTCTATTCTTATAAGAGCCTTTTTCATATTTGTGATAGATTGATACTTCAGGATAAAAGATTGTCTTTGAAACCTCCCCTATCCTGCGACACAAATCCAAGTCTTCGGCATACATAAAGAAACGTTCGTCAAAGCCGCCCACTTGCTTCAACGTCCCCACCCGCATAAACATAAAACATCCCGAAAGAGAAGGTATTTCCATCACCTTAGCATATCCGGTACGATGTAGTTCAAACCAAGCATCATGTTTCTCCTGATAAGCTTTAAAAGGGATGAATCTTCTCCCGAACAAATCCATCGGTGTGGGCAGCAACTTACACAAATACTGAATATCCCCGTTGGGATAAAGTACCTTTGGCATCACCAAACCACAATCTTCCTGCTTATCCATAAACCCTGCAAGTAACTTTGCCACATCTCCTTCCCAATAAATATCAGGATTTATCACCGCATGGTATTGCGCCCCCAACTCTATCGACCTACGGATAGCAATATTATGTCCACTACCAAAACCCAAATTATCACTATGAATGTAGACAATCTTATCCGAAAGTGATGCGAACTCACGCAAACTGTCATTGGATGAATTATCAATAATAAAAAATATATCAATGGAAGAATGCAACACGCAATCCAACAAACGTTTCAAATCTACATACGAGGTATGAAACGTCACAACAGAAGCTGTAATCATGATTTATGATATTGAAAAATTAGAATATAAGAAATCAACCGATTCAGAAAATGAACCAGCTATAAAAGAGTTCTACGAATGTAATTTGAGAAGCAAGAAACGAGCAAAATCAATTTTGTTTCATCAGAGTGACATGAATAGCCGCTACATAAAGATTTGTAGAAGCAATCATTCTAAAGATAATCCTACTAATTCTATTTAGAGCATAGCATCATTCATCAATTTCTTGAAGTTATTTGCCCATGCTTTCCAATTTAGTTTTTCTTCATAAAAGTTTAAACATCCTTCTCTAAGCTTTAAAAGTTCATTAGTCTCAATGGCCTCTTTAATCTTTGTTGCAAAAGCATTAGCATCTGCATCCATAGTCAACTTATACCCATTCATCCCATCAATTACATAATTTCCAATCCCCCCTGTATCGAATGTAAATATTGGCAGCCCAAAAGCAGAGGCTTCACAAAGAACAATACCCGCACACTCTGCTTTAGTTGGTAAAAGGAACAAATTACACCTTCCCATTATAGTTATCAATTTCTGATATTGTTCAGGTATATTCTTATTTAAAAAGCCAATATAATCCACACAAGATATATTTTTATATTTCTCCGGAATGTTTTCTTCTTTTATTCCTACCAAGAATAACTTTGCTTCAACTCCTTTTCTATTTAGTTCCTTAACAGTATCAATGGCAATATCCGCACCTTTTCTCTCCCACTCAACGCCAGAAAATAAGATATTTACAGGTCCACCATGATAAATATCAGTCTTTACAATATCTCTTTCATCTATGTTTGCACCAAATTCCAGAACATGGCATTTTGATGTTTTTTGTTGATAATCAGTCACTACAGAATTTATAGCCCAATGGGATGACTTTATTATAATTGTGCTATTATCATTGGCAATCCGTTCATTCCGATCCCCCTCTCTAAGTAAAAGCCCGGATAAATCTTTCCAATAATATCCTATCATTTGTTTAAAAGTTGCATCAGAATAATATATTATCGGTTTATCCACTTTTCTATATTTTGTTATCTGACAATCGCCTGGAAAGAAAAGGTAATCACACGTTCCTATGAGTTCCCACGAAGTACTAACAGCTCGTATCCACGTCAAGAAATTACCATGTTCTCTCGGTCCTTTTCCATAAATAAACCTTGAAAGGATATTTGCAAAACGATAAAGAAAACCTAATTTTATCGGTATCCATACAACATTATATCCTGCATTTTCAAGTCCTTCTCTAATTTTAAATATTGTTCCACTCCAAGCCTTCCTATCTTCAAAAGGATTAGCTACGGAAACATAACCTATAACTTTCATAATTTTTTCATTTTTCAATATAGCAGGAGTAATCCTATTAGGGCAGTTAACCGTTTGCCTCACATCTCCCTTTAATATATTCCACGCTTTCTTATTGGTAAATTTAAATGGTTCACCGTTATCCGGACGTACTACAGCCAGTTTATACCCCAAATTCATTATTAATTGAGATAACTTTATTTCTCCATTACGAATCAGAAGTTGCTTATTTGTTATATCTATTCCCGGAAATTTATCACCGTTCAAATGAACAAGTTCTTTTAGAACTTCAACCGTTGTCAGTAAGAAAAAGCTCTGTAAATGAGGCGTAAAATTATTCCTTATTAAAGTTTGATACATCTTTGTACAGTATGATACCCCTAACATTCCTACATCCGGATTTTCTTCCAAATACTCGATATACCCGTCCAAAAAATTATCAATCGATGAATTTATAGAACTATTAGACAATATTACATAAGAGTTTGGCTTATCCTTTACTAATTGAAAAAACGAAGCATAGCCAGAAAAGTCCAAACCTATATTCGGCACACTCAAAACTCTATCACAATTACCTTTCAAATATTTCATATCATATGGATAATTATCAATATCAGATACTGTGACAGTCAAATCTACTTTATATTTTGAATATCGTTTAGCCATATTGAACCGGCCTAACTGATATTCTAACCCACATTGAAATATTCTGCCATTTTTGAGTTGTTTCATACGAGAAATCGGATAACCAGCCCATTCATGTACCTCTACATACACAGTATCAGTTGTCACAGGTTTCCTTACCCTTCTTTTTACGGCCTTCTCAAGTATCAGTATGTTTTTCACATACAGTATAGGAGAAAGTAACAACTCTCTAAGTAACACCAAACAAAAACGAAAAGTGCCCTTTGCTAAAAATATCATAATTTGAATTTACTAATATGATTACTGAAATATCTATTCCAATACAGCATCCACAAAGTATTTATCGGATGATGCCAAAACCTTCTTAACAATGAACAGAATCTATTTAACAAAGATTGATTCTTATTATACCAACCACCCGCACATAAATGAATTGCGTAAGTTTTCTTTAATGTATGATATTCCAAATAAGCATGGGCTAACACATGAGGGGGATAAATACAAATACCCGATTTCAAAAATTGCATTTTGGGTTCTCTTATAAAACCATATTTTCTTTCTGTAATATCAGCAACAATCTCAGGAATAATAACCTGATTATAAGTTCCATTATCCAAGATAAATTTCCTATTAACATAGTGTTCCAAACAGTCTTTTATCCAAGGATGTCCTTTTTCAGATCCCAATATAGCAGCTTCAATATTACAGGTATAGCAATTGGAAGATATACAGTATTCAACAGAAGAAAAAGCACGATTTGCAAGAAATGGTTCAAAACTTTTAAACACAAAAACATCAGAATCTATATAAATACCACCATAATGATATAATGCATACAATCTGATATAATCGGAAGCAAAAGCCCATTTCTTACAAGCGACCGCTTCTCTCACAAAAGTATTTGAGTTTATATCGAAATTTTCAGTAGTCCAGCAAATTATTTGGAAGTCTGGCATAGTCTTTTTCCAACTCGATATGCACTTTTGAACCAATTCTGGATATTTTTCACCACTCAGCCAACAAAAATGAATAATTTTAGGTATCATTTAAATAATCTTTTTTTTTAATTGCGGATATAATAATATTACAAATGGGATTGAGAAATTAAGAATTTGAAAGGATAATGCAAATAAGAATAAAGACAAAAACCACTCATTGATAAAAGAATTTTTACATTTACGGATATATTTTACAACCATGTACATGAACAATAAAAAAATCGGCAAACCAAATTCCGCCCATAATTGAACAATAAAATTAAAAGAAGGAAGAGGAAAGCCGCGCTCATATACCAAATCTTTCATGTAATCCGGTAAGTAAAATTTCAGATAATAAAAGTAATTATAAATTCCAACTCCCAGTACCATACTTTTATCAATAGCTAAATTGACTAAAGCATGAGCCAATCCATATCTCTCAATAGTAGAAAGATCTGCTTCAACATCTGTCGTACTTAACAATCTATCAAACAAATTAAATCCGCCTATATGTAAATTCCCCAATAATAAGGTAAAAAAACTGCCCATAAAAATTAGAACTAAAATCCCTTTCATCGAAACTCCGGAATGTTTCATATAAGCATAAGCAGAATATGCAATAAAAAAAAGAAGTCCGGTACGAGATATCGACAATATCACGGAAACAAAAAACAAAGAATATAACAGTAAAAAGGTTGACCGAGATATTATTCTTTGATAGTAACTGAAAAATAAGCCCAACAGACGAAAGAACAGTTCATAACAATGCCCGGCAGCCTCATTAGACAATCCTACCGGCCTTAATCCTATATACGACACAACTTTAAAAACATTTTCCGAATATGAAGGATTGTTATGAACAACAACAAACCCTATCGAAAGATATTGCAAAACGACAGCAATTGAAGGTATAATCCCAGAATAAGTCAAATATTTTAAGAACTTTTCTTTATATATGTCATAAGATAGCTGTGAAGAAATATAATTTCTGACAGGAATTATCAGCAAATAAAACAACGGTTTGTTCAAAGACATAATACTTCTGACTCCCGGAATAGTCGAATATTCCGATGTTAATTGTAAGTCACCAAATAATAACCGACAAAAGGCAATACATACGCTAATGAAAGAGAATATCAGAAAAAGGAAAAAGACTATATCAACATTACTTATACGGCAACTCCAACATTTTTTATATACTTGTTCTATAAAAATCAATATTGAGGTGATTAGAAGAGCTACTTCAAAAAAGGAAAAAGTAATTCCCAGTTTAATCAAGCATGTTACATTGAACTGAGCTGTAAAAATTAAAACAAACAAAATTGCCCCAGCCTTCTTTTTATGGAAAAAGAAAGGGATCAATAGCAATAAAAGGAAATAAAATATATAAATAAGAATAGAAGAAACCACCTCAAAAAGTTCTCAAATTAAACAAAAGGAATTTTCCACAAACATTTATAATCTAAATCAGGATTTCTTTTACCTATTACTTTTGCAGGGACGCCTGCTACAATAGAGTAAGGTTCAATGTCTTTCGTCACAACAGAACCAGCCGCAATAACAGCTCCTTTACCTATCTTAACTCCCTGCAATACGATTGCTCCGACCCCAATCCAAACATAATCATCAATAAAAATAGGCAAATAAACGCCCGAAAAGACTTTACTATTACAATCATGACTACCTGTCATCAAAGAAACTCTATAAGATATTGAAACATTATCGCCAATATAACATCCTCCTCTTGCATCCAACAAACATCCCCGATTTATATGCGTCCCCTCCCCTATTTTCAAATTTTTAGGATTCAATATATACTGGGACATATTAATTGTAGTATTATCCCCAACAGATGCCCCCATAATCTTTAAAAACAAACGCCTTATAAACCAACAAGGAATATAATTAAATACAGAGTTCATCAAATAACAACAAAAATAAAAAAGTACTTTATGCAGAATTCTTATTATCTTAAAAGATAATAAATAATATTTTCCCAAGCTTAACATATAATGCAACAATTCTCCTGCACGCACTTTTTTATATTGATGTGTTATATGAAAATTATATTTTATACTTTTTACATGATTATCAGATACGCCTTCTTTACTATATACTAATATTATTTCATCTACTTTACAAAAACGTCTCCCTTGATTATACAAAGAAAAGATACAATCATAATCTAATGCATAATTAAAATTATTTTTCTTAGATAAATCAAACTTATTTATTTTATGAAGCTCTGTTCTTACAAAAGAAGCTCCATGTCTATATATAGGAAATTTTTCTAACAAATTTGATTCTGCAGAAGCATATTTATAAACTATACTACCATAATGATCTTCCTCTAAACTATCTCCGTAAATAATATCTACATCATCATAACAATTCATATTATCAAAAATAAGTTTTATAACATCGCTTTTATAAAACCTATCCCCCGCATTCATAAAATTAATCCACTCCCCCGTCGCCACCTCTATCCCCTTGTTCATCGCATCATAAATCCCCTTGTCCGGTTCGCTCACCCAGTATGCTATTTTGTCAGCATATTTCCGAATGATTTCAACAGTGCCATCAGTGCTGCCACCGTCAATAATAATATACTCTATGTCATGATACGTCTGATTAAGTACGGACAGAATGGTCTTTTCAATTGTATCCGCAGCATTGTAGCAAACAGTTACTACTGATATTTTCATTTTTTTCTGATGTTCAATAAATTAATATTAAAAGAATTGTAGTTTGTGACACCCTGTCACCACACTTGCATAACTTTCCCTCACGCGCGCAGGAGAGCTTCTTTTATCCAAGTCTCAAACATGTATTCTTCATGCGTACACATAACGAAAAGTTCTACAAGAGCGATGCCAGGGTGTCAAGGCACTACCTGTTGCAATAATCCAGTTTGAGACGTTCATACAGTTCTTTCAGTATAATATGCAGAGTGTCAGAATCTTCTCGGGCGATAAGTTCGTCCAAATAGAAACATATCACCGCATAATACGGCAAGAGGTTTGAAACGGAGCCCCTTTTAAAGCAGTATAAGTTTTACTACTCATGCCGGTGCACCGACAAATGACACGATCCGTAAGATGCTTACCACACACATGCACCGTTTCCTGCAACAAGGCCAGGAGTTCTCCCAATTCGGCATTGGGAGCGAAATTTTGCTTCATTGTTTATCGTTTTTAAAACGTGATTATTAAATAGTCGTGCGTAACAGCTCGAACCAGTGAAGTTAATTTCAGTTAAATATCGGTCTCGTGTTTTCCACATGAGGAAAACATGCAGCTATAAAGTTCCGGTTATTATCCCCACCTTTACAGCCATTATTTAGAATTCATATAAATGACAACGAACAATGGAAAATATTTTAGTCAGTCTTTTTAAAGGTTATGCAGACACCTGCCCGATAGAGGTTCCCTTGAAAACAATCATCAGCCTCCTCCGTGACAATCAGGCGGTAACCGAACACACAAAAAAGCATCGCTACTATCTAGAACAAAAACAAGTCACCGCCGCTGCACGCGAAAAATCATCTTGTCCCTGCTTTGCCGTCAGCGTACGTTTCGAAGGCGGAAAACAGAAAGTAAACATCAGCGAGTGGACAGGAATCTGCCCGGTAGACATAGACCATGTGCCGCCCGAACGCATGGAACAGTGTTTGAAACTGCTCAAAGCCGATAAGTACACCTTGCTGCAATATGTCACCATCAGCGGACATGGCATCCGGTTGCTCTGCCGATATACCGGACTCACCGACGACTGCAAGAAAAACCACCGGCTTCATACCCGTGCTTTTGCCGCCATTAACGAGTACTACACCCGTCTCACCGGACTTGAATGCGACTTGAAATGCAAAAATGCCACCCGCCTAAGCGGACTTGCACACGACGAGCATCTGTTTTTCAATCCTGAAGCCACTCCTTTCAGCTCGCATACGGAAGCTGCTACACCCAAGCATAGCCCAGCATCTGCCAAAAACAAAAACCACCGCCGCCTGCAAAGAGTGATTGACGTTGCCTACCGTCGCCTTGCGGATGAAGGTGTGGAATATACGGAACATCACCATAACGAATATATCATGCGCATGGGTTATCTGCTCAACGCCTACGGAGTGTCGCAGGATATGGCTAGCCAATGGGCTACAGAGCGTTTCGCCGACTATAATGGCAACGTGGCGGGCATTTTCGCTTCCTGCTACCTCAACGTAGAGGAACATGGCAGTCTCTCTCTTCCACCACTCGGCAAGGCACAAAGCAACGACAAACGGCAAGAATTCATGGCATCGGTAGCGGACATCGAGCAGTTTCTCAACGGACAAGCCTCTTTTCGCAAGAACACCGTAACCGGTAAGTGCGAGGTACTGCCAGCCGGAAGCGGCGGAGAGTACGAAGAACTCACAGACCGTTACGTCAATACATTGTGGTGCCGGATGTGCAAAGAAGTAAAACCAGGACAATCCTCCCATATACGGGCAGTACTCGAATCAGAGTTTGTTGATACCTTCAACCCCTTTGAACAATATTTTAAGAGCTTGCCACCCTGGGACGGAACCACCGATTACATCGCACAACTTGCCGCCCACGTACACGTCAGACACAACACCATTCCCTTTGCCCACTATTTCAAAAAATGGCTGGTGGGCATGGTTGCTGCCCTTTTCGACAAAGAAGTGGTGAACCATGAGATATTAGTACTGACCGGTCGGCAAGGTATCTATAAAACTACTTGGCTCAACAATCTGCTTTCGCCCGAACTGCGCCGTTATTTCTATCTGAAATCCAACGCCCGCCGCATCACCAAAGACGACCTTCTGACTCTTGCCGAATTTGCCATTGTATGCCTGGAAGAGCTGGACGAAATGGATACGCAAGAAGTGAACCAAATAAAGGCACTCACCACCATGAAGGCGGTCAATGAGCGTGCCGCCTATGCACATTACAAGGAGCACCGCGATCACATAGCCAGTTTCTGCGGAACCAGCAACAACACCCACTTCCTCGCCGACCCTACCGGAAACCGCCGTTGGCTACCCTTTGAAGTGGAGAATATCGACAGTCCTTATGATTTTCCGGTGGACTATAGCGGCGTTTACTCCCAAGCATACGCTCTGCTGCAGAAAGGTTACCATTACTGGCTGGAAAACTATGAGATTGAAGCCCTGAACCTGCACAACCGGCATTTCGAAATTCCTTGTATGGAGCAGGAACTGATATTGACTCATTACCGCCGTCCCATGCCGGGCGAAAAATGTATGTTCATCACCAACTCCCAAATACTTTGCCGCATCAACTCCGGCATTCGCCAAAAACTAAGTCCCGTCAAAATAGGCATGGTACTGAAACAGGAAGGTTTCGAATCCATGCGTGCGGGCGGCAAACGGGGCTACCGGATGGTGGAGCTTACAGGTGATGAGATACAAGCTAACCTCTACGCTATGGGAAGATATACGGAAAAGCCTAAGGGTTAGAAGTCTTACAACTGTAAAGGTCTGCTGTAAATTTCCAGAGTTGACCTTTACAATCACAGAGTTGACCTTTAGGATTCCGAAACCGGACATTACGCGCCCCGGCTTCTCACACCCCACTTTCAGCCATCAACTAAACATCCGGCTCTCCCAGTGCCTCAACAATCAGCCGCACCTGTGCCGGTGTATATGTCCGCACCCTGTCCGAAGGAACCAATGCATGGAGTTCATGCCGCAAGGTGGGATGGAAATCTATCCACTGGTTCAGTTTACGAAAAGCGGCTTGAGGACAAAGGGCAGGACAATAGAGTTGAGCGAGTTCTGTCCGCCCATAAGTACGTATTTTAGATTTTTATCGGTTTGACTTAACCGATTGAGAAATAAACTTTTAGCGA
>ERZ832522.5290-NODE-5290-length-11901-cov-8.750549_pt1 | contig 11901 bp, 10 predicted proteins | sample MGYA00519951_ERZ832522 | MGnify/ENA primary metagenome ERZ832522 (study PRJEB31850, sample SAMEA3708728) | human gut metagenome | biome: human gut; feature: human-associated habitat; material: faeces | place: China | collected 2014 ... | reverse complement strand
CGAAGTGACGGAATACACGGTCCATAACGAATGCGATACGTACCATGTAACCACAATCTTCCAGAATGGAAAGGAAGAGGAACAGGATAGCCATCTGCGGAACGAAACCAAGAACGGCACCAACACCGCCGATGATACCATCCACTACAAGGCTTACAATCAGGTCAGAAGCGCCTGCTGCTGCCAGTGCATCGCCAGCCCAGCCCTGAATTGCGCCAACAAATGTATCATTGGTCCAGTCTGTTACGAATGTACCAACCGTAGTAACGGATACATAGTAAACCGCCCACATAACAAGAACAAAGATCGGAATACCAAGTAAACGGTTGGTTACGATGCTATCGATCTTATCCGAAAGACTCATCTTCTGAGCCGGTTTCTTTACGGTCTCCTCGATAACCTTCTGGATGTATACATATCTCTGGTCAGTGATAACGGACTCAGCGTCATCATCAAACTCTTTCTCCAGCTCCTTGGTGTAACGGGAGAAACGGTTGTCTGCACTAAGACCAAGCTGCTCTGCAACCTTGCTGTCGTTCTCAAGAATTTTGATTGCATACCATCTCTTCTCTGCATTCGGAATGCTGGACGGAAGCTCTGCCTCGATTGCGCTTACTTTATCCTCTACACCGCTCTCGAAAATAGCACTTACAGTGCCTGCAGCATGGCTCTTTGCAACCTTGATTGCCTCTGCAATGACTTCCTTCAGACCGGTTTTCTTCAGCGCAGAAGTCTCGATGATCGGGCAGCCAAGTTTCTTGGACAGTGCCTTTACATCAATGTTAATGCCGTTCTTCTTCAGAAGATCGCACATATTTAAAGCGATAACAACCGGAATACCTGTCTCGATCAGCTGTGTGGTCAGATACAGGTTACGCTCAATGTTGGTTGCATCGACTAAGTCTACGATGACATCCGGATTCTCTTTTAAGATAAAATCACGGGTTACAACTTCCTCCAGTGTATACGGAGAAAGGGAATAAACTCCTGGAAGGTCCGTTACATTTACCTCTTCTCCCGAAGCATCTTTTAATTTACCGGTTTTCTTCTCAACTGTAACACCCGGCCAGTTACCTACATACTGGTTTGCACCCGTCAGTGCGTTAAACATGGTTGTTTTACCGCAGTTCGGGTTACCCGCCAAAGCAATATGAATTGCCATTTTTCATCCTCCTGCTTTTTTAATCAAACTTATTAAACTGTCTGAACATCTACGCACTCAGCATCGGCTTTACGAAGTGAAAGCTCATATCCACGAATCGTAACCTCTACCGGGTCGCCCAGCGGAGCTACTTTTCGAATAAAAATCTCGCTTCCCTTCGTGATGCCCATATCCATGATGCGGCGTTTGTATGCGCCTTCGCCATGAATCTTGACAACTTTGACGGTAGATCCAACCTGTGCATCTTTAAGCGTCATTCTCTGTTCCTCCTAACCATTCCAATTTTTTACTCGGGATTCCGTCTGCTTTTCTACCATACAACCTGCTCCGGAATATCCCCATTCCCTTGTCTTAGACCAGAATGTGTCTTGCCTGATCCTTATTTATAGCCACTCTGGACTCCTTTACGTGAATAATCACGTCTCCGTCCAGCTGGGTTATCAATTTTACTTCGGTTCCCTCGTTAAATCCCATGGATTTTAAATGAGAACGAACCTCTGTGTTTCCGCTGATCTTTTTGATCGTATAGGCGGTTCCTACGGTTGCCATCGAAATCGGCATTGCTCCCTGCATACGATTCTCCTTCCTCTGTTTTTCCACCTTCTGCCCGTCATGATGTCTCACTTGGCGGAAACGGCTGTTTTCATCTGCCGGTAATCTAATTGATTCGCGTACATTAATTTTCATTAGTGCCTGCTAACAGTTGTTAGAGAGAGCTAATTTTCATTAGATGAGACTAATTTTCATTAGTTTCTCCTAACCCATACATAAGGTTAGCACATGCTAACTTTATTGTCAAGTTTTTTTGCCTGACCTGGAAATAAAAAAAGGGCGTGTTTTACGCCCGAAAATTGTCAAAAATTCCCATAGGATAAAAGTCATCCCAGCCATTTTCCCACAAAATACAGCGTCAAAAGATGCGCCGGATAATAGACATAAAAGAAGGAACGAAATCTGCTCCGACCTCTGGAGCCATCATATAACATGAAGCAGACGGCCGTGAGCGCCAGCACCCAGAGGGGTTCCTGCCACGCGAACGCTCCGATGAGGACGGCAACGATTATCTTCATAAACACCCCTGCCGTTTTCTCATGAAAAAGAATGTTCCTTGGCACGTTAGTGCCTTTTTGTGTAATAGGGAATTCCAAGGAATTTCCTATTACACAAAAATAAAATGCCAGCACCATTCCCATCCCCCATGCGCCGCCGTCTGCTCCCGCCGCTTCTGTCAGCGTACAGAACACTGCCGTTAGCACCAGCTTCTCCCAGATACCGTTTCCATACCGCTCTAACAGCTCCATCGCAACCAGCGCCAGAAAAAAGGTCAGGCAGACATTCTGGTGCTGTGCATCCATCCACCGTCCGGAAAATGCCAGATCATACGGAATCTCCGACACAACCGCCGCCAAAAGCAGCCTCCGTCCATAACATCTGCGATCCCGCGTGTGAAAAAAACCTTCTACTAATAAAAAGGCGAACAATGGAAACGCCAGATCCCCAAATGTCCGGAATCCCGGAACCGGTCTGCAGATCACCGCAATGTGGTCTGCCGTCATCGCCAGGAGTGCTAAATATTTAAGGGCGGAGGCGCTGAGATGGAGGCGGGTTAAAACCACTCTTTCCATCCCCTCTGATTTCTCATTCTGCTTTTCCTTGATTCGATCTTTTATCGCACTCTCCTCCCTTCGTTTCCTGTCCATTCTATCTCTATTCCATCAAATTATACTGAACATTTCACCCGCTGTCCATCCGCACTTTTCCATTCCCTTTTTCTCCATCTCCCCTATTTTCCCATTCTCATTTTCCACTCTTTCTCCCCATCTTTTTTCTTTATTTTCTCTAATAAAAAATGTAGTTTTTTCTTATAAATAAAGGCTTTTCGGCACTTTTCCGCGTCTTTTTTACACTAATTTTACATTTTATTTGACAAACGAAAAACCGTGTTATATTCTGTAAATGGTGCTGGTGCGAGATCCTGCTGAAAAAGCAAAAATCCCGCACCGCTCTTCATTTTAAATACTAAAAAATACACGGACAAAAGAGGTAGAATCTCATGGCAGGTTTAGATATTATTTGCATTGGCGCTATCAATTATGACTATATGTTTCACTGCACCGGGCTCGATCTGGTGGAGACATCCGCCGGTGGAGGCGACGAGAACTTAAGCAACCCGATTTCCGATGTGGAAAACGATATTCAGGAGCTGGCGATAAAAGGCAAGGAATACACAACCCAGATCGGCGGTTCTGCTTTCATCACCCTGAAAGTGGCAAAGCATATTCTCCCTAACCTGCAGGTCGCTTACGTCGGCGTGTGCGGCACGCCCAGTCCATTCGATCTGCGCTTCGGCAAGACAAATGACATTGACGCCGAGCTGGCGCACCTGGATAACCGTGACTGGCTGTTTACCACGCGCGAGCGCTTCGACGATCCATATTCCAAAGCGATTGCCAAATCGATTGTCCGCCTTTATAATCACACGCGCAATTGCATCAAGATCGCGCCGTGTGCCAACAACACTCTCTTAGACCGCATCCATGAACAGGAAGCCCGGACGGGAACCACACTGGCGGAGTACCTCGCGCAGGCCCGCTGGATCCACCTGTCATCCCTGTCTGATTTCGACCAATTCGAGGCAATCATGCAATCGGTCATCCAGGCAAAACATTTAAATCCTGCCATGAAAGTCAGCATGGATCCTGGTTTTGAGTATACATCGCTGCGCCGTGAGCGCTTACAGCCACTGATCGCATATGCCGATTATGTTTTCTTAAATAAATCCGAAAAGAAAAACCTCGGCTTCAATGCCCGCAGCGCCCGTCCGCTCTACGCGAACCTCTGTGAGTATTTTTCTGCGATCAACCCGGATCCCACCCGCACCCTCATTGTCAAGCACGATGACCGCCATGAGCTGATCCATTTTAAGGACGGCGTATGTCAGATCCGCACAGTCCGCCACAAAAAGCTCTACCAGTACCAGCTAAACAACGATACCGGCGCCGGTGATTCCTTTGCCGGCGGTTTCATCAGCGGTATGCTCGATGATCGGCTCAATTCGGATATCGCTGAGCCGATCCAGCTCGGTGTTCTGGCTGCCAAGGGACGGATGCGTAGTTTTGATTATGAGAACCCGTATCTGAATATACAGAAATTGACCGATGCTTTTTTCGAAGCTCTATAATATTTTTTTCAAGTGCTGTTAAATAGCGCAGAGTGAATTGCAGCCATCATTTCAGGAGAAAAGTACGTTACTTTTCTCCTGTTTATCCTTATATAATTATATATATAATGTCTGTACACATCTAAAAACTTCTTTCATATATTAATATCAATTTGATATTGATTTTGGAGATCCCATGATCCGCCTCAGCCTATGTATGATCGTCAAAAATGAAGAAGCCGTTTTGACGCGTGTTTTAGCATCTGCCATACAATTTGCGGATGAAATCCTCGTCGCCGACACCGGTTCCACCGATCGAACTGTAGAAATCGCCCGGCAATACACCAAACATATTTATCACTACCCGTGGAACGATGATTTCGCCGCCGCGCGCAATTTCATCTGTGAAAAGGTCACAACCGAATACTGGATGTGGCTCGACGCCGACGATGTCGTTCCCGCCAAATCGATTACAGCGATTTTAAAGTTGAAAGAAACTTTAAGCAAATCCCCGCAGCCCGACGTTGTCATGATGAAATACATCGCTGGATTCCAGCCGGACGGCACACCTGCATTTACCTACGATCGCGAACGGATTCTGCGAACGGACCGGCATTTTCGCTGGAAAGGACGCGTCCACGAAGCCATCGCGCCACGCGGCAGAATTCTCTATTCTCCTATTCAGATCGAACACCGGAAGCCTGCTTCCGCTCTCACCCATTCTGACCGGAACCTGAAAATCTATGAAACAATGCTTGCAGACGGCGAACTGCTCGATCCGCGCCATCAATACTACTACGCCCGCGAACTCATCGACCACAAACAATACGAAAAAGCCCGCCCGGTTCTGGAACATTTCCTAAACGAACCGGACGGGTGGTATGAAAATAAGGCGGACGCCTGTCTGCTTCTGGCGCGCTGCCATGAAATGCTCAGAAATACGGCTGCCAGCCAGCTTTCTCTGTTCCAGAGTTTTCTCTACGACCGCCCACGTGCTAAAACCTGCTGTGAGATCGGACGGTTGAAACTTTCCCTCGGAGAAATTTCCCAGGCTGTTTTCTGGTACCAGCTTGCCCTCAAAGACCGACCAGAATATCATCCAAATGCCTTTATCGAAGCCGATTACTATGATTTCATTCCTTTAATCCAGCTATGCGTCTGCTATGATCGGATGGGAAACTATGATAAGGCACTGTATTATCATAAGGAAACAAAAAAAATCCGCCCGGATTCTCCGGCGGTTTTGACAAATGAAGAATACTTTCAAACCATATCCTCAAACCATAAAACAAACGGATTACCTATCTTGTGACATTCGCTCCGACCTCTGCAGTGGTCTGAGCAGCGGACTGGGAGTCGTTCCATCCAGCGGCATCCACACTTTCTACATTCATTCTTACCGTCTTCCACACTTATAATATTCCACAGTTCCCAACCCTCAATTTCCCCGCCCCTTTCTGCTAATGCACATCTCTTTCATCGCACACATATACTACATCAGGATGGATGTCCTAAATCTGGAAAGGAGTTTTTTATGTTTCGTCATTCATGTAATTTTCCCTACTATTTTGATGATAGTGACTATGAAAATAACGGCTATGGGCGCTGCGGACGCGATCGCGGCTGTCCCGGTTCTTTTGAACCCTACAACTGCTGTCGTCCCGGTCCCATAGGACCACGCGGCTGCCCCGGACCGATCGGACCTGTCGGTCCCACTGGTGCTGCCGGACTCGATGGACTGGACGGCGCTACGGGTCCGGCTGGGCCGACTGGTCCGACCGGGCCGACCGGCGCTACCGGTCCTGCGGGTCCAGCTGGGCCGACCGGCACTACCGGGGCTGTTGGTCCGACTGGGCCGACCGGCGCTACCGGCGCTGCGGGTCCGGCTGGGCCGGCTGGCGCTGACGGGGCTGCGGGCGCTACGGGTCCGACTGGGCCGGCTGGCGCTGACGGGGCTGCGGGTCCGACTGGGCCGACCGGGGCTGACGGCGCTACCGGCCCAACTGGCGCTACAGGAGCTACCGGCGCTGCGGGTCCGACTGGCGCTACAGGTCCTACCGGCGCTGCAGGAGCTGTCGGCGCTACAGGAGCTACCGGCGCAACGGGTCCTACCGGCGCTACAGGTCCTACCGGTCCCGCCGCCACCGTTACCGCCGCTGCTCCCGTCGCAGATGCAACAAGTGCTGAAGATGTCGTTGAACGCTTCAATGAACTTCTTGCCAACCTGCGTGCCGCCGGACTTCTGGCAACCGACAATGCGTAAAAGGCTGAAATTCTGTGAAAAAGAATGTACCTTGACACATTCGGGCGTCTCGCGCGGTCGCTTGCGACATGTTTCTGCTTCGCGCGAGTACGCATCCTCGCGGAGCGTTTGTTGTTTCATAGAACGCAATTTCCTATGAAACAACAGAAAAACCCCGGAAACCTTACGGTTCCGGGGTATCTCTTACGTCTGGACACAATGCGCTTCCTGGAAGCGACTTTATAATATATATACGGTACATCTTCTTGCCTGCTGCGCATACAAGAAGCACCTTTGTTTAATTCATTGATTACTCGATGATAGTAGCAACTCTACCAGATCCTACTGTACGGCCGCCCTCACGGATAGCGAAACGAAGACCCTGCTCCATAGCTACCGGATGAATCAGCTCTACAGTCATCTCTACGTTGTCGCCCGGCATACACATCTCGGTACCAGCCGGTAACTCACAAACGCCTGTTACGTCAGTGGTTCTGAAGTAGAACTGCGGACGATAGTTGTTGAAGAACGGAGTATGACGACCACCCTCGTCTTTTGTCAGAACGTAAACCTGAGCAGTAAATTTCTTATGGCATTTTACAGAGCCCGGTTTAACCAGACACTGACCACGCTGGATGTCAGTTCTCTGAACACCACGAAGCAGAGCACCGATGTTATCACCAGCCTCAGCCTGATCAAGCAGCTTACGGAACATCTCGATACCAGTTACAACAGTCTTACGAGTCTCCTCGTGAATACCAACGATCTCAACCTCATCGTTCAGTTTCAGAGTACCACGCTCAACACGGCCGGTAGCAACAGTACCACGACCTGTGATGGTGAATACGTCCTCGACAGGCATCAGGAAAGGCTTGTCGGTGTCACGCTGAGGATCCGGAATGTACTCATCAACAGTGTGCATCAGCTCAAGGATCTTGTCGCCCCACTCGCTGTTGGGATCTTCCAGAGCTTTCAGAGCAGAACCTCTGATGATCGGGCAGTCATGGAAATCGTACTCTTCCAGCTGCTCTGTAACTTCCATCTCAACCAGCTCAAGCAGTTCCTCGTCGTCTACCATATCACACTTGTTCAGGAAAACAACGATGTAAGGAACGCCTACCTGACGGGACAGCAGGATGTGCTCTTTGGTCTGAGCCATAACACCATCAGTTGCAGCAACAACCAGGATAGCGCCGTCCATCTGAGCTGCACCAGTGATCATGTTCTTAACGTAGTCAGCATGTCCAGGGCAGTCAACGTGTGCGTAATGTCTCTTCTCGGTCTCGTATTCAACGTGAGCGGTAGAAATGGTGATACCACGTTCTCTTTCTTCAGGAGCCTTATCGATATTCTCGAAAGCAACAGCTTCGCCGGTACCCAGTCTCTCATGCAGAGTCTTGGTGATTGCAGCGGTCAGGGTTGTTTTACCATGGTCAACGTGGCCAATGGTACCAATGTTACAATGGGGCTTTGTTCTTTCAAATTTAGCTTTAGCCATTTCTTGTAATCCTCCTTAATTCAGTGAGTTAGTTTTAATTTGAACCAGCTATTATTGATTATATTCGATAATAGCTGGATTTTCAAGTACAATTTCGCGTTGTAAACTTCTTCCTCTGCACAGTTTCCCATGCGGACATGAAACCTGTACCCGGGAAGATACGAGTGAACTGTAACAACAAATCAGATTATTTTGCTTTTGCTGCCAGTACCTTCTCCTGTACGTTCTTCGGAACCTGTTCGTATCTCTCAAAGAACATGGAGTAGTTACCACGACCCTGAGTCTTGGAACGCAGGTCTGTGGAGTAACCGAACATCTCAGCAAGCGGTACATAAGCTTTTACCATCTTGCCACCGCCGATATCGTCCATACCTTCGATACGACCACGACGGGAGTTGATATCACCGATTACATCACCCATGTATTCTTCAGGCATGGTTACTTCAACCTTCATGATAGGCTCCAGCAGAACCGGATTACCCTTCTGCATAGCTTCCTTGAATGCAAGGGAACCAGCGATGTGGAATGCCATTTCAGAGGAGTCGACTTCATGGTAGGAACCGTCGTATACATTTGCATGTACACCCAGAACCGGGAAGCCGCCCAGAATACCAGCCTTTGTAGCCTCTTCGATACCTTCGCCTACAGCAGGGATATATTCCTTCGGGATCGCGCCGCCGACAACGGTGGACTCGAACTTGAAGGTTTCCTCGCCGTTAGGATCCATAGGCTCGAACTTAACTTTACAGTGACCATACTGACCACGACCACCGGACTGCTTCGCATACTTGCTGTCCACATCAACGGCCTTGGTGAAGGTCTCTTTGTAAGCAACCTGAGGAGCACCTACATTAGCCTCTACCTTGAATTCACGCAGCAGACGGTCTACGATGATCTCCAGATGCAGCTCGCCCATGCCGGCGATGATGGTCTGGCCTGTCTCCTGATCGGTATGCTGACGGAAGGTAGGATCTTCTTCTGCAAGCTTTGCAAGAGCAATGCCCATCTTATCCTGACCTGCTTTGGTCTTAGGCTCGATTGCCAGCTCAATAACGGGTTCAGGGAATTCCATGGACTCCAGGATTACCGGATGCTGCTCATCACAGATGGTATCACCGGTTGTAGTAAACTTAAAGCCTACTGCAGCAGCGATATCACCGGAATAAACCTTTTCCAGCTCCATTCTCTTGTTTGCATGCATCTGCAGGATACGTCCAACACGTTCCTTTTTATCTTTTGTTGCATTCAGCACATAAGAACCAGCGTTCATAGTACCGGAATACACACGGAAGTAAGCAAGCTTACCTACGAAGGGGTCTGTCATGATCTTGAATGCCAGAGCAGAGAACGGCTCTTCATCAGAAGAATGTCTGACAATCTCGTTGCCTTCCAGATCCACACCTTTAATCGGAGGGATATCAAGAGGAGAAGGCATATACTCTACGATTGCATCCAGAAGCTTCTGTACGCCCTTGTTCTTGTATGCGCTTCCGCAGCATACCGGAACAGCGGTACATTCGCAGGTGCCTTTTCTCAGAGCTGCTTTCAGCTCGTCAACAGAGGGCTCCTCACCTTCCAGATAAGCCATCATCAGATCGTCATCCAGCTCACAGATCTTCTCTACCATCTCAGAACGATACAGCTCAGCTTCGTCCTTCATATCTTCCGGGATATCAACGATAGAAATATCATCGCCCTTATCGTCATTGTAGATGTAGGCTTTCATTTCGAACAGATCGATCAGACCCTTAAAGTCTTCTTCTTTACCGATGGGCAGCTGAACACAGATTGCGTTCTTGCCCAGACGGGTTTTGATCTGCTCTACTGCGCCATAAAAGTTTGCACCCAGGATATCCATCTTATTGATGAATGCCATACGGGGTACATTGTAGGTATCAGCCTGACGCCATACGTTCTCAGACTGAGGTTCTACACCGCCCTTTGCACAGAACACGCCGACAGCGCCGTCCAGTACACGCAGGGAACGCTCAACTTCTACTGTGAAGTCAACGTGTCCAGGGGTATCAATGATATTGATACGACACTCTTCTGCGCCGGGCTTTGCTTTGCAATTTTCCTGCAAGGTCCAGTGACAGGTGGTAGCAGCAGAAGTAATTGTAATACCTCTCTCCTGCTCCTGAGCCATCCAGTCCATGGTTGCAGTACCTTCATGAGTATCACCAATTTTATAGTTAACACCGGTATAATACAGGATACGCTCGGTGGTGGTAGTTTTACCAGCATCGATGTGAGCCATAATACCGATATTTCTGGTTCTCTCTAAGGGATATTCTCTTCCAGCCAAAGGTTTTTCCTCCTAATTGAATCAGCCAGAAGCAACTGCAACGCTCTTCTGCATTACAGATTCGATTAGAATCTGTAATGAGAGAATGCCTTGTTCGCTTCAGCCATCTTATGAACGTCTTCTTTTCTCTTCACGGAAGCACCGGTATTGTTCGATGCATCCAGGATCTCGTTAGCCAGTCTCTCTTCCATGGTCTTCTCGCCTCTTTTGCGGGAGAACATGGTCAGCCAGCGAAGACCAAGAGCCTGACGTCTGTCAGCTCTGACTTCGATCGGCACCTGATAGGTTGCGCCGCCGATACGTCTTGCTTTGACTTCCAGAACAGGCATGATGTTGTTCATTGCCTCTTCAAATACTTCCAGAGCCGGTTTGCCGGCTTTTTCTTCTACTCTTGCAAATGCGCCGTATACAATCTTCTGTGCAACGCCTCTCTTACCATCCAGCATGATGTTATTGATCAGCTTGGTTACAACCTTGTCGTTGTATAAAGGATCTGCTAATACGTCTCTTTTCTGAATATGTCCTTTACGTGGCACGTTTCTTCCCTCCTTAATCATCTCAATTAATTCATCGGTACTCACATGTGTCATCTAATGTGTTCGTGCGGTCTATCTCATCGCGTAAGCGAACTGCAGATTTCTCTGCATAAGAATTCCAACACTTAAAATTAGTTTCCGTTTGTGGTACTTCCAGCTACCGCGGATTATTTCTTAGCGGCTTTAGGTCTCTTAGCGCCGTATTTGGATCTTGCCTGACGTCTGTTTGCAACGCCTGCGGTATCCAGGGTACCTCTGATGATGTGGTATCTGGTACCAGGTAAGTCCTTAACACGTCCGCCTCTGATCAGAACAACGGAGTGCTCCTGCAGATTGTGGCCTTCACCGGGAATGTAGCTGGTTACTTCGATTCCGTTGGAAAGACGTACTCTGGCGATCTTTCTAAGAGCGGAGTTAGGCTTTTTAGGAGTCGCTGTCTTAACAGCTGTGCACACGCCTCTCTTCTGCGGGGAAGAGGTATCGGTTGCCTTCTTGTGAAGGGAGTTGTAACCTCTCTGCAGAGCCGGTGCTGTAGACTTCTTTACAGATGTCTGACGTCCTTTTCTTACTAACTGGTTAAATGTTGGCATTCTGTTTCACCTCCTGCGATTTTTCTCTCTTGCTCTATTCTTGACCGGTTCTCCGGTCTTATTCATACATAGCAAAGGTTTTCTTTCATGCGTAGCTATGTGAAGCCATGTCCAGGGACAAGCAGCGTTTAACCTGCGGTTCTATCAGGATAAAACCGCTGTTTTACAGCAATTTCCGCGCATCAAAATAAAATCCTCTCCCAATGCATGCTCTCCTAGTATAAGTGCTTTTAATTGGTGTGTCAAGCGGTTTTTCCACTTTTTTGCGGGATTTTCCGGCAAAAAGCTGCAGGAAAAATCACTTCCCGGATTCGCAGAACAGTAAGCAAAAGCACACCGTCAGACGTGCACAAAAAAAAGAATGTGCCTTGGCACATTCTCGCGCCGAGGCGCGGTTGCCTCGGCAAC
>ERZ832522.5281-NODE-5281-length-11917-cov-7.969567_pt1 | contig 11917 bp, 7 predicted proteins | sample MGYA00519951_ERZ832522 | MGnify/ENA primary metagenome ERZ832522 (study PRJEB31850, sample SAMEA3708728) | human gut metagenome | biome: human gut; feature: human-associated habitat; material: faeces | place: China | collected 2014 ... | reverse complement strand
CCCTTATAATCAAGTTCAAATAATAATGCAAAAATAAATCCTAAAACTGTTTCCACAGATACCGCAATCAAAATATAAATCAATGTATTTTTCAGCTGCTTCAAAAAACCGCCAGCTGTAAATGCTTTAATATAATTATCAAATCCAATAAAAGTTCTGGCTCCTGTAATTCCAACCTTAAAGAAACTGTCAAATACCATTTTAAAAATAGGATAAATCAAAAAGGCACCCATGAAAATCGCGCCAGGAAGAAAAAACAGCAATAGTGTTTTTTTTGATATCAATTTCATAATATTTCCCGCTTTCTTATAAAAATCAAGGGCGATTTACTCCCTGCATCATACATCATAGATTAGTAAATTCATAGTTAGTGTGTTCGATGTCCAGGTAAAATCACCCTTGATTTAATTACATTTTTTATTATTTGGTAGATGTCTGCAATCTGCTTTTTCTTCTTTTGCAGATTCAAGGGTTTCTTTCACATCTGCTCCACCAAGACAGGATTCTACAACACCTGTAAGAACCTGCTCTACCTGTGACCAGGTTGAAATCATAGGTCTTGGCTGAGACTGTTTTTCATTCAATGTGTCAAGAACTGCTGTTGTATGCTCATTACCAGCCTCTTTTCCAGCTTCCTCATAAACAGAAGTTCTGCCGGCAATTTTAAGGGTTCCGTTCATATAATCTGCATTATGATCGTACATATATTCTACATATTTCAGTGCCATGTCTTTATTCTCAGAATTTTTCATTACACATTCATACCATGGACCTGTGGTTGCTCCTACTCCTGCACTGCCGGCAATCATTGGTGCACATCCCACCTTATCTGCTCCAAGTGCCTCAACAGCTGCAGGATACTGATGGCTCCAGTTCAACTGCATTGCAACTTTACCATTATTGAAAAGTTCCTGAGACTCTGTAGAAGCAGTAGCCAGAGAATCTGATGGCGTACAATCTTCATTTGCCATTTCAACCATAAAATCAAGCGCATCCACATATGGCTGATCTGTAATATTTACATTTCCATCCTTGTCATATACTAATCCATCTGCACCGGCCTGGCAGGCAAAATCAAGGAAGGAACAAACTGCGTCAGAACCACTTCCAAAAACTGTTGTTCCGTACATATCGTCTGTTTTCATTTCTTTTGCCAGTGCTTTATATTCATCCCAGGTAAAACAGAAGAAGAAAAAACTGCAGAGTATCCAACCGTATGCATTATAATAAGACAATGCACATACGGCCATTCCCACTGCAAGGAGTATACAGTTTTTCCATGTCCAGTCTTCTCTCAGATAAGAGACCCATGCATACAAGATCATGGCTGCTGCCAGCAGTGCCAGTGAGTCTGTATTCACATAAGTTCCCATAAAGATTGCCTGCGGCATAAATCCTGCCAGTGCTGCAAACAGCCATCTAACTTCTCTGGAATATTTTTCTTTCGGAAACAGTTTGCCCGAAGCTTTTACAACAAAATACACTGCACCTGTGACAAACAGTACATCTGCCATACGTGCAATTTTGAACATGGAGTATCCCGGATCTGCAAAAAGCCGGGATATTCTCATAAATAATGCAGACACCATATAAGATACAACCGGATAATATGCATAGGAAATTCCCCACACTTTATTCCTGACAGCCGGATCATCTCCCCCCGGAAGAGCTCCATGATGTTTATAAATGTAATCTGCAACATAATATCTCATCTGTTCATCCGGCCCTGAATTAAAAGGCTGTGTCATCGCCCAGGTTGTCAGCAGGATAAACGCCAGAAATACAAAAATGAAAATTTCTGTTTTTTCATTGATCTCTTTCTTTTTCTTTAACATATCTTCTTTCACATTCATTTTATAGCAATTTCATCTTCAGATTCTTTTCAGAGAAAAGTCCTGGCTCTTCAGAGTGAGATTGGGGTTATAATAAGGATCTCCGTTCTTCAGGATCTCCGGCCATTTTTTCTCAAAGGTGGCAATTTCTTTGTTAAATCGTGCCACTTTTTCCGGAGTATCCTCAAGACCTCTGGATTTGGATTCATAATGGTATAATTCCGCATATGGATTATACACGATCAGATATCCCGCCTTTCTCAGCTTCATGCAGAAATCAATATCATTAAATGCAACAGCCAGTTCCTCTGAAAGTCCTCCCACTGCATCAAATGCAGATTTCTTCACCATCATGCAGGCAGCTGTAACCGCACTGTAATCCTGTGCACAGATAATTCTGTGACAATATCCGGTGGTACCTCTCTTCTGCTGGACAAAACAGTGTCCTGCAATTCCGCCAAAACCGATCACAACACCTGCATGCTGGATCGTATCATCCTCATAATAAAGTCTTGCACCCACTGCACCTACATCTTTACGCATGCAATAACCCAGGAGTTCTTCCAGACAGTCCGGATTAATGATCTCTGTATCATTGTTAAGCAGAAGCAGATACTCACCCTTTGCAAAAGATGCACCATAGTTATTAATGGCAGAATAGTTAAAGACTCCGTCCCAGTATACCATGCGGACCTTCGGATTCTCTGCCTCCAGTTTTTTGTAATATTCAAAAGTAGCAGAATCTGTACTGTTATTCTCTACAATAATGTACTCATAATTTTTGTACGTAGATTTCTGTTCAATGGATTCCATACATCTCTTCAGATCATCAATATGGTCTTTATTCGGAATAATAATAGAAATCAGTGGATCATGATCTCTGATAAACTTCGTTCTGTACAGCCCCAGATATTCACCCTTAAAAACCTCTGCGTGGATTCCTGTTCTCTCATAGTGAGCCTGTACTGCACGTCTTCCGGCTTCAAAGGCATAAAGCTTGCTCTCGGGATTCTCTGCTGTGGAGTCCTCATGGCAACGCCAGTGATACAGGATTTTGGGAATATGACAGATTTCTTCATCCTTTACTGCTTCCACACAGCGTAACACAAAATCATAATCCTGTGCACCGTCAAACTCACTTCGCAGCCCGCCAACTTTTTCAATTACTTTTCGTGATACCACAAACAGATGGCAGATATAATTGACCGTGCACAGCAGATCCGGATTATAGTCCGGTTTAAAATGCGGCTGAAAGAATTTATGTCCATCCATAGACATCTTATCTTCATCTGTGTAGATCACCAGTGTCTGCGGTTTCTCATTTATTGCTTTCACACATTCAAATAATGCATTCGGCGTCAGCTCATCATCATGGTCTGCAAAGGCAATGAAATCACCTGTTGCAATTTCAATGGCACTGTTGGTATTCTCTGAAATCTGAAGCGGCTCCTCATGAGAAACGTATTTAATTCTGTTATCCTTCGCTGTCAGTTCTTTTAACAATTCCGTCAGCGGTGACTGTGCGCCGCTTCCGTCAGAGAAACAAAGTTCCCAGTTTGAATAAGTCTGTTCCTGAAATGATTCTGTCAGTCTTCTGAGATATTTCTCCGGTGTCTTATACAGCGGTACTACAAAAGAAAGCTTGGGTCTGTATCCAAAGGATGTTTTCTTCTGTTTCTCCAGTTCGTTCCTGTCCGGCAGATGATGTCTGATCCATTTCTGATAGGATGGCGGTCCCTGACGCACATTTTTAACCTTTGTCACTACCTTCTCAGCAAGAGCCGCCGCACCCTGAGATTTCCAGTAGCGGATTCCTTTTTCTACATATTTGTCTAATTTCTTTGCCAGAATATCAGCTTTTCTCAGAGGAACCACATGTACAGTTTTCTTCTCGCCTGCATAAAACACTACATACAGGCATTTTCCCGAAACGTTGGTGATCTCAGAAAAGAATCCTGTCTTTCCCGGATCCTGTGCTTCTTCAAACAGCTGGTTGACATCCACCCTGTCTGTTCTCTGGATTTCAGCGGCAACCGGCTTTTTATCCGCATCAAAGATACGGACAGTCACAGGCTTGGGTGCAATGGCCCACCCTCTGATCCGTACAGTTCCCTGTTCTGCACTCTCTTCTTCAAAATATACCTGCGGTTTATCTCTTTTTTTATCCAGTTCACCGGCAGTGATGGAAAACCAGACATGTTTTTTATCCGGAAACTTCTCATAGATCACAAGCTTATGATACCCCTCCAGATTTTCCGGTATCTGAACAGTTGCCGTAATCTGTATTCCCTGCATTTTCTCCGGATCTTTAAAACGTTCCAGTGCACTTACATTTTCATTTTCTTTCACAGACACCTTCAGTTTGTGCTGATCCAGATATGCCTCCATCACCGCATCTTTCGGCCAGTGTCCCTGCACAATATACTGTGTCCTGTCTGATAAATGAAATCTTTCTCTTACTACTTCAAATATTTCCTTAGGCATGTTAATCTCCGTTCTTCTCCTGTTTTCTCAGAGAACAGTCTGTGTTGTTTAATGTCAGATTGGGATTATAATAAGGATCTCCTTTCAGGAGCTCTCTTTCCCATTTTCTCCGGAAACAGTTTACTTCTCTGGAAAAACGCAGCTGTTTCTCCGGTGTATCTTCCATTCCTCTGGATTTGGATTCATAATGATACAGTTCTGCATACGGTGTGAATACAATTTTCACTCCATATTTTCTCACTTTCATACAGAGGTCAATATCATTAAATGCAACCTTCAGCTCCTCGTCAAATCCTCCAACTGCTTTAAAAACAGAAGTCTTTACCATCATGCAGGCGGCAGTGACTGCACTTATCTCCTGCACACAGCGCAGACGTCCCATATATCCTTCCGCATCCCGGGGAAGTTTACATAATACATGGGCAGCAACTCCACCAAGACCAACTACCACTCCTGCATGCTGAATGGTATCATCCGGATAATACAGTTTCGCACCGGCCATTCCCACGTCTTTTTGCTGACAAAGCTGAAGCATTTCTTCAAGCCAGCTCTCTGTAATAATCTCCACATCATTGTTAAGAAACAGCAGATACTCTCCCCGTGCCTCTCTTACTGCAAAATTATTGATCGCAGAATAATTGAATTCTTTTTTCCATGTAAGGATCCTTACATTTGGGTATCTGTTTTTCAGTGTCTCATAGTATACGAAGGTTTCTTTTTCCACACTGTTGTTCTCAACAATAATGATCTCGTAATTCTTCCATGTTGTCTTCTCTTCTATGGATGAAATACACAGTTCCAGATCATTAATGTGATCTTTACTTGGAATGATCACAGAAATCATCGGTTCGCCGGAAATAGTCAGATGGCTTCTGTACCATCCCTTCTTGTCTGCAAGTTCCGCTGTTGCAGAAACCTCCGCCCTGCGGTAATGCTCCTCCAGTGCCTTTCTGCCTGCTTCCCAGTTTTTCTTCTCCTGTTCTTCTGTGATCAGGTTCTCTGCTTTCATGGAATGACAGAGGATCTTTGGAATATGCACAATATTCTCTGCCTGCTCACTGCATCTTAAGAGCATATCATAATCCTGTGCACCATCATATTCCGGATCAAACTTTCCGGCCTGTTCCAGAATTTCCTTCCGGATTGCCCAGAACTGTCCGATATAATTATTTTCCCTTAATCTGAACAGATTGAAATCCGGCTTGAATTCCGGCTCAGAATAATGTTTTCCGTCTGCGCTGATCTCATCTTCATCTGTATAGATCATATCCGCTTTTTTCTCTGTGATCGCTTTGACCATCTGAAAAAGTGCATCAGGTTCAGGTATGATCTCCTGACCGGCAAACAGAACATACTCTCCCATTGCAAGTTTCAGAGATGCATTAAGATTTCCCGAAATGCCGTTGTTTTCCGTAACCTTCTTGTAGGAAAGGCGGGTCTCTTTTTTATATTTTTTCCGCAGAAACTCTCCTGTTTCCTCTCCCTCACATGCATCTGCAAGACACAGCTGCCAGTTACCATAGGTCTGTTCTGTATAAGCATCGATCACACTTTTTAACCTTTGTTCATCTGTATCCGTCACCACCATCACAATACTGATCAGCGGTGAATAAGAAAAAACAGCATTTCTCTGTCTTTTTAATTCCTTTCGGAATGCGACATGATCTTTCAGCCAGTCTTCATAATCCTGATCTCCGTCCTTAAGCTGGGAATTTCTCACATAACGGATAAATCTTCCAATGCCGTTTTTCTTTATATATTCCTGATTCTTCTGCCTGTTCTTCAGAGACAGCAGTTTCATCTGCTGATACAGTCCGGTATTTTCCCGTTTTATTTTTTTTACATTTACAGTATAAATTTTCTGTACATCTTTTCCCCTGAAACAGATGCAGATATTCTGATCGTTTGTATTCTCCAGATTGACAGTAATACTGAATCCCAGATTTCTTTTCTCTTCTTCGGAAATCCCCTTTGCCTCTTCCACGTCCGGACGTCTTTGTCTGGTGATCGTACATTCCAGAACCTTCCCATCTGTACCCTGTACAAATATCTCATCCGGCTCCAGCTGGTTTACAACCCAGCCTCTGACTGTCAGGATACTCTCCTGTGTGATCTGTTCCTCATCAATATGATATTCAATAAGACTTTCCTCACAAAAGTCCTTCACTTCTGCAGCTGTGGCTTCCCAGATGATTTCTTTTTCATCTCCCGCTCTCAGCGCAAGCTGCAGTTTCTCATGTTCTTCTGCAAGTTTTATAATTTCCGGTATCTTTACTGTGAATCCGACATTTCCCACTTCTTTTATATCTTTTGTTTCTTTTAAATCTTTGGCAACATCCGCTCTTTCACAACGTGAAGGTTCAGGAACGGAGAGTTCCTTTCCCGAGCCATAAAGAATGAAATCACATTCTGACTGATCTCTGGTTATCGCCCATCCGGTAATGGCCAGAGTATGATCTTCTTTGTCACTGTATATTTTTTTATCTACACTCCAAAGTATATTTCCCATAACTAAACCCTTTTGATGGCACGATACACTTTCCATGCCTTACTGCCTTCCACCTGATCGACCAGAGCTTTCTTCTGCGCAAGCTCCTGACTCATCTGCTCCATTGCCCTTTTCTGCTCTGCGTATACTTTCCAGAATTTCTTTTCTGTGGTTTGCCGGTCCAGGATCTCCATTTCAATCTTTATGGACTTTCTGTTCTCAGGAACAGAATCTACTATGATCTGCGGATCGTCACCGCCGAAATAGAATTCTCCGGAGGACACTTCACAGCCATCTGTGTGAAACTTTACCTGACTTTCATCTTCCCATGTCAGCTTTACAATTTTAAGTCCCTTGGACATTTCGCCCGGATCAAGGCGAAGCATTGTGGTATTCTCCGGAAGTTCAAACTCCGTCTGAATTTTCCCGTTTCTGAACAGATATCTCACAGAATCAGCCTCATTAAAGCTCTTTCCGTTATCCCAGAAGATCTGAAGCATTTCCAGAGATTCCTGTTTCTTTTCTCTGTAATAATCTTCTACTTCCACCCGGCCCGGAGAGATCTGGGCATACATATTTCTCATTGCTGTATGCTCACCCAGAATATACTGCTGGAAATTATGTTCCATCTCCACATAAACTTCTATATCTTCAGGCAGGATTCCTGCTTTCTCATAGAAATCCCGTTCTTTAAGTATTCTCCGTTTGTCATTCAGTTCCAGATAATAAAAGATCATCCTGTAAACCAGAAACTGTGAAGGTACAGGAAATTCAAAGGTCCACTCATAGTCGATCACAGATACTTTATTCTCAGAAAGGATAATATTTGCAGGAACAAAATCAATATTGGATATTTCTGTACATTTCAGATCAGAACGCAGGTTTACATTTCCAAATACCCTTACAAATTCCGGTGTTTTCTCAAAGGGTTTCTTCTCATGAATATTCTTTACTTTCTGTATATAAGAGAAGAATAATTTCTCCAGTTCCTCTGTTCTGCCTTCTTCCAGAAGATGATCCAGCTTATCTTCCAGGGTGATACCTGTCAGATATTCCAGCTGCGCACAGTCACCTTTGATCCGGCAGCGGTTTACTTCAATTTCCTCTTCTTTATACATTCCGGTCAGTTCTTCGCAGATAGTTCCCAGATTCCGTACATGGGCTGCCGCATTCTTCTGCGACGGTACTTTCTTCACAGTCAGCCGCCCATCTGCTGCTTCGCTGATTTCCGTATAAATGGAGAGCTTCTGATCTCTCTCATTGGAAAACTTCACATAAACCGGTGCTGTCTGTGGCTGTTCTTTTCCGATCACAAGAAGAAAGGAATTGGCAAACTGCGGGTAAAGATCATTGCTCAAAAGTGTATTATACACCTGAGATTCCTGAAACAGATCCAGACGGAGTCTGTCAAAATTGTAGTCCCTCATATGCAGCTCTCCGCTTACAGGGAGATGTCTGTCTGAATGAATAGTCATTGGAAATTTGTAATCCGGATATGGATAATACCAGTCAGCTTTTAAGTTTCCTGCTTTCTCCAAAATTCCATTAAATTCTTTTCTTGAAAAAGTTTTAACCCCTTTTGTTTTGGGGTATCCCTGGATTCCTTCGAATAAAGTTCCAAAATGGTCCTCTGTACATCCGGCCCAGTATTTCAGTCCCAATCTGTTCTCAATGGCCAGAATGATCTTTCCATCCGGCTTCAGATGCTTTGATATGATTCTGAGAAAGTCCACATAGGGATTCTCACTCCGGATATAGGATTCTCCATACTCAAATACACCGATCAAAGTAATATAGTCGTATTTCTCAGTAAGGTTTTTCTCGATCTCCTGAAAATTTCCCACAAGGATCTTAAGATTATCCTGATCCTGATGTCTGTATGCATTGATCTTACTTCTTTTCATAGAAAGCTCGATGCAGGTAACTTCCTTCACCCTTTCACAGAGAGCTCCTGTCACAGCACCACATCCGGAACCAATCTCCAGAACCTTCTCTTCCCCTGTAAAGGGAAGCCAGCTCAGAATATTCTCCCTGATATGAGAAAAATGATAAAGAATTGGCCAGCTCTTTCTCTCACTGATCACTCTGTTAAATTCTTCCGGTGCAAAATCTCTGGAAATTGCAAGCATTTCATCCTCTATCGCACCATCACTGTATAGATCTTTTCCCGGATAGCACGTGGTATCCAGAATTACTTTCCCGATTTTTTCTTCCATATATAGTCCTCGCGCTGATTATTTTTTCGCACTGATATTTGTCATCATAACATTCTCAGACCTGTTCTTCGCACCGTACTTCCACCTTTGAATCCATATCATAGAATCCAACTGTATTTTTACTGGAAATAACTGTTATGTTACATGCGTCATAAAGTCTGTGGAATACCGTAAAATCTCCGTTTTTATACCCTGTACATCCAAATGACAGGAGATACTCACCGCCCTGAAGGTTCATGTTCTGTGTAAATGTTACAGTACATATATCCCCTTTTCCGGAGTGTTCTATCTTTGCATTTTCATACATGGTATTGGTACCTGTGATTTCCGTACCCTGAATATTTTTAAAGGTGTATGCCATGATCGGCTCCTGAATTTCTTCATTAAACCGGACTTTCATACGAATTTTGAAGCAGCTTCCCTTTTCAACAGTATTGGAACATCTTCCTTTATCATCAATGACTCTGAAATCTGTGATCTCAGCAATACGGCTTCCATATTCCAGCATATTGGGATTTACCTGAAAATCTCCCAGTCCTTCACTGTCCTCTGCCACAATCTGCTCTGTACTGTCAGATTCATTCTGTTTTACAGGATTCTGTCCTACCAGAAGCTGTTTGTACAGGTCAACCATCTGCTTTGGTGAACCTTCATCCATCTTTACGCCTTTGTTCAGAAGAATAACTCTGTCACAATACTTGGAAACGCTTCCAAGATCATGACTTACAAACAGGATCGTCTTGCCCTGTTTCTTAAATTCCTCAAACTTGTGATAACATTTTGCCTGAAAGAACACGTCGCCTACAGACAACGCCTCATCTACCACCAGAATCTCCGGATCAATATTGATCGCAACAGCAAAAGCCAGACGCACGAACATACCGCTGGAATAAGTCTTTACAGGCTGGTGGATAAAGTCTCCAATGTCCGCAAATTCCAGAATATCATTCAGTCTGGCATCAATCTCTTCTTTTGAAAAACCGATCATGGTTCCATTCAGGTATACATTCTCAAGACCTGAATATTCCATGTTAAATCCGGCTCCCAGTTCCAGCAGCGCGGAAATTCGTCCGTCTACCTTTACTTCCCCTGCTGTGGGAGTCAGGACACCGGTGATGATCTTTAAGATCGTGGATTTACCGGAACCGTTAGTTCCGATAATTCCCACGCATTCTCCTTCATAAATATCAAAATTTACATCATGAAGTGCATAATGCTCTTTATAAAGTTTCTTTCTGGTAAGCCCCAGCGCTTCTTTCAGTCTGTCCGAAGGCTTATCATATAATTTATACATTTTGGTGAGATCCTTCACCTGAATTACTTTCTTGTTCTCCACGTGATTTCCTTTCTGTTATGTTCCTGTGTTTTTCATCTTCTTCTGACTTATTTCACGCTTACAGTACATCTGCAAAATGAATGCGCAGACGTTTAAATACCCAGCTTCCGAACAGGAAACACAGAATTGTAAATATCCAGAAATAGACCGTCCATCCTGCATGTTCCCAGAACCAGGTTTTCATCAGGAATGTATCTCTGTATCCGGAAACAATATAATACATCGGATTCAGTTTCAGGATCTTCATGATCACAGGATGTCCCATCAGAGGTGAAGCCTCAACGATCCACATGATCGGAGTCAGCCAGACTCCTACCTGAAGCACAATATTGATGATCTGGGTCAGATCTCTGAAAAAAATAACGATTGCACTTGTGGCATAGGATAAGCCCAATACCAGAATGAACACACACACACTGTAATAAATAATCTGCAGATAATAGAAATCAGGAAATTTCCCATACGCTGCATACAGGATGATCGTAAACAACACAAAGAATGCATGCACAAACATGGCAGAAATGATCTTGACTACCGGAAGCACACTGATATTAAAAACGACTTTTTTTACCAGATAATTGTATTCCAGCAGAGAATTTGTCCCCCCCATCAGCGCATCCTGGAAAAAGAACCATGGCACAATACCTGCTACCAGATAAAGAACAAAAGGAACTCCCAGATCCCCTGTTCCGGAACGAAAACCTACAGAAAATACAAACCAGTATACCAGGATCGTGATCACAGGCTGGATAAACGCCCACACAATTCCCAGATAAGAACCTGCATATCTTGTTTTGAAATCATTCTTTGCAAGCTTTGCAACAAGCCGTCTGTTCTTATAAATATCCATCGGTAAAGAAAAAATTGTATTCAATCGCTCATTCTCCTATTTACGGTACTCTTTAAAGCTTCCCCATTTGGTATCTTTGTCAGAAAAGCTTAATTCCATTCCTTCCGGAATCGGCCATTCAACTCCGATATCCGGATCGTTCCAGATCAGTCCGCCTTCATCATTTGGATGATAGAAATCAGAGCATTTGTAAACGAATTCCGCATGCTCGGAAAGTACAAGAAAACCATGTGCAAATCCTTTCGGAATGAAGAACTGTTTCTTGTTTTCAGCAGAAAGTACGACTCCAAACCATTTTCCATATGTTTCTGAGCCTTCACGAAGATCTACCGCCACATCAAATACCTCACCATTTACAACACGTACCAGTTTATCCTGTGGATAATTGATCTGGAAATGGAGTCCGCGAAGTACACCCTTATGTGAGCTTGACTGATTATCCTGTACAAATTCGACATCAATTCCTGCTTCTTTGAAATCATTGTAATTGTAGGTTTCCATGAAATATCCTCTGGCATCTCCGAAAACTGTAGGTTCTACCACTTTTAATCCCTTAATTCCACCACATTCTGTAACTTTGATTTTTCCCATTTTATTTTCCTCTTTTCTTTAACTTTCTCTGTGTTTCTGTTATATCTATTCGCATAAATCCACCCATAGCAATCCTCGTAAATAATGCATTTAAGACAGTTCAGCAGCGTGCGAAAGACA
>ERZ832522.5271-NODE-5271-length-11940-cov-3.185191_pt1 | contig 11940 bp, 10 predicted proteins | sample MGYA00519951_ERZ832522 | MGnify/ENA primary metagenome ERZ832522 (study PRJEB31850, sample SAMEA3708728) | human gut metagenome | biome: human gut; feature: human-associated habitat; material: faeces | place: China | collected 2014 ... | reverse complement strand
CCTGCACCACCTTGGCCCTGTGGACCCACAACATGCCCCGGACCCGCCTGCTTTTTCTTCTCAACTCCCCGCCGCTGCTGGCGTATAACTTGATCACAGGGGCGTACAGCTGCGCTCTGGTGGAGGTCTGCGCCCTCATTTCCTTTGCCGTGGCCATCTATCGCTTTGACCTCCGGGGGAAGAAAGCCCGTCTTCCCCAGCGGTAACCTCTCCCCTCCTCCGGCTGCGCCGGCGGTGTTTCAGCAAAAAAAGATCCAGCCGAAATCGGCTGGATCTTTTTGTTAGACACGTTTTCCGCGCCAAGCGCGAAACACTAAGTAAATTAGTGGCCCTTGCCGGACAGAACAGCGCCAGAGATAACGATCTTCTGGATCTGGTTGGTGCCCTCGAAGATGCAGTAAGCCTTGATGTCGCGGAACAGCTTCTCCACGCAGTCTTCCTTCATGTAGCCCTTGCCGCCCATCAGCTGGATGGCGTCGGTGCAGACTTCCATAGCGGACTGGGTAGCGAACATCTTAGCCATAGCAGCTTCCTTGGAGAAGGGCAGGCCCTTGCTCTGCAGGTCGTTGGCGTGGGAAACCAGCTGACGAGAAGCCTCAATCTTGGTGGCCATGTCAGCGATCATCCACTGAATGCCCTGACGCTTGGAAACAGGAGCACCGAAGGTGACTCTCTCCTTGACGAAAGCAATGGCCTCGTCCAGAGCGCGGCGAGCGATACCAACAGCCAGAGCACCCACGCAAGCACGGGACTTGTCCAGGGTCTTCATAGCGAAGCCGAAGCCCTTGCCCAGGCCAGCCTCACCACCAACCAGGTTGGCAGCGGGAACACGGACGTTGTCGAACTTCAGGGAGCAGGTGGAGATGGTACGGAAGCCGCTCTTGTCCTCATACTTGGTGACAGAGAAGCCGGGGGTGCTGGTGGGAACCATGAAAGCAGAGATGCCCTTGGTGCCAGCGGTGGGATCGGTAGAAGCGAACACGCAGACGATGTCGGCCTCGCCGCCGTTGGTGATGAAGCACTTCTCACCGTTGATGACCCACTCGTCGCCGTCCTTGACAGCAGTGGTCTTCACGTTGGAAGCGTCGGAACCGGACTGGGGCTCGGTCAGAGCGAACGCAGCGTAGCCCTTGCCCTCCAGGATGTGCTTGGAGAAGTACTGAACCTGCTCGGGGGTGCCGCCGATCAGAATGGGCTTCAGAGCCAGGTTGGTGGTCTGCATGACGGAAGCGAAGTTGCCGTCATAGTAGCCCATCTCTTCGTACATAACCTCAGCGGTAGCCAGGTCGACCTTGTTGCCGCCGTACTCCTTGGGAATCTCGAAGGAGTTCAGGCCCAGCTTGAACGCCTTTGCATAGGGCTCAAAGGGGATTGCCTTGGAAGGGTCAACAACCTTGTCCCAATCCAGCATGATGGGCTCAATTTCCTTCTTGCAGAAATCGCCAATCACTTCTACCCAATGCTTCTGTTCTTCAGTCAGTAACCGCATGATAATCTACCTCCATAATAAATTCGAGTTGCGCTGACAAAATCGCCCGCTCTGTGCAGAGCAAGCTAAAACACTGCCCATTCCCCGGAGGCCCGGAGGCAGGGCAACTGTTCTCAATATAATTAAGGGGAATCCAGCCAAGAAAGGGCGCTGGTTTGCGTTTTTTCCGCTTTCCTTTGCCGCAGACCCATTAATCTACATACTCAATGATACTGCCTAATTTCAACAAAATAAATCGGATTGATTAACTAAATTCTTAGTTTTTGTACTGCATATTTCTAATACATCTGAAGGAAATTCTCCCCTTGGATCAGAAGCGATAATCCTCCTGCGTCAGCGGACGGATCACCCGCCGGTAGGCCCGCCTGAGATAGAAGGCCGCCAGCGCCCCGGCCAGGACTTCTGCCACCGGGAAGGACCACCAGACCAGGTTGAGCTCCCCCGTCAGGGAAAACAGGTAGGCCAGCGGGAGCACCAGCACCAGCTGGCGGAAAATAGAGATGGACATGCTCAGCAGCCCCTTCCCCAGGGCCTGGAACACCGAGGAGGCGACAATGGTGAAGCCGCCCACCAAAAAGCACAGGCTCAAAGTCCGCAGGGCGGGCACACCAATGGCCAGCATCTCCTCCGAGGCCTGGAACACGCCCAGCAACTGGACCGGAAATATCTGAAACACCACCACGGCCACCACCATGATGCCCACCGCGTAGGCAATGGCCAGCTTGATGGTCTGCATAATGCGTGCCGGTTTTCGGGCGCCGTAGTTGTAGGCAATGATGGGGACCATGCCGTTGTTCATCCCAATGATGGGCAGGAAAGCAAAGCCCTGGAGCTTAAAATAGACCCCGTACACAGCGGTGGCGGTCTCGGAGAAGGTCACCAGAATCTGGTTCAGCCCGAAGATTAGCAGGGAGGACACCGTCTGGAGCAGAATGGACGGAATGCCCACCCCGTAAATCCGGGCAATCACCGGCTTGCTGGGCCGCAGGCCGGACAGGGAAAGGCGGATCTCCGGGTTTTTCCGCAGGTTGTAATAGAGCCCCATCCCCGTGCCCACCATCTGGCTGAGTACCGTGGCCAGCGCCGCGCCGGCCACCCCCATCCGGGGAAAACCCATCAGGCCGAAGATCATAATGGGGTCCAAGACAATGTTCAGACCCGCCCCCACCATCTGGATGACCATGCTGTAAAAGGTCTTGCCCGTGGACTGGAGCAGCCGGGACAGAAGGACCTGGCCAAAGCAACCAATGGACAGGACCAGAATGATGGACAGGTAATCGCACCCCAAGGCAATGATCTCAGGGTCCTCCACTTGGGCCGTGAAATACAAGCGGGAGCCAAAGACCCCCAGGAGCGCGAAGACGCCGTAACTCACCAACCCCAAAAAGATGGCGTTGCCGGCCGTTCGATTCGCCATGACAAAATTCTTCTCCCCCAGGTTCCGGGAGAGCAAGGCGTTGATGCCCACGCCGGTGCCGGTGGCCACGGCGATCATCAGGTTCTGCATGGGATACGCCAGAGAGACCGCGGTCAGCGCGGCCTCGCTGATGTAAGAGACAAACATACTGTCTACAACGTTGTACAGGGCCTGGATGAGCATGGAGAGCATCATGGGCCCCGACATGGTCAGCAGCAACCGGTGGACGGGCATAACACCCATTTTATTTTCCTGGGCCGGTTGGGGCTGCTGGTTCATTTTTCCGTCCCCCCCGGGAAGGATTCCGCCGCATGCTTCAGGACTTCCACGGCAAAATCCACCCCATAGACACTGCTGATGGCCAGGTGGTAATGGCGGGCGTCCCCCCACTTATTCTGGGAAAAATAGTTGTAGAAGGCGGCCCGCTTCTTATCCTTTTTGCGGACAAAGTCCTCCATATTTCCGGCCTCTTTCTCATAGACCTTCTGGGCCCGGTCCGCCCGGAAGGCCACCGGCGCGTGGATGAAAACGCTCAGCAGGTCCTTCCGCTCCCGCAGGACATAGTCCGCGCAGCGGCCGACGATCACGCAGGGCCCCTCCTGGGCCACCTGGCGGATGATCTTGCTCTGCACCAAAAAGATTTGGTCGTTCATGGGCAGCTGCTGGGCGCTCATGTACAGGCCATAGAGAAAGCTGGTGGACTTCATCTGCTCGGTTTTCTTGATGTACTCCTCCGACAGGCCGCTCTCCTTGGCCGCCATAAAGATGAGTTCCTTGTCATAGAACGGGACCCCAAGCTCCTTGGCCAGCCGCTCACCGATGGCCCGGCCCCCGGAGCCATATTCTCTGGAAATGGTAATCACTGGATAGTGCATGCCGTTCCTCCTTCATGGGATGATCTTTCCCTTTTCAAAAGACCCACCAGGCCCCGCCGCTGGCAGGGACCGCGTGGGTCTTTCGAATGGTGGGTTTGGTGCAAGTAAGCCTGTAAGCCGGGTTCTGTTTTGACAGCCATCTATCTAGGCGTACCGTTGCCGGCACGCTCCAGCCACCTCCCCGGGGAGACCGGGCCAGTCATGTTCCCCTCCACGGTGTTGCTCCGAATAGAGTTTACAGCACCGGACACTTCCGCGCCGGCGGGTGAGCTCTTACCTCACCTTTCCACCCTTACCCGGCCGGAACCGGGCGGTATCTCTCTGTTGCACTTGTCCTGAAGTCGCCTTCGGCGGGCGTTACCCGTTATTCTTGCCCTATGGAGCCCGGACTTTCCTCACGGACGGCCTTTCGGCCTGCCCCCGCGGCTGTCCAGCTTGCTTGCTCTTTTATTTTACTCAATTCCGCCCCCCTTGTCAATGCGCGGGACCCCTTTGAAATCCGATTTTATTCCCCTGAAATCATCCCCTTGTCAATTGGGGTGCCCTCCCGAAAAGCCATCTCACCGCCCCTGTTCTATCCCTCCCTCCTCTTGTTCGGTTGGTTTTTCTCCCTCACTCTGGGATGCCTCCCTTTCTTGCGTGCTGTCAGACCTGCCCGGCGGCTGTCTTTCTTCCCTTCCCTGGTCGCCACCCATGGGACCCATACCACCGACGGCCTGTGCGCCTTCCATTCCCTCCCCCATGTCAGAAATGGACAGGGAAGAAGCATCTACCAGCGCGCTGTCATCTGCCTGCTGGCCATCCGTGGTAGAAGGAATGGTCCCATCCAGCTGGCCTCGAATACTCTGGGCCCGAAGCTGGCAGAAGGCTTTCAGGGTTGAAACCCCCGTTTCAAATTCGTCATAGGTACAAAACTTGGTGGGGTCTCTTTCCACATAGGGTGCAATCATAGCCGACACTTGGTCAAACTCTGTCTCAAAAGCGCCGCTTTCAAAATATGTCGTGATAAACTGGTCATAAAGGGCATGGTACTGCTGCGTATAGGTCTCCTCCTGGAAAATCCAAGCTACCATAGGCCGGTCCTCGGTGCTGCCGCTGGAGACCGGGGAGTCAATGGGATCATTGACCACACTGGTGGCGTCGCTGCCCCCCAGGAAGCCTCCAAAGGCCAGGTTATAGTCCCAGGGGATCATGGACAGCACACCATCCTCTTCATAGAGGTAATAGTTGTGGACTATCATCCCGGTGTAGCTGTCGTAATTGCAGACAAAGTTGTGGACCACAAAGTAGCGCATGACCTCTTCCACATTCACCACGGAAGAGATATCTTCCCCTTCGTTGAGAGTTTTCAAAGACCGGATCAGCCGGGTTTTATCCTGGTCAGTTACCGCAGTCTTGGCGTTTTCAAAGATATTGGAATAGCTGCTGAACGCGTCGTCAGTATAAATGAGTTTCACATCGTCGGAACTCATGCCCCCCATACCACCGCCCTGGCCGGGGTCAAATTCTTCCATTCCCTCCGGCAGTTCTCCCTGGGGCATGGCTGGGGGCATTTCCTCCTGATTCCAGTCGTCCGTACCCTGGATGTCCCCTTGGGAGATCCCCTGTTCTGCCTGGGTCTGGGCAGAGTCTGTTTGGCTGTCCTCTCCCGCTTTCTGTCCGTTGGGGGGCGTCAAATGAGAAAAGTCGAAGTCTGCCGGCAGTTCAACGTCACCCCCGACTTCCCCGCCACCCATGCTCATGACGCTGTCAGGTTTGTAAAGTTCCCCGGAGCCATCGCCGTAGTTGCGCTCCAGGAAGCTCTCCTCTACTCCTTCCACCGCCAAGTAGAGCCCCCATTCCTCTCCGTTGACGGTGATATACGCATAGCTGCACAGAGGCGCGTCCACTCCGAACTCCTGCATCATCCGATAACTCAAATAATCCTTCATGTAAGTGTTATCCTGAATAATGTTGTTCAGATTCAACTTATCCAATCCCTGATATTGGATGCCATCTTGATAATGGTCAAATTCCAGTTTAAAACTGTACCGATCGTTGCCATAGTTTTTGACTTGGGTCAGGGAGGTATTTCCTTTGGCGCGGATTCCCACATCCCGGACTGTCTGGCCGTCGATGGTCACATCGCACATGACGTATTCCTCATTCTCGCAGTCCTCCAGAAAACCTTCCCAGTCATCCATGGTAATCTCAATGGTGTGGACCTGGTCGGTACTGAAGAGACCGGTCTCATATTCTTTTTCCATCCCAGTCCGTTCGCCACTGGCTCCCATTCCGGCAAAAAGGATCAGAACACCAGCCAGAACCGTCAGGATTATCAGAAGTGCAATGCGATCAATGTGCTTGTGGGTTGACATTGGTCCGCCTCCTTATCCCATGTAGTCTCCGTTGTAGCTGACCAGCACAGCACTGCGGACCCCCTCCAGGGCAGCAATATCATTGATAAAATCTGTTCCATCACCCTTCAGCCGGACCTCCAAGTTGAGTTCCACACTTCCCTGCTGCGCCGTTTTGCTCTTAACCACGCACCGTTGAACCTGGGTTTTCAAATACTCTACCGCCCGGTGTTCGCTTGCCTGGCCGTCACACTGAAGTACGGCGATATAGGGGCGCACATGGGGTTTGCGGTTGGCAAAGGCCAAAAGAATAACCCCAATCACCCCGCTGCCAAGGACGGCCAGAGGAATCATCCCTGCCGCCAAGACAATGCCAACTGCAATGGACCAGAAGAGAAAAGCAATGTCCAAAGGCTCTTTGATGGCCGTACGGAAGCGCACGATAGACAGGGCACCCACCATGCCCAGGGACAAGACCACATTGGATGTAACGGCCAGAATGACCAAAGTGGTGATCATGGTCAGAGCCAGGAGCGTAACCCCAAATCCTGAAGAATACATAACTCCAGCATAGGTTTTTTTATAAATCAGAAAAATAAACAGCCCCAGAGCAAACGCCAGAGCCAAGGCAATAAGGGCGTCTGGAATACTGACGCTGGACAAGTTCTCCATAAAGCTGGACTTGAAAATATCGCTGAACGTTGTCATAAAAAACAGTTCCTTTCTCAATCATACATGCGGCAAACGGCATATTTAGAAAATGCCTCTGCCCGACGGCGGGGAATCTGCACAGCATCCCGAATCACGTCGGGGAGAAACGCGTCCCATTTGACCTCCAGAATGGCGGTGGCATCCCGGGCGGGAATGGTAATACACTCTGGATTTAAAAAATCCACACATCGCAGTCCTGTGCGTAGTTGATGGTCCAGAGTCACCCGGACATTGCCAGGGCCATAGACGAAGGGCTCCCGAATATAGTCCACTAAAGTACGGGGACGCAGCCCTTGTAACTTCATCTTGCAGCAGAGCTCTTGCAGCAGAGGATTGCCGCTGGCCATCATCCAGTTTGTCTCCCCGTTCATCAGAGCTTGCACCTGGTCTGGGGTCAGACGTACCTTCTCCTTACGCCCCAAACCATTCCGCTTGCTTTTCTTCTCCAGATGAATCAAAGAGAAGTCTCTGTTGTAGCAGCGGATACGAAACTTCTCCCGGCCATTGACCCCATCCAGCTTCTCCCGCAAGGCTTTGTCTGAAGGGGTATCGAAATAGAGGCTGCGGATATGATAGCATCCCCCTACCGCATAGGGATCCGGCTTGGCCAGCAGCCGTAGTCGCTGCCGCAGAAGAATCAAATCCTCCACATTGATCCGGTGTTTCCATTCATGGCGTAGGTCCATGGACCTCACTCCTTTCCGTGACTTCACCGAAATTTTACGAAAACTACTTTAGATTTAACTTAGAAAAGACGCCTCCAAGATGAACGTTCTTGGAAGCGTCTGTAAATAAACTATGAAGGTTCTTCCTACAAAAAACCGCTTTGCCCCCTCAAAAGGCTACTGTGAACACCATCGTGTTCTTTCCCTCCACTGTCGCAGTAATGGTTCCTCCCCACGCCCCCACGATAGCTTGTGCGGCGGAAAGCCCAATGCCGTATCCGCCTCCCTTTTGGGTGCGGGCAAGGTCTCCCCGGAAAAAACGGTCAAACATCCGAGACAGGTCTCCCTCGGGAATCTGCGTGGGGCCGTTTCTCACCCGCAGACGGACTTTTTTCCCCTCCTTCTGAAGGGACAAAGCAAGCTTTCCTCCCGGCTCGGTGTATTTTATCCCATTGTCCAAAAGAATGGAAAGCAATTGAACCATTTGCTCCCGGTTGGCCTGTAGCACAATGTCAGGGGCAATGGCCTCCTCCATTTGGATATTCCGTTGGGCCGCCCCCTCCCGAAAGGATTGGCAGACCTCCTGCGCCAGAGAGCTCAGTTCCACCCGTTGCGCCGGAGGGGCTTTGACCTCATCCATCCGAGCCAACGTCAATAGGTTTTCCATCAATCCTGTCAAGCGAAGCGTTTGCACCCGGATATTTTGGCTCCACTTGGACGGCCCCTGATGAAGCTCCATCGCATCCGTGTTGGCTTGGATAATGGCCAAGGGGGTTTTAATTTCATGGCCGGCATTGGTGACAAACTGGCGCTGTTTTTCCATTGACCGGGCCAGGGGAGCAATGGCCCGGTGAGACAGGAGAACCACCAGCAGCAAGGTTCCCAGCCAGCACAGCAGCCCCATCCCGGCAGAAATCGCCAGTACCGTCAGAATGGACCACCGGCTTGAAGAGATGTCCAAAAAGAGAATACGCTCTCCCTGCCCGTCCGGGACAGACACCCGGCGAAACTCGAATCGGTCGATCGTTCCCTGGTCCCGTCCCTGGCATTGGGCAGCATAGTCCACAGCCTCCTCCTTTGTTACCGTGGCAATCTGGTTGACATCTACATAGGCCACCTGTCCTGTCCCATCATAGAACACCTGAAAGAATCGGGCAGCCCCCTTATCATCGGCGTCCAGAGGCGGCAGGAAACCCTCCGGCCGTTTCGGCTCCACAGGAGGCGCATCCCCCTGAGTCAGTACTTGAAGCATCCAGTCAGTCTGCCGCTCCACTTGCCACCAATTGAGTAAATTAATCGCGCCCAGCAAAACCAACAGCAGTACAGTCACCGCCATCATAGCGGTGCGGATGAATTTCCACTGTAACGTTCTCTTCATTGCCCCACCTCCAGGGTATAACCAATGCCCCGGCGCCCTTTGATCTTTACCCGTGATCCCAGCTTAGCCAGCCGCTTACGCAGATAGGACAGGTAAACCCAGACTGTGCCCAGTTCCGCCTCGGTATTATAGCCCCAGACCTTCACCAGCAGGTCTTCTGAGGAGAGATAAATCCCCTGGTTCCGTATCAAAACCTCCATGAGACGGTATTCCAACTTAGGCAGCGTAACTGCTTCTCCATTCCTTCTGAGCTGAAAGGTCCCCCCATGCAAGGTGACATCATCGTATTGGAGGATTTCTGGCGTAAATGCCTCCCGCCGCCGGAGCATGGCACGCACCCGGGCCAGAAATTCCTCCATAACAAATGGCTTTGGTAAATAGTCATCTGCCCCCAAATCCAGGCCGGCAACCCGATCTTCCACAGCCCCCTTGGCTGTTAACAATAGAATAGGGGTACGGCATCCCATCTCTCGAAGGCGGCTAAGAACCTCTAACCCATCCATCTTTGGCATCATCACATCCAAGATGATACCGTCATAGTCCCCATTCTGGGCATAGGCCAGGGCCTCCGCTCCATCGGCCACTGTTTCCACTAAATAGTTGTGGTAGGTAAGAATATCCACCACGGCCTCTGCCATGGTCTCCTCATCCTCCGCATACAAAAGTTTCATAGGCTTCCTCCCCTTGCTGCTTGTACAAAAATCCGCCGTCTTAAGACGGCGGATTTCGCATTTCATTCCCCATGATACCGCAATGGGTCCCGCCGCTTGTGGGCGCTGCGGGCGTGATAGCGGTCGATGATGGCCTTGTCATGCTCGTTGGCCTCACCGGTGGTGATATACTTGTCGATGGCCGCGTAGGTGACCCCCATGTCCTCCTCATCGGTCTGCCCCTCAAACAGGCCGGCAGAGGGCGCCTTGGTGATCACCGCCTGGGGAGCCTTCAGGTAGCGCAGGAACTCAAAAACCTCCGTGGCGGTCAGGTCCGCGATGGGGTTGAGGTCATAGGCCCCATCCCCCCACTTGGTAAAGTAGCCCATGTGGTACTCGCTGGCGTTGCCCGTCCCTGCCACCAGGCGGTTTTCACTGGCGCCGATGGCGTAGAGGGTAAGCATCCGCAGACGGGGTGCCAGGTTGCCAATGGCGGCCTGGGAGAGGGTGGCCACCTGGGACATGGTCTCTATGGCCAGCTCCTTCTGGGCGGTCAGGTCGATCACCCGGGTTTTGATGCCGAACTGCTCGGCCACCTCCATCCCGTCGTCCTTGTCGATGGTAAAATTCCGCTTGGAGCTGCAGGGCAGAATGATGCCCTCGGTGTTCTCACAGGCCATTTTGCACAGGATACCCACCAAGGCGGAGTCCTTGCCCCCGCTGTTGCCAAACAGAATGCCGTCGGCGTGGGCATCGGCCACCGCCTGCCGGATAAATTGGACCCGTTTCTCCGTTTCTTCCGCGTAGTTTCGCATGCTCGCCTTCTCCTTTTATTCCACAGTGACAGACTTGGCCAGATTTTTGGGTTTGTCGATGTCACAGCCGTTGGCTCTGGCCACATAGTAGGCAAACAGCTGCAGGGGAACAATCTCCGGCAGGGAGTTGAACAGGGCCTCGGTCCGGGGGACGAAGATCACATCGTCGGCCTCGGCAAAGATCTGCCGGTTCCCCTCCAGCACCACCGCCAAAACCTGGGCGCCCCGGGCCTTGACCTCCTTGATGTTGCTCATCATTTTGTCAAACAGCGCCTCATAGCAGGCCAGGGCGATCACGGGACGGTCCTTTTCAATGAGGGCAATGGTGCCGTGCTTGAGCTCCCCGGCGGCATAGGCCTCCGAGTGGAGGTAGGAAATCTCCTTGAGCTTCAAGGACCCCTCCATACTGGCGGCATAGTCCACATTCCGGCCAATGAAAAACATATCGTTGTGCCCGTGGTACTTCTGAGCCAAGGCGGGGAGATTGGGGTTGAGGTCAATGGCCCGCTGAATAAGGCTCGGGAACTGAAGAATGGCCTCCACCAGTTCCTTGTTCCTCTGATCATCCAGTTTGCCCAGGCGGCGAGCCAAATAAACCGCCAGCATGTCCAGCACCGCCACCTGGGTGGTGTAGCCCTTGGTGGTGGCCACCGCGATCTCCGGCCCGGCCCAAGTGTAAATGACATGGTCGGCCAGCTTGGCGATGGTGCTGCCCACCACGTTGACAATGGCCAGGATGCGGGCCCCCCGGGCCTTGCACTCCTTCATGGCGGCGATGGTGTCCCGGACCTCTGCCTGGAGGAGTTCCCCCCGCACCCGGCTCTGGGCCGCCTCATCGGCCACCACGGTGCTCTTGGCCCCGGTGTGGGACAGGATAAGGCCCTCCTCCTCCAGCAGCCGGTAGGCCTTCTGGACGGTGTTGGGGTTTACCCCCAGCAGGGCCGACACAACCCGCCGGGAGGGGAGTTCCTCCCCGTGGGCGATGGTGCCTCCGGCGATGCCCAGCTTGACGTAGCGCAGAATCTGCTGGTAAATGGGGACCCCGTCGGCCAGGATTAGGTGCGAAAAGGAGAGCATGGGAACCACCTGCTTTCTCACTGTATTACAGGAATAGTACGGTTTACAACCGTATTATAAGCATAATACGGTTGCCTTGTCAAGAGGGAAGTTGCCTTTGCATGGAAACGGGCATGAAGTCAACGATAAAAAACCCATCCATGTGGAGCTATTTACTCCACATGGATGGGTTTGGATCAGAGAGGGAAGCGGCAACAAGGGCGGGGGCAAAAGGACCATTATGCCATGGCAGAGGAAAGGGAGAGCGTCTTATGGTCATAGAAATACTGGAGATGAGGGGGGACCCTGGAGCCGTGGAGGGAGAGGGTGACCCGTCCCGTCTGGCCGGGGCCGATGGGGAGACCGGACGCCAGGGCTGAGGTGGTTCCCCCGTTGTAAAAGTCGCCGTTGATGACATACTCCAGCTGGGTGTTCCCCCGGAGCCAAACCTGGATATCCCCGTGAAAGGACCGGTTCTGCTGGGAGGTGTTCCCCTCCTGCTGGAGGAGCTGGAGCACGCCAAGGCCCGGGGCGCCCGAATCCTTGCG
>ERZ832522.5268-NODE-5268-length-11941-cov-3.862107_pt1 | contig 11941 bp, 16 predicted proteins | sample MGYA00519951_ERZ832522 | MGnify/ENA primary metagenome ERZ832522 (study PRJEB31850, sample SAMEA3708728) | human gut metagenome | biome: human gut; feature: human-associated habitat; material: faeces | place: China | collected 2014 ... | reverse complement strand
GACGGAGCATGTTAACTTATTTCATCATATACCATCGTCCATCTGACTCAATAACCAAAGCGGTTTCATCATTTGGAAATGAAATCAAAATGTAAGGCTCATTATCTGGATCCTCATTATCCAGATCCATTACTTGAACTTTGCAGGCACCGTTGCAAAAATCGTCATAGTCACAAATGATATCATGATGAATTTCATCGACACACTTATCAAGAACAATTTTGCATCTTCCTTCATCTTCATAATAGAAAATATAATCATCTTTTGTATCAAGTGTACATTCTGAAAATGGCTTAATCCCATTTTGAATCTTTCCCACAAGGTCATCAACCATTGATAAGCATAATAATGTATTCACATTAATAAGTTCCACTGTATTCATTCTCTGATTTTCCTTTCAAATTAAATTTTCTAAGTACAATTCCCGTGCGTAATGCGGAAATGAAATAGCGGGAGGTGGATTCGAACCACCGACGCTCGGGTTATGAGCCCGGTGAGCTTCCTGACTGCTCTATCCCGCGATGCGCCCGGTTGGATTTGAACCAACAATGTTTACCCGGTGGGTCACGGATTTACAGTCCGCTTTCTTCAGCCATTTGAATACGTGCGCAAATTCTTTCATAAATAGTATGACAGAAACGTTTAAAAAAGTGCCGATAAAAATGATTTTTTTTTCATTTTTTCTTTCATAATTGAAGTATCACAGAAAAAGGAGGAGCGGGAATATTTTCATATCCTGCGATTTTTATGGAAAAGAATCGATATTTTGGCAGTTATGCGTTAAACAATACTATTCGAAAAGTGAAAGAACATTATCCAGAATGTAAAATTACCTATCATGAGGATGAGGAAAAATTAGTAATCATTAAATTTAAACCGGAGGAACGGAAAAAGTATCACTTATCAGATGGAGTTAAGACCTATACTTTTTTAAATGGGCATTTAATTTTATCCCATAATCCGATGGATCCCTTTAAATATGATTCTCTTGATGAATTAATTGAAAAAGAGGAGATTAAATACGATGTGATGATGGAACGTTCTTCCCTCGAAAAAATAAGACGAGCGGTATTTTCCTGTGAAGAATTTCAAAAGGAAGCAAAAGTATCCATTGGAAATCAGAGTGAATCCTCTATGGATGTTCGGTTGTTCTTAAATGGAACAGAAAGGTTTTATCAGGTGGATCTGCTAGATGAAACTGTTCACTTAAAAAAACTGGAACCTTGTAGTCTTCAGAATGAAACGGTATATTCCCTTTCATCCCTGCCATCGTGGCTGCAGTTTAAAATTTTAAAAACAACGCATCCAGGTTTACTGACGTCGGCAACCGAATACATCAGCGGAATGCGGGATGATAAAGTTGGCTGGTCTGCACCTGCGGATGCATATGCAAAGCCTTGGAGGCTGCAGTTATATGATAAGCTTGGAATCACTGCGTTGGATGTGTTACTTGACATCCCAGACAGCCGACTGGTTGGCCGATTTTCTGAGGTGCCCATGCGACATTTGGTTTTAATTGATGGTTCAGAGTATGCTTATTCCGAACACCCATTTGAACTAATGACATATGAACAATATGAGTCAGAGAGAGATACCATTTTAAATAATTATAAGGCTGGAATCATGACTGTGGTAAAAGCAACCGGTGTATCGCCCAAAATGGCCATTGAAGCAATGAGAATGGATGGTTCAGGCGCGGGTGTCGTACTATGTGCTCCAGAACAGGCCATTGCATCTATCCAGATGGAGAAAATGAAAGATCCATTAAGTGGGATTGCGCAGAAATTGGAACGTCAGGTGAAACTAAATAAAATAACTGGTGGATTTTCTGTGTCACTTAGAAAACCCGCAGATAGTCCGGTTCGGCATTTCCTACTAAATGAAAATGGGAAAAATATGAAAATGGATATTAACTCTTTTACATTAGAACATTCAAATCCTTATACAACAATGCGAGGAACGGTGAAGCAGGATATTCCAGATCTGACTAGATTCCCTATGACACAATTATTCATCCAGATACTGGATGAAGAGTTGAAAAAAATCGCAAAAAGCACAGAACAAAAAACCTATCAATTTTTTATGGGATTAAAAGGAATCGGATTTACAGAGCGGGAAGTGAAGATAGAAGAGCAGCATCGAATTCTAATGATTTTTCCATTTCCAAACACCAATGGAAGTTTCCAGTTTTTTCCGTATGAGAATGCTTTGTTTATAGAAGGAAAAGAAAATATAGAGGAAGATAAGCAAGACAGAAAACGCTATGAACAGGCCATTGAGCTGTATCAGTCAGTATTTGGAGCTTAACTATGAGAAAGAAAAAATGCCCATATTAAAGAAAAGTAGAAAAAAAGGAGATCCCATTATGGTGAAAAAAGAGATCATTAAAAATTTCAGGCATCCGATTCCAGCTTCAGATGATTATGGCCGTCCAAATTTTGAAGAATTTCTTCAGATGATGCTTCTGGAACTATATGAACTGAATAAGGAAATCCAAAAGGAATTTGAAAATCCAGAAACAATGAAAAAACGAGTGATACATACATTGGTAAGCAAAGATTCTGAGCTTAAGAAACATGCACCCTATACCGATATTCTGGATATGTCCTATGTGTACATGTGTGTGGTGGGAATAAGTCCTGAAACTTTTTATGTCATACATATTAAAAACGATTATATGGAAGAAAATCATCTGACAGTAGAAGAGTTAGAAGCTGCAGCGCAGCTGAACACGCCTCTGCTTTTGCCTTTGGTTAACTACGAGTGTCTTGATTTTGACGAGTACGAGCCTTATTTGAAGAATGGAATGTTTTTTTCAAATGATACAGGACAACATGGCGCGGCTGCAGTATTTTATCCAGATGCACTGGATTCTTATTTACAGGAACATCCGGATGGATATGTGGTTGCCATTCCATTTTTAAACGAAATGCTTATTGGTACTGTAGCCTCAAAAGAAGAAGTCGAAGAAATTAAGAAAATAAAAAAGGAAGAACCTATAACGGAAAATTTTCTTTCTGATAGTATCTACATGGTTAACCGAAGAACCAAAGCGCTTGAAATTGCATAAGGGCAGGAGATGAGTATGAAAAAAGTTAAAAATATGAAATTCAGCGTTGAAAGCACAAAACTAGCTGCATTTTGCGGCCGCACAACAGATGCAGCTGCAAGACCCTGTATCTTCGAAGATAAGAGAAGAAAACAGAAGCTGGATAGAAAGAGCTGGAAAAACGAATTAAAGAAAGGTAATTATGACCTATGACAATAATCCAATTAAGAGATCAGTTAAACGATTTAATTGAAACGCTCGAAAATCAGGGAAATATCAAGCAACAGGGAGCTGAAACAACAGAGATTCCTGTTGAAATCTTACTGGAAGAAGAAAGTATTGGCCCGGCAGCAACGACAGGAATTAAGTTGGCAACACTTGGCTTTGACTGGAATGCCGGAAAATTTCTAATTATTCCAAAAGATGATTTGATTCGAAAATCAGCAGGCAGGTTGGGTGCTAGAAAAGTTAATAGCCGCGACTGCGTAAGCTGTGGCAGCTGCGGAACAATCGTAGGAAAAGGAGACAGATTCTGCAAACACTGTGGGAGAAAGTTCCTAGATTGATTAAAAGAGCCTTTTGGCTCTTTTTTTGATTTTTTATCCGGCAGGAAAAATGCCATTCTAAAAGAAAGAATTAAAAGAAGGAGAAAAAAAGAATGAAAAGTGCATACCCAGTTTGGTTCAATTGTTTAAAAGGAAGAAGTTTTATCACCGTTCCAGATTTTGGAGTGGAACAGGAAATAGAGGGAAGTTTCACAATCGCAGATCTGATGAACCGAGCCAGAGCTATGATGGAAACCGCTGCAAAAAATATGAGAACAGAAGGAAAAGATCTTCCAGAACCAGGAAGTGTGGAATATAAGAAAGCTCGTGGTGAGGTGTTCTCTTATGTAGATGTAAATCTGTCGGGACTTGGAAAAAGAAAAACGTTAGAAGAGCTGGAAGAGCTGGAAGCCTCCCAGGTTAATGAAATGTGGGATGTGAGAGAAAATGTATTTGAGTTTTTGTTAAATCAGAAAATCTTAACAGCTACTGTAACCCAGAAACGTATGATCAACCGCATCCGCCGCTATGCTGCAGAGTATCCGGAAGAAGTGAAAATCCTTCGGGAAAATGAAGACGGCTCTATTTACGCAAAGCTTCCAGTCCGCTATTTAAGAATTTCCCGTCCAGTGGAGCGCGTTCTGACGGAAGAAGAACTGGAAGCCAGCCGCAACCGGTTAAAGGAGATACGAGAACGAAAAGCAGCTGCAGACGCAGGGCAGGAATATTAAACATTCAGAACATTGAAAGTTAAGCTATGATATGCAATAATGAGTAGAGATAACTTCGAAATTCTGGATTGAGAATAGAGAAGAGTATTTCATGAAAAAAAAGATCCATGAAAAATGTAAGGAATTGTATTAAAAAATAGAGGAAATTGCAAAATATTCCCAGATATCAAGAAGCACGATATATTCATACTTGCCATATACAAAAGGCAGATATAATACAGATACTCCAACGAAAAATGCCATTTGAATTAAAAAATGCCGAGCGAGAAAGAAAAAGAAGGAAGCGAATTAGTCAGCTTCCTTTTTTTGTGCTCATCTTTCTATTTTTCCCTTCTTTTCATCAGATCCCTCATACTAATAGGAGAACTTTTAACTGGAAAAGAGGGATGTCTTATTAAGAAAAAACTATTTGAATCAGAACTGATAATGAAAATCATAAATTGGTGCAAGAAACTGATTGCCTGGGCAACCGGGATCTCTTTAAGTTTGATCGGCGTCTGTTTTACCATTGTGAAAATGATGATTGGCTTTCTTGCTTGTTTTCTTTTGACAATTTCAATCCTTTCTGCTGTAGTCTTTGTAAAGATAAAGCCAGATCTGGATTCCTGCAGACAGATTGCCTATGATAAGATTGCGAACATGAGTGAGATGGACTTTAATCATTCCACCAGCACTATGGTGTACGATAAAGACGACAATGTGATTGGCCAAATCCATTCCGGATATTTTGACTATGTTCCCATTGAGGAAATCAGCATGAATATCCAGAATACCTATATTTCTCAGGAAGATAAACGATTTAAGGAACATATGGGAGTAGATTTTATTTCAACGGCCAGGGCGGGACTTGCGTTGATTAAAAACAGTGGAGAAATTACTCAGGGTGGAAGCACCATTACCCAGCAGGTAATAAAAAATACGTATCTGACTCAGGAACGATCCTTTAAGCGAAAACTCATTGAAATTATGCTGGCTCCAGAGCTTGAGAAAAAGTTCTCCAAAGCCAAAATCATGGAGTTTTATTGTAATACCAACTTTTACGGAAACCACTGCTATGGCGTAGAGGCTGCCAGTCAGTATTATTTCGGAAAAAGCGCAGACGAAGTAAGCATTGCAGAAGCAGCGCTTTTAGCTGGAATTAGTAACAGCCCATCTGCTTATGATCCAATTAAACATCCGGAAAAAGCATTGGAAAAAAGAAACAGTATTCTGGAGCGTTTAAAAGAAAACGGATACCTGACAGAAGAAGAATTAGCAGCCGCAAAAGCAGAGGCGATTTCTATTGTAAAGAAAAGCGGCCCAAAAACAGAAGAGACGTATCAATCTGCCTATGCGTTGCATTGCGCTGCGATTGAATTGCTGAAAGAAGACAATTTTTCATTCAAATATATGTTTGAGAATCAGGAAGAATATGATTCCTATATGGAGAAATATAATGAAGCTTATAATAAAAAAATGGACGAGTTAAGAAGCGGTGGGTATGAAATCAAGACTTCCTTTGATCCTTCTATCCAGGCCATTGTACAAACAGAAATTGATGAAACTTTAAAATCCTACACAGAATTGCAGGAAAATGGGAAATTCGCCATGCAGGGAGCAGCCGTTGTTTTTGATAATGAATCTGGATATGCGGTTGCTATGGTAGGCGGAAGAGGAACCGAAGATGAGTTTAACCGGGCGTATTTAAGTGCCAGACAACCCGGATCTGCCATTAAGCCTTTAATTGACTATGCGCCTGCTTTTGATATAGGTCTTTATTATCCTTCTAAAATTGTGGTGGATAGGGAAATTGAAAATGGGCCCAAAAACTCTGGTGGTCGATACTTTGGCCCGATTACTGTGAGAGAAGCTGCCAATCGTTCCCTTAATACAGTTGCCTGGCAAGTGCTTCAGGATATTGGTGTAAATACCGGCCTTGGTTATTTAAGCGAAATGGAGTTTCATAAAATTTCTCCCATTGATAATGGTGTGGATGCGTTAGCTCTTGGTGGATTTACTTACGGAACCCGAGTCGTTGATATGGCAAAAGGTTACCAGACTTTAGCAAACGATGGACTTTATACAGATAAAACCTGCATTCTTGAAATTCGGGATGCAGCAGGGAAAAATCTTTTAACAAGTAAACGAAAACACGAAAAACAGGTATATAGTAAAGATAGTGCTTATCTGATGACTGATGTATTAAAAGGAACGATAACAAAGCCTTATGGAACCGGGCGTGGCTTATCCTTAAATAACATGCCAGCAGCAGGAAAAACAGGAACCACTAATAACAATAAGGATGCCTGGTTTTGTGGTTATACCAAATATTATTCCATGGCAGTCTGGATGGGATATGATACGCCACGCACTATGCCAGGCGTTTATGGTGCAACCTATGCTGGTAAAATCTGGAAAAACACAATGAATCGAATCCATGAAGGGTTAGAACCAAAAGACTGGGAACCATCGGAGACCATTTATGAATCTTACTACAATTCTGAAACTGGAGAACCCACAGAAGCTCAGACCAGAGTTAAAGACTTATTCTCTAAAGCCTTGGATGAAAAATCAGTCGCTATCTTACATGAAAGAGAACAGGAAGAACTAAAGAAAAAAGTGGAGGCACAAGTGAGTGCCTATGAATCCACGCAGATTCATTCCGTGGAAGATACTTACATGCTTAATGAAAAATTTGATGAACAGAAAAATCTTCTTTCCGGGTTAGATGATTCTTCCGAAAAAGAATCTTATTATAAGAGAATCAATGAAACCTATAAACGTCTCATAAATACAAAAAATGAAATGAGGAATGACATTGAACTCTACGAAAAACAACAAAGAGAGAAAGAAGAAAAGGAGAAATTTGAAAAGGAAAAAGCTGCAGAAGAAAGCCGAAAGCTTTTAACACAGAAAGTGAAAGAAAATGAAGTGCTTCGAGTGATTGAACAGATTAGTAAGTTTTCTTATAACCCAAATGATAATACACTGGTAAATCAAGCGAAAGAAAAACTGGAAACCATCAAAGAATACGATTCCTATATTGGATACTGTGATAAATTAACGGAAGCGATTAACCGACTGGAGACACTTCCAAGTTATGCAGAGTATCAAAGAAATGAAGCGTTAAAGGAAGAAGAAAAGAAGAAGCAGGAAGAAGCAGAAAAAGCGGCAAAAGAAGAGGCTGCTAAACGGTTAGAAGAAACGATTCAAAACAGAACTCCAGATGGGCCTGGAACTTCTTATAGCAGGAAGCGATAGTGGAGGTAGTCATTGAAAAATATATGGAAAGAAAAACAAAATAAAGAGTCGAACGTTGTGGAAGAATGGACAGAAACCGTTAGCATGGATGCTGAGGCTGTCGATACAACAGAAAGAACAGCAGGAGCAGTAGAGGAAGCAGCTGCAGCTGATAAAAAAGAAAATGCGGCTGATAGTTCGCCCGAAGCGAAAGCAAACAGTGTTAAGATTCCTGTTTCAAATAAGCCATTAAGCATCGGATCCTGGTACATTACATTTATGTGTATGAGTGTTCCTATTATTGGCTGGATTTATTTAATGTTCCTCGCATTTACAGACAAGGACCCTGGCAGAAAACAATTTGCCAGGGCTTGGATATTATATAAACTGACGATACTGGTTGCCTGCATAACTTTAATTGCAGTCTCAGTACATATGCTGATTCCTTACATGGAACAGCTCTTAAATTATATGGAAGCTCTATAATCCAGAAAGGAAGGATGTAACTTATGAGTAAAGTAATTGCAATTGCTGGCTGTGTGGGACGAATCGGAACCACCACACAGGCCATTCAGATGATTAAACTGATTCAGGAAAACAACATGACAGCCTGCTATCTGGAGAATAATAAATCCAATTATTTAAAACAGATGGTAGATCTATACTGCGGAGTAGAAGATAAAGGCTCTCACTTAAAATATCAGGGAATTGACTTTTATAAAAGAAACATGATAAAGAAGATTCCAAAGGATAAATATGATTATCTTATCCGCGACTACGGCTCTGCGTCTGCAGATGCGTTTGAGGAAAATTCGTTTGCCGAGCAGCCAGTGAAGATTATTGTTTGCGGCTCTAAACCCAATGAGATCTTTCAGGCTCAGGAACTTTTGATGGATCCGATTCATGATGATTGTTATTTTGTGTTTTCTTTTGTCCCAAAACAGGAGGAAATATCGATCTATTCCATGATGGGAAAAAGAGCGGAAAAAACCTTTTTTACCGGATGCATTTATGATCCGTTTCATTTAGAACCGGAATCAAATAAAATCTACCCGTTGATTATTAAACGCAGCTTCATGCCCAAAAAAGGTGAGAGTTATGGAAACAAAATTTAAACCGGTTCTTCAGACCAAAATTGATCAGGATGCTGATAAACAAAAGAAAAAAGAGAAAAAGGACAGGCCGAAGATTAAAAGAAAGAAAATCTGTCTGAAAGATAACCTGTGCGTGATTTTCTTAGAACTGGCGGTGAAAACAGTCTTTTACACATTCCTTTTTTTACTTGCTGGCATTGGCATCTTTTCTTTATGGTATCCGGAAACCAGAAGAATTTTACTTAATACGGTCCTCGACGGGATGCTTCATTTAAGGTTTTAAACGTTCTTTCAATCTTCTCTTCACTGTTTTCTTTTTTTTAAGGCCATATTATTCATACATAAAAATCAAATCAGAAAAGGAGAAAGAAAATGAAATGTAATAATTGTGGAGTAGAATTAACACCAGGAAAAAGATTTTGTCCTGGCTGCGGCTTACCGGTTGCAGATGCAACTGCAAAACCAGTGGCAGAAGAGGAAGAGAGCGTAGTAGAACTTAGAAAGCGCATGATAGAATTAAAACCCTTCGTGGCAGCTTTTGAAAAAGAGAAAGAAGAAGAGAGAAAGAGAAAAGAAGAAAGGATAAAAGCATCCGAAGCAGCAGTAGCAGCATCATGGAGCTCTAAGGATCTGGAGGAGCTCTTTGATTTTGATGATGATGAAGAGGATGAGGAGTTCGACGAAGAAGAAAGCTTAGAAGGACTTTCTGAATTAGAAGAGGAACTTACAGAAGAAGAGAAAAGCGAAGGGATAAGAATCGCTAAACGACTGGCGGAAAGTTTCTTAGAGGAAGAAAAGCTTTCAAAGAAAGAAGTAAAAATCGATGAAGAGGATGAGCGGTTTGATTCTATTGATGTCGTAGATATTGAACAAGAGGAAGAGAAACGAGTTTTAAACCTTGAAAACTTATACCCATCTGATGTTTATGATTATATGTATGAATTAGAGGGATCCGAAATTAGAATGTTCGGATACATGTATTTCATGCAGATTGAGGATGATAACTGCATACGAATTGACTTAGAGGATGATGACTGTAATTTATCCTGCTTCATTGATTTAAATGACAACTACATGGATAAGGCAGGAAATTTAATTTCCGCAGAGGAACTTCAGGTTATTCTAAAATCATTTAAAAATAGTGGAATTATGTTCGTATCTGGAACAGTTGAAGTGAAGAACGATGACCCGGTTATTTTGGTTGATTCAATGGAAAACTGCATGTTTGGAATTAAAAAACTGAAGTCATAACAGAATGCGGGAATTTTCCCGCATTTTTTGGAAGGAGAAAACATGGAACTATTAAATGATGTAAAAAACTTTTTAATGTCCCTATCATCGATGCTGGGACTTAATATGTTTGCGCTGATTATCATTGGTCTTGCAGCCCTTGGAATTGCCTATAGGGTAACAAAAAATTTAATTTCAGCGATAGCCGTGTGCGTCTTTTGCATTTTTGCGTTGGTATTTGCAGGACAGGTTATGTTCATCTAAGAAAGGATGAGTAAAATGAGAGAAGAAGCAGAAGCAATTATGAAAGAACTGAAATCTTTGTATGAGAAAATCAACAGCATTGCAGCAGATGAGAAAGATGCAGCAGCGCAGAAATTTCCGGAGATGTTTCTGATGGATTCAGTCGTTTCAGGTCGATGGATTTCTTCAAAGAGTAAGGTAAGACCTAAACCAGGAGAAGTCTGCCAGGTAATAACCCTTGATGGAGCAGAACATCTTGGATTTTATGCTCCGCAGTTATCAAATAACGGTGTTGGAGCGTTCTCAATTGGTGGAATCGTTTTTTGGAACAATGTGCTTGCTTGGAAAGTAGAGGAATGATATGGGTAGAGAAATTCTTTTTAGAGCAAAGAGAAAAGATAACGGTGAATGGGTGGAAGGGTATTATATTTATTGCAGGAAACGACATTATATTCTTCCGGTACTAAATACAACAATTGGCTATGATGAAAGAGAAGACGAATGGATTGAAATTGATCCAGACACCATCTGCCAGTACACGGGATTAAATGACAATACAAAATGGGAAAAGCTTACCGAAGCAGAAAAAGAATCATTTCTTTCTGATTGGAATTATAAAAAAGGCAGAAAAAACAAAGTTGAAGATTGGAACGGTCGGAAAATTTGGGAGAATGATATTTGCGAAATGGTATATGACGGAACAATGTATGTATATGTTGTTGTTTGGGATAAAAGTGAACTTGATTTCAAGGGAACAAACGGAAAAGAAAATTACAAAGACAATTTTGAATATCTTAAATGTTTAGACGAAATTACTGTGATCGGAGATATTTTTGATAATCCAGAGTTATTGAATGCGTGACATGTGTAGCTCATTTCCAGAAATAATTCTAACGGACGTAGTAGTACAAAGAAAATTATAATACTTGATGGAACGGAGTTAAAAATATGAACAGAGAAATCATTTGCAAAGGAAAACGAAAAGACAATGAAGAATGGATTGAAGGCGCGGCTTTGCAGTCAGAAAGTGAAACTTACATTGTCACATCATTTTTGGTCGGAGAAAAAGATGAACCGCTAACGGTTGCGGCATATGAGATTGATTCGGAGACGTTGTGCCAGTGGACTGGAAAAAAAGATAAGAATGGAAAAGAAATTTGGGAAAATGATATTGTAAGGTGGCGTTATAGACGGTGTTGGGAAGAACCGTATCATTTGTCAAAAGTGGTATGGGATAATTTCCATTCTGCGTGGAAATTAACGATGCCTGGAAGCCTTGCAAAAATGCGCGATGACATGGAATATGAAGTCGTTCTAAATGGTTTTGACAGTCACAAACTTTTTGAAGAGTCAATTTGAAAGAAGGAAATGTTGTATGAAATTATATTTCTATATATTGCAGAAGAAATGCATTGCAGCTGCAGCCGATATCCGCTGCGAAGAATGTGCTGTAACTGAAAAAGAGAAAAGTTTTCATCCGGTTGAAAAATTTCCGAAAGGAATTTACCGGAAACTCACTAATACCCACGGGCAAGCCAGTGCGGTTGCAGTAAAATTACTGTGATCGTTAATGAGTAGCCTAAGTTCTTCGAGAACTACGTTAAGAGAGAATAGATAGGTACTTTGGAATGTAGTACCAAGTTCAAAACACTACGGTCTATGTTTAAACTGTTCTGAGGTATAGGAACCGTGATGTAGATATTTAAAACCTCTCATTAACATTGGCGATGGTACACAAACCACTCTTCGGAGTGAGTAATTAAACCCTAATTATTTGATAGAACAAAGAAAGGTAGGTTAGAGGCGGTTCCTTCCACGGGCAAGCCCATG
>ERZ832522.5257-NODE-5257-length-11959-cov-19.433636_pt1 | contig 11959 bp, 9 predicted proteins | sample MGYA00519951_ERZ832522 | MGnify/ENA primary metagenome ERZ832522 (study PRJEB31850, sample SAMEA3708728) | human gut metagenome | biome: human gut; feature: human-associated habitat; material: faeces | place: China | collected 2014 ... | reverse complement strand
CCAGGGCAGCAAGAAATGCAGTACGGGTCATAGATCATTCCACCTCTCTGAAAAATGTGTCAATGGAAGAACGGTAGCGGCTCCACTCCTGGGCATAGGCGGCAAGCTGCTGCCGCCCGGCAGCGGTGATCTGGTAATAGCGTCGGTTGCGGCCGTTGACTGGTGCGTCGTACACCGTCAGAAGCTGGTCCTTTTGAAGCCGCCGCAGCACCGGGTACAGGGTGGATTCGCTGAGTTCCAGGGTATGGGTGACCTGCTGGGTAATGCGGTAGCCATAGGTGCCCTCCGGCTCCTGGGCCACCACAGACAGCACGATGGCATCCAGCAGTGCGGCACTGATGGGAAAACTCATGTGGGGACAACCTCCTTTCGATGTGACCTGTTTCTATAATATTATATAACATATAATATTGCACAAGTCAATAGAGGGGCGCAAAAAAATATGGCAGGCAACAAAAAAGCTCCCCCTTTCGGGGGAGCTGGATGGGAACGAAGGGAGCAGACGGAGAGGGCTGAGCTTCTTAGTCCTCCGAAGAAATATCCTGCCCAAAGTATTTTTCGCCCAGAGCTTTCAGGGTGCCGTCGGCGCGCAGCTCGTCAATGGCGGTGTTGATGGCTTCCAGCAGGGAAGCGCTGTCGTCGCCCTTGCGCACCGGGATGGCCACATGAGAAGCGTCCTCGGTCTGGGCCACCAGCTTGAAGTCGGCGTCCGGATGCACATTCAGGTAGTCGTAGAAGGACACATCGGCGTTCAGGGTGGCGTCGATGCGGCCGGCGGTCAGCAGCTGGATGGTCTCTTCCAGGGTGTCGATGCCCTGCACGGTGGCACCATAGCTCTCGGCCAGCTCCATGTAGGTGGAAGCCAGGCTGTTGGCAGTGGTCTTGCCCTTCAGGTCCTCAAAGCTCTTGATGTCCTCGTTGTCCTTGCGCACGGCCAGTGCGGTGTGGATGTAGCCGTAAGGGGTGGTGAAGTCGTAGGTCTTGGCCCGCTCGTCGGTCACCTCGACGCCGTTGCACACGATGTCAAAGCGGCCTGCGTCCAGACCGGCGAACAGGCTGTCCCAGTCGCTTTCCACATACTCCGGCTCCACGCCCAGCTTCTCGGCGATGGCGCGGGAGACTTCCACGTCGTAGCCCACCAGGGTGTCGCTCTCGTCGTGGTAGCTCCAGGGCTGCCATGCACCTTCCAGTGCCACCACTAGCTTGCCGTTGGTCTGAATGGCGGCCAGCTGGTCGGCAGCGCCGGTGGAAGCAGCCGAAGAAGCCGCACCGGAAGCGGCAGCGCTGCTGCCGGAATTGGAAGAGCAGCCTGCCAGGGTCAGCACACCGGCGGCAGCCATCACACTCATCAGAGAAATAAAGGTTCTGCGTTTCATAGAAATATCCTTTCAGTTAAAATGTTTGTCTAGGCGGCCATCGGGGAGTTTCTCCGAGGACCGTCCGCTGGGGTGGGACCCTGTTGCCCGTAGGGCAATAGGGCGGGCGATGGAATGGCCTGCAACGGCAACGACCGCCGCCAGCGGCGGAAACAGGGAGTTGCTGTTGGGACAGCGGCCAGCAGAATGCAAGGCTCGCTCAAGGGCCGCCGCATGCGCTGGGAGCCGCAACCCGTATTCGTGTCCGAGGAGGAAGCTCCCCGATGACCGTATATCACTCCGTGTGGGCGATCTTTTTCAAAAAAGCCCGGGTGCGCTCCTCCCGGGGAGCGGCAAAGAATTCGCGGGAGGGAGCCTGCTCCACCACCACGCCGTTCTCCATGAACACCGTCTTGGAGGAAACGTTGCGGGCAAAGCCCATCTCGTGGGTCACCACCAGCATGGTCATGCCCTCTTCGGCCAGCTGGCGCATCACGCTCAGCACTTCGCCGGTCAGCTCCGGGTCCAGCGCACTGGTGGGCTCGTCGAAGTAGATGATCTCCGGGTCGGTGGCCAGGGCACGGGCAATGGCTACGCGCTGCTGCTGGCCGCCGGAGAGCTGGCGGGGGTAGTAGTCGGCCCGGTCGGCCAGCCCCACCTTTTCCAGCATGCGGCGGCCGATGGTGTCGGCCTGCTCCCGGGGCATCCTGCGGGCCACGATGAGTCCCTCGGTCACGTTCTGCAGGGCGGTCTTGTTCCGGAACAGGTTGTAGTTCTGGAACACAAAGGCCGTCTTTTTGCGCAGCCGGGCGATGTCGGCCCGGCCTGCATGGGCCAGGTCAAAGGTCTCGCCGTCCAGCACCAGCTGGCCTGCGTCGGCGGTCTCCAGAAAATTCAGGCAGCGCAGCAGGGTGGTCTTGCCGGAGCCGGAAGGGCCCAGAATAGCCACCACATCGCCTTTTTCCACGGTCAGGTCCACGCCCTGCAGCACCGGCAGCTCGCTGACCACCTTGTGTGCACCGGGGCGCAGACCGGCTTTTGCGTAGGTGCGGAAGGTCTTGTGGACGTTCCGGATCTCCATCATTGCCATGGGTTCCACACTCCTTTCTTACTGGAAGCCCCGGGCGTTGAGTCGGTGCTCCAGCACAGCCTGCAGTTTGGTGATGACCGTGCAGAACAGCAGGTACACCACCGCCACCTCACAGTAGATGGGCAGGAAGATGTAGGTGCGGGCCGCCACGCGCTGACCGGCCATGAACAGCTCGGCCACCGTGATGTTGGACGCCAGCGAGGTGTCCTTGATCATGCCGATGAGGGAGTTGGACAGGGCGGGCACGGCGGTGCGCAAAGCCTGCGGCAGCACGATGCGGCGCATGATCTGCACCCAGCTCATGCCTACGCAGTAACCGGCTTCCAGCTGGCCCTGGGGCACGCTTTCCAGCGCGCCGCGCATGGTCTCGGCGCAGTAGGCACCCTCATTGAAGGCAAAGGCGATGACGGCGGCGGGGAAGGCGTCCAGCATGATGCCCAGGCTGGGCAGGCCGTAAAAGATGATGAACAGCTGCACCAGCAGCGGTGTGCCGCGGATGACCCAGATGTAGAACCGGGCGATCTGCCGCAGCACCGGCACGTTGGCGTACTGCACCAGTGCCACCACCACGGCGATGATCATGGCAAAAAAGAAGGACACCAGCGTCAGCGGGATGGTCATGGTAAGGCCGGCCGTCAGGATGCGGGGTAGGGCCTCCACCAGCACGCTGACCGTGCGGTTGGATAAAAGTGCTTCAAACATGAACGATCACAGTACCTCAAATACTTTCAGAAAACAACGGTGAATGTATTATACAACTTCGAGTATACTCAAAGTCAAGGGGTTTGCGGAAATTCCTACAAAACCTACCAGAATACTATAACATGAAACGTCCGGCGGTGCAAATGGTTTGCAAAAATCGCGTATTGTGAACAAAAACGGCCCAGCCGCTGCGGGAACTTTGTGCAATGCGGCAAGCCGGTTGACGCGGCAGGCGCTTTCGTGTACAATGGGCATAACAACGTGCACACCGGGTTTGCCGGTGCCGCGCAAATTCACCGGCGGCCCGGCTGCCGGTGCAAACGGAGGACACAAACGTGACGAAACGGAAGATTGGCGTTCTGGGTGCAGGTACCTGGGGCATGGCGCTGGCGCGGATGCTGACCGTCAGCGGCAACGAAGTGCAGGTGTGGTCGGCCATTGAGGCGGAGGTGGACAACCTCTCCACTACACGGGTGCACCCCAACCTGCCGGGCATGAAGATCCCGGCCGAGCTGCAGTTCACCAAGAGCATCGAGGAAGTGTGCACCGGCAAGGATGTGCTGCTGTTTGCAGTGCCGTCGGTGTTCGTGCGGGGCACCACCGCCAAGGCACGGCCCTATATCCCGGACGGTCAGATCCTTGTGGATGTGGCCAAGGGCATGGAGCCGGATACCTTATATACCATGACCGAGGTGATCGCCGACGAGCTGAACAGGGACGGCGGCCCCAAAAACTGCAGGCTGGTGGCCCTGAGCGGCCCCACGCACGCCGAGGAAGTGGCGCTGGACCTGCCCACCACCATTGTGTCGGCCTGCCCGGATGACGAGGCGGCCCGCTTTGTGCAGGATGTGTTCAGCAACACCTGCATGCGCGTGTACACCAACCCCGACATCAAGGGCGTGGAGCTGAGCGGTGCCCTGAAGAACGTGATCGCCCTGGGCGTGGGCATCTCCACCGGCCTTGGCTACGGCGACAACGCCCGCGCGGCCCTGATCACCCGCGGCATTGCCGAGATCGCCCGCCTGGGCGTGGCCATGGGCTGCAACATCCACACCTTTGCGGGCCTGGCCGGCATCGGGGACCTGATCGTGACGGCCACCAGCATGCACAGCCGCAACAACCGCGCCGGCATCCTCATCGGCAAGGGCGAGAGCCCGGAGCAGGCCGTGAAGGAAGTGGGCATGGTGGTGGAGGGCATCAACGCCCTGCCCGCCGCCATGGAGCTTGCCGCCAAGTACAACGTGGAAATGCCCATCGTGCAGACGGTGAACGCCATCGTCAAGGAGGGGATGAGCGCCAGCGACGCGCTGCGCACCCTGATGGACCGCAACCGCAAGAACGAGATGCCCCAGGGCTACGAGAACCTATAAGAATTGATACCGGAAAGGCACAGCTGTTCTGAGAACGGCTGTGCTTTTTTGCGCTTTGCGTGCAGAGCCCATATTTTCAGAAACGACCCGGCAGAATGCAGTAGGAATCATTCAAAATTTTTACAGAAATCAGACACGAAAGGGTAGAAGGTCGGGAAACTTTCTGCTATACTGAAACTATGAGCGCACTGCGCTCGACAGAAACAGGAGGGGATCTTATGCCGTCAACTTATGCGCACCGCCGCTTCGGCGCGGATGTTCTGCAGCAGCTGCCCGCAGCCCTGCAGGATCAGATCGGGAAAAACCGGGCCCTGTTCGACGTGGGCCTGCACGGGCCGGATCTGCTGTTCTACTATCATGCAGCCAAGTCCAACCCCGTGGGTGCCTTGGGCAACGCCATGCACGAGCAGCCGGGCCGGGTGTTCTTTGAGCGCGCCCGGGGCGTGGTGCGACAGGCAAAGGACCGGGACGCCGCGCTGGCCTATGCGCTGGGGTTCGTGTGTCATTTTGCGCTGGACAGCACCTGTCACCCCTATGTGGAGGCCTACACCCGCCAGAGCGGGGTGAGCCACTGCGAAATCGAGACCGAGTTCGACGACATGCTGCTGCGCCGGGACGGCCATGACCCGAAGAGCTTCTTCACGGCCAGCCATATCCGGCCCACGGCGGAAAATGCCCGGGTCATCGCGCCCTTCTACGAGGGCCTGACCGGCCTGCAGGTGCTGGACGCCCTCAAGGGGATGATCGCGATGCACCGGCTGCTGCAGCCCTCCGGCGCGGTCAAGCGCTGGGTGGTGCTCACCGGCATGAAGGCAGTGGGCAAGTACGACGTGCTCCACGGCCTTGTGGCCAACCCGCAGCCCAACCCGCAGTGCACCGAGAGCAATGAGAAACTGGATGCCCTGTACCAGCAGGCCATTCCGCTGGCGGTGCGGCTGATCGAAGCCTATGCGGAAACGCTGGACACGGACGAGCCGTTGGATAAGGCCTATGACCACACCTTCGGGGAATTCTGAGGGGCGGCCAGCAGGAGGTCAGAGAAACTCCCTGCCGTTCAGACAACTGGGAAAAGAGAGTGCACCGCACGGCGGTGCGAGAGGAACAAGAATGCAAAAGAAAAAATTTAAGGTCACGCCGCTGGAGCGTGCGTGGATCCTGTACGATGTGGGCAACTCGGCTTTTGTGCTGATGATCGCTACGCTGGTGCCCATCTTTTTCAATGCGCTGGCGGAGGCCGGCGGTGTGAGCAAGGTGAACTATCTGGCCTACTGGGGCTATGCAAGCTCGGTGGTCACGGTGATCACCGCCGTGCTGGGGCCAATCCTGGGCACCCTGGCCGATACCAAGAACTTCAAAAAGCCCATCTTCATGCTCTGCCTGTTCGTGGGTGTGCTGGGCTGCTGTGCCATGGGCGCGGCCCGCACCTGGCTGCCGTTCCTGGTCGTCTTCATCGTGGCCAAGATCGGCTTTTCGGGCAGTTTGGTGTTTTATGACTCCATGCTGGGCGATGTGACCACCCCGGAGCGGATGGACATGGTGTCCTCCCGCGGCTATGCCTGGGGCTACATCGGCAGCTGTGTGCCCTTTGTGGTGTGTCTGGCGCTGGTGCTGGGCAGCGGGGCCATCGGCATGAGCCAGATGACCGCCCTGACCATTGCACTGTTCATCACGGCGGCGTGGTGGCTGGTCACCACCCTGCCGCTGCTCCGGCGCTACCGGCAGGTCAACTATGTGGAGGTGGAGCAGCACGCCATCCGGCAGAGTTTTGTGCGCATCGGCCACACCCTGAAGCACCTCTATGAGGACAAGCAGGTGTTCTGGTTCCTGCTGGCGTTCTTCTGCTACATCGACGGCGTGTACACCATCATTGATATGGCCACGGCCTACGGCACGGCCCTGGGTCTGGACACCACCGGCCTGCTGCTGGCGCTGCTGGTCACCCAGATCGTGGCCTTTCCCTCGGCGCTGATCTTCGGTCGGCTGAGCGCAAAATACCCCTCCAGCCAGTTGATCCCGGTGTGCATCGCGGCCTATACCGGCATTGCGGTGTTTGCTTTCTTCCTCACCCAGCAGTGGCAGTTCTGGGTGCTGGCCGTGCTGGTGGGGATGTTCCAGGGCGGTGTGCAGGCACTGAGCCGCAGCCACTTTGCCAAGATCATCCCGGCGGAAAAATCCGGCGAATACTTCGGCCTGTTCGACATCTGCGGCAAGGGGGCATCCTTCCTGGGCACCATGATCGTCAGTGTGGGCAGCCAGCTCACCGGCAGTGCCAACGTGGGCGTGGGCAGCATCGCGGTGCTGTTCGTCATCGGCTTTGTGCTGTTCCGGGTGTCGTGCCGGACGGAACACGCCAAGCAGGTGTAACACACGTTTTTTCAAAAGGCTCCTCTGTGCATGCACAGGGGAGCCTTTTTGGGTTATTGTTTACAAACCGGCAATTGTGTTTTGGAACGGTGAATGATACAATAGGGCCAGACCAAAAACACAAAGGAGAATAAAGCGATGAAGCAGGTTCCCGGTTATACCCTCGTCCGCACAGAGGACTGCCCCGAGCAGCACGGTACCCTGACCGTGCTCACCCACGACGTGAGCGGGGCCACCATCCTGCTGGTGGAAAATGAGGACAACAACAAGGCCTTTGGCATCGGGTTCGGCACCTTCCCCTCCGATGACACCGGCGTTTTTCATATTCTGGAGCATTCGGTGCTGGCCGGAAGCGAAAAATACCCGGTCACCTCGCCGTTTCTGCAGCTGCTCAAGAGCAGCATGGCATCCTTCCTCAATGCCATGACCTTCCCGGATAAGACCGTGTACCCCTTTGCCACTCCCAACGAGACGGATTTCAGAAACCTGATGGACGTCTACCTGAACGCGGTGTTCTGCCCGCTGGCCATGGTGGACAGGGCTGTGTTCGAGCAGGAGGGCTGGCACCGGGATGCCGACGGCACTGTGAGCGGTGTGGTGTACAACGAGATGCAGGGGGCCCTTGCCACCCCGGACGCTCAGCTGCAGAATGCACTGGAGCGTGCCATGTTCCCGGACACGGCCTATGGCTTTGTGTCCGGCGGCGACCCGGAGAGCATCCCGGCGCTGACCTATGAGAAATATCAGCGGGTGTACCGCCGCCACTACAGCGCGGACAACTGCTGCATCACCCTGTACGGCAAGATGGACATGGCCGAAAAGCTGGAAATGCTGGACCACGATTACCTGTCCCGGATGCCCAGGACCACCACCCGCCCCCGCCTGACGGTGCAGGACGAGCAGCCGGGCACCTGCGTGGAGCTGCCCTATTACACCGAGAATCCGGAGCCGGACGAGGTGCAGTGCGCACTGGCCTGGTACACCGGTGCCTTTGCGGACCGGGAACGGCAGCTGGGCGTGGAGATCCTGCTGGACGCGCTGCTGGGCACCAACAATTCGCCCCTGAAAGCGGCCCTGCTGGCCGAAAAGCTGGGCGCGGACATCGACATGGGCTTTGATGACAGCACCCTGCAGCCCACGCTGGAGCTGGTGCTGCGGGGTGCCACCGAAGAGAGCGCCCGCAAGTTTGCCCCGGCGGTGCGCAAGGCAGTGGATGACGTACTGGCCCGGGGCATCCCGCAGGAGCTGCTGCTGGCCTCGCTGAATTCGGCAGAGTTTGCCTCGCTGGAGCGGCCGGGCAGCCTGCCGGACGGCGTGCTGGACGCCATCAACGCTTCCACGGGCTGGCTGCACACCGGGGACCCCGCCCTGCTGCTGCACACGGATAAGCTGTTTGCCTCCCTGCGCAGCAAGATGGCGGACGGCTGGTTCGACGGGCTGCTGCGCAGCCTGTTTGCCCCGGCTCCGGTGCAGGTGCTGCAGGTGCCCACCCTGCCCAAGAACCAGGAAGAGACACAGGCCCCGGCCCGCACCGACGCCAAACTGGTGCTGGATCATCCGCTGACCGTGGCCGACCTGGGCGAAGGTGCCCCCAGCGCGGCCGGGCAGACCGAGCAGGTGGCCGGTGCCACGGTGCTGCGCCACCCCTCGGCGGGCAGCCTGTACCTGAATTTCTACTATGACCTGGGCCATGTGGCCCCGGAGGATCTGCCGTATCTGGACCTGCTCACCGATGTGCTGGACGAGCTGGACACGCCGACCCACACGGCCCAGCAGCTGAACACCCTGCGCAGCACCTGGCTGGGCGACAGCCGCGTACTGCTGGACTTCTGGACCGGCCGGCAGGAGGGCGCACCCTGCCATGCCAAACTGACCATGAGCCTGAGCCTGCTGGAACGCAGCCTGCAAAAGGCCGTGGAGCTGGGCGGCGAGTGGCTGTATGACACGCAGCTCACCGGCCCGGCGGCGGAAGCCGCCTTTGCCCGGGTGCTGAGCCAGCAGAAACTGAACATGGAACAGCAGTTCATCCAGCAGGGCAACGCCTATGCGGCGGTCCGTGCCAGTGCCCACTACAACGTGGAGAACGCGGCCAGCGAGCGATGCAGCGGCGTAAGCTATTATCACTTCCTGTGCGATCTGCTGGAAAAGGCCGACTGGGCAGGCCTTGGCGCAAAGCTGGAAACCCTGCGGGCCCAGGTGCTGCAGCATGCCCAGCTCACCGTGAGCCTGCACGGCTCGGAGCAGGCGCTGGACACCTTGCGCACCCTGCTGCCGGGCAGCTGGTTTGCGGCGCAGGAGCGCGACGCGGCGCAGCCCTATGTGGAGCCGCTGACCCCGCCGGTGAACGAGGCCTTTATGATTGACGGCGGCGTGAACTACGCGGTGCAGGTGTGGCCCATGGAGCGCCGCAGCGACCGCAAGGTGCTGGCCCGCGTGATGAGCTACGAATACCTGTGGCACAACATCCGCGAGGTGGGCGGTGCCTACGGCACCGGCATGCTGTCGTCGGACGGCGTGGAGTACCTGTACACCTACCGGGACCCCCACCTGACCGAGAGCTACGACACCTTTGCCAAGGGCCCGGCGGAGCTGGCCGCCCGCGATTACACCGAAAAGGACCTGAACGACCTGATCGTGGGTGCCGTGGCCAAGCTGGACACGCCCCGCAAGCCCCGCGCCGAGGCACGGGAGCTGGACCGGCAGTATTTCTGCGGCATCACCGAAGCAATGAAGGCTGCCGACCGCAAGGCCCTGTGTGCCGTGGACGCAGCTCTGCTCAAAGAGCAGGCCGCCGGTCTGGCCGATGCCATGGCTGCCGGTGTGAAGGTGACCTTTGGCAGCAGGGACGCGGTGGAGGCCGCAGGCTCCCTGTTTGACCGCGTAGAGACCCTGTAACGAAAACAAACCAATGAAGCCCCGGCACAGTGTGGAATGCAGACTGTGCCGGGGCTTGTTTTGTGCGAAAAATCAGAAGGCACCCTGATAGTATTCCAGCAGGATGCAGCCGGTGCGCAGGACATTGCGCACGGCGGCATCGTCCAGGTCCAGCTGCAGCAGGGTGCGGATGCGCTGCAGCCGGTACACCAGCGTATTGCGGTGGATGAAGAGCTGCCGGGCCGTGGCATGGAGGTTCTGCTCCTGCAGCAGGTAGACGCACAGGGTGTGCAGCAGGGCGGTGCTGTGGGCCTGGTCGTACTCCTGCAGGCGGCGCAGCATGGGGTGGATGAAGGCCCGGAGGTTGGCGCTCTGGGCGATGGTGCGGACAAACACGTCCTGATACAGGGCCGAGGCGCTGCGGCAGCCGCGTGAATGAGGCTCTGGTCTCCATGTGGTTCAACAACTCCCCCGAGGCCGGCAACTGGCTGATCGACAAGTGCGCGGAGTTCGGTGTGGTGCCGGTGTCCTTCCGTGCACATGCCCCTAACGCCATCATCCCCGAGTCCTACGACTACCACATGTTCGTCAACGTCGGCGACCATCAGTTCGACTCCAAGTGCGGCTACTTTGCAGCCACCAACGTCCTGTACGAGGACAGCCAGAACGCGGAAAAGTACGAGCACCCCGCCACCTACTTCTTCAACACCAAGGCTCAGGAGCTGCTGGTGGAGGACGGCCGCGTGACCGGCGTGTTCGCACAGCGTGACGGCGAGCTGTGGCTGTTCCGTGCCACCAAGGGCGTCATCCTGGCCACCGACGGCAAGATCTCGGACATCGTGGTCAACTCCCATGCCGAGTCCTCTGACATCGGCGCACCGGCTCTGGACAAGCTGATCCAGAACGCCATTGCTGCCAACAGCGCAGAGATCGACGGCGCTTCCGGCGCTACCATGACCTCCGACGGCTTCCGTGAGGCTGTGGCACAGGCTCTGGCAAAGGCACAGTAAGGCTTTATAAAAAAGAACCCCGGGGACGGGCAGCGCAGGACGCTGCCCGTCCCCTTTTTGCGCAAAAAAGCGGCGTCCGCAAAAAGCAGACGCCGCAGGAAAAAACAGGGAATGCCGCGCAGAAGGATCAGTTCTTGCGGGCAATCATTTCGGTGTAGGCCAGCACCAGCGGGCCGACGCCCTTGGCGTCGTTGCACACCACCGGCTCGCTGAAGTAGTAGGCCAGAGAGCCGTCGCGGTGGTCCTTGCCGCCCAGACCGGCCACCAGGCAGATGCCGTCCAGCTGCAGGCTGCCGTCCGGATTCTTGGACAGGTACTTGTCGCAGGTGCCGTAGAAGGCCTTTTCAGCCCAGGCTGCCATCCGTTTGGGCAGGTAGCCCAGGCGCACGCCCTTGAGCACCGCGTAGGCAAACAGGGCAGTGCCGCTGGTCTCCAGATAGTTGCCCTCCACGCCGGGGTGGTCCATCACCTGCCAGAACATGCCGGTCTCCTCGTCCTGGAACTTGTGCACGTCCTCAATGGTCTGCTTGAGCATGGCCATGATGCCGCGGTACTCGTTGTACAGCTGCTCGTCCATGCGCTCCAGCACATCCACCATGGCCACCATGAACCAGCCCATGGCGCGCAGCCAGAAGTTGGGGCTGCAGCCGGTGACGGGGTCGGCCCAGTACATCTGGCGGCTCTCGTCGTAGCCGTGGTAGTACAGGCCGGTGGTTTCGTCCCGCATGTGCTTTTGGATGTTCATGAACTGCTTGTAGCTGTCGATGCAGCCCTGCATCTTGTTGTAGCGGGTCTCATACTCCATGTAGAAGGGCTGGGCCATATAGGTGCCGTCCAGCCACACCTGCCAGGGATAGATGTCCTTGTGCCAGAAGTTGCCCTCCTTGGTGCGGGGCTGGGTGAGCAGCTGGCTGCGGATGGTGTCGATGGCCTTGCGGTACTTCTCGTCCCCGAAGATGTCGTACAGGATGAACAGGTTCTTGCCCTGATTCACGTTGTCCAGGTTGTACTCCTTGGGGTCGTAGGTCTTGATGGAACCGTCCTCCTGCACGAAGTAGTCGATGAAATCTTTGGAAAAGTCCAGATACTTTTTGTCTCCGGTGGTGTGGTACAGGCTCAGGCAGGCGGTGATCATGCAACCGTCGATGTAGTTCCACTTGTTGGGCTTGCCGCTGCGCACCTTCTCGATGTTCC
>ERZ832522.5253-NODE-5253-length-11966-cov-41.309966_pt1 | contig 11966 bp, 9 predicted proteins | sample MGYA00519951_ERZ832522 | MGnify/ENA primary metagenome ERZ832522 (study PRJEB31850, sample SAMEA3708728) | human gut metagenome | biome: human gut; feature: human-associated habitat; material: faeces | place: China | collected 2014 ... | reverse complement strand
TACCAGGACGAACTCGACGCCGAGATGATCTACAACACCATCGAGGAGCAGATCGCCCCGAAATACTACGCCCGCGACACGGACGGCATCCCGCACGAGTGGGTTTCGTCGGTGAAGAGGTGCGTGGCGGACATCGCCTCGAACTTCACGACCAACCGCATGCTGACCGACTACGAGAACCGGTTCTACGACAAGCTCGCCGCGCGCAAACGCGAGATGAGCGCCGAAGCCTACCGCATGGCCCGCGAGATCGCGGCCTGGAAGCGCAAGGTCTCCGCCGCATGGGACCAGGTGCGCATCGTCGACGTGCAGCGCGTGAAGATCGACAAGGAGGCCGTCTGCGTCGGCGAGAAGTACCAGTTCGCCGTGACGCTCGACATCGCCAACCTCCGGCCCGAGGACATCGGCGTGGAGATGGTCGTCGCGCGGCAGATCGTCGGCGGACAGTCCGTCAACGTCACCCGCACGATCCAGCTGGAACGCACGAAGGCCGACGGAAGCCGGGTCACCTACTCGCTCGACTACACGCCCGACGAAGCCGGCACTTTCGACGTGGCACTGCGCATCTACCCCTCGAACCCGCTCCTGCCCCACCGCATGGACTTCGCGCTGGTGAAGTGGGCCTAATGCCAATAGAAGGTATTAAATTTGAATAATTAACAATAACAAGTTGTAACTGTTCGAAAATTTCAATATCTTTAAAGGACGAACCGTATTTTTTAGCGATATGTCAGCACTTACTTTCGACAAAAGCGAATTGGGCAATCTGGAGTACTCGCTCCAGCGCGAAATGCTCGCAACGGACCGTATCGGCGGCTATATGAGCACGACCATCGTCTGCTGCAACACCCGCCGTTACCACGGCCTGATGGTGGCCCCGATCGACGACAGCGACCGGACCTACGTCCTGTTGTCGGCGCTCGACGAAACGATCATCCAGCACGACCAGACGTTCAACCTGGCGCTGCACCGTTTCCAGGGGACCTACGAGCCGCGCGGCCACAAGTACATCACCGATTTCGAGTACACTCCGACCCCCACGATCACCTATCGCGTAGGCGGCGTGATCCTCAAGAAGGAGATGCTCTGGATTCACAAGCGCACGCAGCTGATGATCCGCTACACGCTCGTCGACGCCCATTCGGAAACGCGCCTCCGGCTGCGCCCGTTCCTCGCCTTCCGCGACAAGCATGCACTGACGCATGCCAACATGGAGGCCGACGGGCACTCCTATCCGGCCGTCAACGGCGTGAAATGCCGCCTCTACGGTTCGTTTCCGTGGCTGTATCTCCAGACCAGCAAACCCGGCGCGGAGTTCGTGCCCGCGCCCGACTGGTACTACAATTTCGAATACCGGCAGGACATCGCCCGCGGCTACGACGGCTACGAGGACCTGATGACCACGGGCTATTTCGAAACCGAACTGAAGAAGGGCGAGAGCATCATCTTCTCGGCGTCGCTCGACGAAATGGGCTCGACGAAAACCATCGAGGAGGTCTTCGGCGGCTCCATCGCGCGCCGCACGCACAAGATCGACTTCATCAGCTGCCTCGAACACTCGGCGCGGCAGTTCGTGATCCGCCGCCCGGGCAACCGGACGGAGGTGGTCTCGGGCTATCCGTGGCACGGGGTTTCGGGCCGCCAGACCTTCGTCTCGCTGCCGGGCATCACCTTGTGGCAGAACCACAAGGAGGACTGCATCGACGCCCTCGACACGCAGGTGCGCGGCATGCAGGACGGCATGTTCGCCGGGAACGCTTCGGCGGCGGCCGCCGCGGACGCCCCGCTGTGGTTCTTCTGGACCCTTCAGCGGCTCGAAGCGCAGATCGGCGCGAAGAAGATCTGGAAACACTACGGCGAGGCCATGAAGCAGGTGCTCGAGTCGTACAAACGGGGCGTCGCGGGCCGTGTCGCGCTCAACGACAACGGGCTGGTGTGGGCCTCGTCCGACGAGGTTCCCCTCACGTGGATGAACTCCGTGATCGACGGCCGTTCCGTCACCCCGCGCAACGGCTATCAGGTGGAGGTCAACGCCTTGTGGTACAACGCCGTCCGCTACGCTCTCCGGCTGGCCGGCGAGGCGGGCGACACGAAGTTCGTGAAGGCGTGGGAGAAACTGCCCGAACGCACCGCGGCGTCGTTCAACGAACTCTTCCGCCTGCCCGAAGGCTACCTGGCCGACTGCGTGGGCTGCGACGGCGCCAACACGGACATCCGCCCGAACATGATCGTCGCCTGCGGGCTGCCCTACAAGATGCTCGACGAGCAGACCCAGCTGGAGGTGATCCGCACGGTGCGGCAGCACCTCCTCACGCCGAAGGGCCTGCGCTCGCTCTCGCCCCGCAACCCGCTTTACAAGGGTTCGCAGGAGGGTACGCCCGCCGAACGCGACTTCGCGGGCAAGAACGGGTCGGTATGGCCGTGGCTGCTGTCGTTCTACGTCAGCGCCTGCTTCGACATCGACGGCGACGCCTTTCTGCCGCAGGCCGAGGAGATTCTCGCCGGATTCGAGGAGGACATCCAGACCTACGGCATCGGTTCGATCGGCGAACTGTTCGACGCCGATCCTCCGTTCGCGCCGCGCGGAGCCATTTCGCAGGCGTGGAGCGTCGCGGCCGTGCTGGACATCTACGGCATGATCCTCGCACGCAAACCGGAAGAGACGCCCGGAAAGTCGGAAAAACCCACAAAAAAAGCGAATCCGAAGACTGCGAAGGCCGCAAAAAACGTTGGTAAGGAGAAGGTTGCCGCGAAGGCCGCGAAGGCCGTGAAACCCGCGGCAAAGGCCGCCGCGAAGAGGACGGCCGCCAAAAAGACAACGAAGAAGAAAACGACGGAAAAAACGAAATAACGAATACGGCCCGGGCGCACAATGTGAAAGAGAGTTGTGCCGGATGGCGAGGCTCCTTCCGAGGGGAGGGGTTCGAAGCGGAATCTGACTTACGGACACGGCCGGGCGCCGTGAAGGGATGCGGAGAGGAAGCGCACAGGCGGCAAAATGAAACAACAAAAAGATAAGGTATGAGAGTTTTAATGTTCGGATGGGAGTTTCCGCCCCACATTGCAGGCGGGCTGGGAACGGCCTGCTACGGAATGACCCGCGGACTGGCGCGCAACGGCGTAGACGTCACTTTCATCGTCCCGCACGCCTACGGCGACGAGGACCAGCGTTTCACGCACGTCGTGAACGCCAGCGACGTGGAGGCCTTGTACGGTTCGACGGGCAGCGGCGCGGACGACATTCTGGAGAAGATGTCGTTCATCCACATCGACTCGAACATGGTCCCCTATATCTCCCCCGAGGAGTACGAGTCCTACCACGAGCAGTACGTCAAGTCGGGGCGGAAGACCTGGTCGACGACCGATGCCTGGAAACAGCGCTACACCTTCTCGGGCAAGTACGGCGCCAACCTCATGGAGGAGGTGGCTCGCTACGCCGTGGTCGCCGCGCAGGTGGCCAGGGACCTCGAAGGACAGTTCGACGTGATCCACGCCCACGACTGGCTCACCTACTACGCGGGCATCGCCGCCAAACGCGTCTCCGGGAAGCCGCTGGTGGTGCACATGCACGCCACGGAGTACGACCGCTCGGGCGAGAACGTCAACACGCAGGTCTACGCCATCGAGCGGGCCGGCATGCACGCCGCCGACCGCGTGATCGCCGTTTCGAACCTCACGCGCAACATCGTCATCAACCGCTACGGCGTTCCCGCCGAAAAGATCGTCACGGTGCACAACGCCGTGCGCTTCGCCCAGAACAGCGGCAAGGTTCCCGAGCGGGGCGTCACCGACAAGGTCGTGACCTTCCTGGGACGCATCACCTACCAGAAAGGCCCCGACTACTTCGTCGAGGCGGCCGCCAAGGTCCTCAAGCGGGTTCCCGACGTGCGGTTCGTGATGGCCGGCTCGGGCGACATGATGAACCACGTCATCCGCCGCGTGGCGCGGCTCGGCATCGCCGACCGTTTCCACTTCACGGGGTTCCTCCGCGGGGAGGACGTGCACAAGATGTTCCAGCTGTCGGACGTCTACGTGATGCCCTCCGTCTCGGAGCCTTTCGGCATCTCGCCGCTGGAGGCGATGCGCTCGAACGTCCCGGTGATCATCTCCAAGCAGAGCGGCGTGGCCGAAGTGCTGGACTACGCCGTGAAGGTGGACTACTGGGACGTGGACGCCCTGGCCGACGCCATCTACGGACTGATCAAATACCCCGCCCTGTCGGGCATGTTCGCCTCGAAGGGTCTCGAAGAGGTGACCAACCTCAAGTGGAACGACGCCGCGGCGAAGATCAAATCGGTGTACGAAGCCGTGATCGAAGAGAATAAGAAACAATTAAAATAGCAACCCGCATGAAAACCGTCTGTCTTTATTTTCAGGTGCATCAGCCCTGGCGTCTGAAGAAATACCGCTTCTTCAACATGGGCAAGGACCACAACTACCTGGACGACCTCATGAACCGTTCGATCATGCAGAAGGTCGCCCGCCAGTGCTACCTGCCGATGAACGCCCTGCTGCTCAAGCTCATCAGGGAGAACAAGGGCAAGTTCCGCTGTTCGTTCTCGATCACGGGCATCGCCATCGAACAGTTCCGCGCCTTCGCCCCCGAAGTGCTCGACTCGTTCAAGGAGCTTGCCGCGACGGGCTGCGTGGAGTTCCTCGCCGAGACCTACTCCCACTCGCTGGCATCGCTGGCATCGAAGGAGGATTTCACGGAGCAGGTCAAACTGCACACGAACCTTATCAAAAAGGAGTTCGGGGTGAAACCCACCGCTTTCCGCAACACGGAGCTGATCTATTCGGACGAGATCGGCGCGATGGTCGCCGGCATGGGCTTCCGCACGATGCTGGCCGAAGGAGCCAAGCACGTGCTGGGGTGGAAATCGCCCAACTACGTCTACGCCAACGCCATCGACCAGAAACTGCGCCTGCTGCTGCGCAACTACAAACTCTCGGACGACATCGCTTTCCGCTTCTCGAACAAGAGCTGGGACCAGTGGCCCCTGACAGCCGACAAGTACGTGCAGTGGCTCGCCTCGGACGAGACGCCGGGCGAGGTCATCAACCTGTTCATGGATTACGAGACCTTCGGCGAGCATCAGAACGCCGACACGGGCATCTTCGAATTCATGCGCGCGCTGCCCAAGGCGATCCTCGCCAGGAAGAACGGCCTGGAGTTCGCCACGGTGACCGAGGCCGCGAAGAAGCACCAGCCCGTCGCCGTGCTCCACTGTCCGCACGTGATGTCGTGGGCCGACGAGGAGCGCGACGTGACGGCCTGGCTGGGCAACGAATTGCAGAACGAGGCTTTCTCGAAGCTCTATGCCCAGAAGGAGAAGGTCGCGGCGCTGAAAAATCCCGATTTCGATTATGTCTGGAGTTTCATGCAGACCTCCGACCATTTCTACTACATGGCCACCAAGTGGCTGTCGGACGGCGACGTGCACTCCTACTTCAACCCCTACGATTCGGCCTACGACGCCTTCATCAACTACATGAACGTCCTCTCGGACTTCATCATCGAGCTGGACAAGGCGGTGGCTGCCAAGGCGGCGAAAAAACGGGCCTGACGCCCCGACGGACAACCAGAAAACGGGTCTCTGCGGAGGCCCGTTTTTTTATTTCGCAAAACGGCGCGCGGCATGTACAACGGATGCTTTATTTGCTTACATTTGGCGCATCGAAAACACACATGCATGAATAGCGTCTTCATCCTGCTGAACAGCCTCAACGACTGGAAACCCTACTGCGAAACCGATTCGCTGATGACCGTCACCGACTACCTCGAACACCGTTACGGGGAGCGGACGCCCAAGCTGGTCATCAACCTGAGCGACGAATACGGCTACAACTCCGAAGGCTACTACTGCTCGCTGCTGGCCCAGGCCCGGGGACACCGGGTGCTGCCGGGCGTCGAGACGCTCAACAAGCTCGAATCGGGCGCCGGAATCCGCATGAACCGCAACCTGCAACAGCTCTGCCAACAGTGGATCGAACGCAACCGCATCACCGACGAAACCTGGCAGCTGAACATCTACTTCGGAACCTGCCGCGAGAAGGGTCTGGAGAAGATCGCGCGGTTCATCTTCGACCACTACCCCTGCCCGATCCTGCGCGTGACGATGAACAACCACGCCCGCAACCAGATCGAGTCGGTGCAGGCCCTTTCGCTGCGCCAGCTCTCGGAGAGCGGGCAGGACGATTTCGCCAATGCGCTCGACTGCTTCAACAAGAAGGTATGGCGCTCGCCGCGCTCGGCCAAGCCCGCACGCTACAACCTCGCCATCCTCTACGACCCGGACGAAAAATTCCCGCCCAGCGACAAGGACGCCCTCAACAAGTTCCTCGAAGTGGCCCGGAAAATGAACATCCACGCGGAGCTGATCACCGAGGAGGAAGCCACGCGGCTGATGGAGTTCGACGCGCTGTTCATCCGCGCCACCACAGCGCTCAACCACTACACCTTCCGCCTCGCGCAGCGTGCCGCGATGAACGACATCGCCGTGATCGACGATCCCGAGTCGATCATCCGCTGCACGAACAAGGTCTACCTCTGCGAGCTTTTCGAAAAGGCCCGCATCCCGGCCCCGGCCTCGCAGCTGCTGTTCCGCAGCAACGAATACTCCTTTGGCGAGATCAGCGAACGCCTCGGCGCGCCTTTCATCCTCAAGATTCCCGACGGATCGTTCTCGGTGGGCATGCACAAGGTGGCCAGCGACGAAGAGCTGCGCGCGACGCTCGACGAGATGTTCCGCCACTCGTCCGTGCTGCTGGCCCAAGAGTTCATCCCCACGGAGTTCGACTGGCGGATCGGCCTCCTGGACGGCGAACCGTTGTTCGCCTGCAAATACTACATGGCCAAGGGCCACTGGCAGATCTACAACCACGCCCACGACGACACGGGCCGCAACCTGTGCGGCGCATGGGAGACCGTACCCATCTACAAGGCGCCGCAGAAAGTGCTCGACACCGCCGTAAAGGCCGCGGCGCTGATCGGCAAGGGATTGTACGGCGTGGACCTGAAACTCATCAACGGCAGGGCCGTGGTGATCGAGATCAACGACAACCCGTCGATCGACCACGAAGTCGAGGACGCCGTGCTGGGCGACGAACTTTACTACCGCATCCTCAACCACTTCGTCCACTGCCTCAACCGCCTCCACGCGCAATGAACCCCGCAGTCGGAATACGTCCCGCGACGGCCGGGGACCTCGACGCCGTGGAGTGCATCGAGCGGCGTTCATTCCCGGAAGGGGAGGCCTTCACGCGGCGGCAGCTGCGCTACCTGCTGACGCATACGCAGGGAGCGTCCTACGCCGCCACCCGCGACGGTGCGGTCGTCGGCTACATTTCATTGCTGATGCGGCGCACGGCGCAAAACCTCCGCATCTACTCCGTGGCGGTGGACCCCGCGGCGCGCGGCTGCGGAGCCGGACAGGCGTTGCTGGACGCCGCTATCGCGCTGGCCCGGCGGCTCGGACTGCGTGAAGTGACGCTCGAAGTGCGCACCGATAACGACTCTGCCATAAGGCTTTACGCCCGCAACGGCTTCCGCCCCGGAAAACTGCTACGCGGCTACTACCCCGACGGCACGGACGCCCGGCGGATGTCGTTCAAGAGCTCCTGCGGCCGTCCAGAATAGCCTCCTTGTTCGCCTCGGCCCATTCCACCAGTCCGAAAATATGCGGCAGGAGACTCCCGCCCCGCTCCGTAAGACGGTATTCCACCCGCGGCGGAACCTCGGCGTAGACTTCGCGGCGAATCATTCCGTCGGTTTCGAGCATCCGCAGCGTGACGGTCAGCATGCGGTGCGAAATGTCGCCCAGCGTGCGGTGGATCTCGCTGAAACGCATCACGCCGTTGGCATTCAACGTCAGCAACACCAGCATCGACCACTTGTCCCCCAGGCGGCACAGCACGTCCCGGACCGGGCAGGAACCCGTGGGCGTGAAATTTTTCAATTTTTTCTCCGGCTCCATCCGTTTGGTATCCAGCAATGGTTACACGCATGTAACCATCTCATTTTTAAGTGCGTTATTGTTTTTACGGGCTGTTTGCCCTATCTTTGTACGCAAAGATAACGAACTTACCGAAAATAACCATTGTACCACTAAAAGAATTGCAATCATGGCAAAAAAAGCAGCTGTCGTGGCCGTGAATCCCGTGAACGGGATGGGCCTGTTCCAGTATCTGGAAACGTTTTTCGAAAACAAGATTCCCTGCACCGTGTTCGCCGTGGCCGAAAGCCGCGAGATCCGCACCAACTCGGGCGTCGGCCTGACGGCCGACGACGTGATCGCCAACCTCAAGGGTCACGAAGAGGAGTACGACGCTCTGGTGTTCGCCTGCGGCGACGCCGTGCCGGTCTTCGCGCAGCATGCCGGCGAGCCCTGGAACAGAGACCTGATGGAGGTGCTGAAAACCTTCGGGGAGACGGGCAAACCGATGATCGGCCACTGCGCCGCAGGGATGATGTTCGGATTCGCAGGCGTCGCCGCCGGACGGCGCGTCGCCGTGCACCCGATGGCCAAGGCCGCCGTGACGGGCCCCGTGGCGACGGACGCCCCGTTCGAGATCGACGGCAATTTCTTCACTGCGCAGGAGGAGCACGCCATCCCGGCTATGATCGGCCGCGTGGTCGAAGCGCTGAAATAGCGGCGTGTCATAGCGGACACCCGCGAGCCGCCACCTAAAAAACAAGGTTCGGTTTTTTTGATTTTAGAGGAGCGGATTTCGTCCTGACGCAGTTCGACCCGGACGGGACATACAAACGTATTTTTCGTTCGGCCGGACAAGGCAGGGCGGAAGAGGCCCTGTAAAATCGAAAACTATCCTTTCCGCTTGTAACGCGAGGGCGAGGTTCCGGTGTGCTGTTTGAAATACTTGCCGAAGAAGGACTGCGTCGAGAAATTGAGGTGGTAGGCGATCTCCTGAATGCTCATTCCGGAATACTTGAGCAGGGCCTTGGCTTCGAGGATCACCGACTCGTCGATCCACCGCGCGGCGGTCTTGCCGCTCACCTCCTTCACCACGGACGAGAGGTATTTGGGCGTGATATTGAGCTGCTTGGCGTAGAAGCTCACGTTGCGCTCCCTCTTGTTGTACTGTTGCAGCAGCGACATGAACTCGTCGAACAGCACCTCGCAGCGCCCCTGCTTCATCTCGCCGGGCTGCTCGCGCTGGTTGATCTCGGTGATGATGTAGAACGCCGTGGTGAAGAGCGTGCGGATGATCTCGTGGCGGTAACGCTCCTTGTCGCTGCGCAGCATGGTCTTGATGAGCTGGAACAACTGGCGGATTTCGTCCACGTCCTGCGGCGTGACCTCCAGCACGGGGGCCTTGCCGAAGCGCATATAGACCGGCAGCGAGGTCGAGAGGTCGATCTGGATCTCGTTGACGAACGATTTCGAGAAGGCCAGCAGGTAGGCCGCGGCGTTCGACGAACACTTGATTGTGCGGATGATCGAATCGGGGTTGAAAAAGACGATCGTGTTGGGCTTGATGCTGTAATTCTGCATGTCGATCGACACGGTGGCCTCGCCCGTCATCATAATGATGGCCGTAAAGCCGTCGATCGAGGTCGGATAATCGGCCGTAGTATTCTTGTCGGCCGTGAGTGCGGAAATCACCAGATCGTCCGAAAGGTAAAAGACGTCGCTCATCTCCTTCTTGATCCGGGAGATGGAGACCTTGCGCAAACTTTCGCGTCCTCCGCTGCGCGCCGTTTTGCCGTTATCCGCCATATCGTCGTAGTTTTTCCGGCAAAAGTATGAATTTTCGCAGAATCAAACAAGCCGGACCGTAAAAATCAGGAATTGCCCGAGGCCTGTTTGGCGCACATCACGCGCAGGCCGCCCGCCAGACACTCGATGTGCAGCGGGAATTCGGCGCCCTTTTGCCCGTCGACGTCCGTGGGTTCGTTGACCGACGAACGGATGTCGATCCGCCGCGCCCGGAGGTGGCGGACGATCTTCGGGCTGCCGCCCGCCAGATAGCGGCACATGGCCAGCGTCGAACGAAAGAAATTCTTCTTCTCCAGCAGGATGCAGTCGAACAGCCCGTCCTTGATCGACGACCGCCGCGCCAGGTGGAAACCGCCCGCCGTCTCGCCGTTGAAGATCAGCACCATCAGCGACCGCAGGTCGAACCGCTCGCCGTCGGCCTCGATCTCCAGCGGCACGGCGTGCATCGTGCGGAACTCCTTGACCCCCTCGATGATATAGGCCAGCTTGCCGATCTTGTGCTTGCGTTCGTCGGGCGTGCGCTGCGAGGTGGTCGTGAAGATGCCGAACGAAAAGATATTGACGAAATACAGGTCGTTCACCCGCCCGCAGTCGACCCGCTCGACGCTGCCCGACGCGATCTGCCGCGCCGCTTCGAGCGGCTCGCGCGACATGCCGACCGCCCCGGCGAAATCGTTGGCCGTACCGGCCGGAATCACGCCGATGGGAATGTCCAGTCCCTTGCGTTTCATGGCGTTGACCGCATAGTTCACCGTGCCGTCGCCGCCGGCGACGACCATCAGGTCGATGGTCTCGTTGCCGTCGAACGGATTGACCGTAAAGTCGATCCGCTGCGGCGTGACGTCGTAGCCGTAGGCCTGAAAAATCGTACTGATGCACCCGACGTTGCGGGCGATTTTGCCCTTGCCCGATTCGGGATTGTAGAGGAATACCGCTGTTTTCATTTATCTCGCTATTTCAGAATCAACGCTTCCATGGCCGGCGAGACGTACTCCTCGTACTCTCCGCCGTCACCCGCCAGGATGAAGTACGCCTTCACGCCGGGCATCCGTTCCACGGCCGCCAGCGCATCGTCGGCGCCCATCGCCAGAAACATGGTCCCCAGCGCGTCGGCCTCGGCGCAGGTCGGAGCCGCGACGGTCACCGACAGCAGGCGCGACAGGGCGCTGCGCCCCGTGCGGGGGTCGATGGTGTGGGCGACCTTGTTGCCCTCCCCGTCGAGGTAGAAACGGCGGTAGTTGCCCGAGGTGGCCAGCCCGCCGCCGGTCATCTGAATCCGTTTCTGGAGGTATTCACCGTCCGACATGTTGCCGTCGAAAGGCGTTTCGACGCCGATGCGCCACGCCCGGCCCTGCCGGTTGAGTCCCCGGCAGCGGACCTCGCCGCCGATGTCGACGATGTAGTTTTCAGCCTCGTATTTCTCGACCAGTCCGGCCAGCAGATCGACCGTATAGCCTTTCGCCACGGAGTTGAAGTCCAGCTGCACGCGCGGATCGTCCTTCACCAGCCGCCCTCCCTCGACACGGACCTTTTCGCGGCCCACGAATTCGAGGATCGAATCGACGTTCGGGTTTTCGACGCGCTCCCGGCCGGCGAAGCCCCACGCCTCGACCAGCGGCTTGACGGTCACGTCGTAACGCCCGTCGCTCAACGCGCCGATGCTGTCGGCCAGATGCAGGTTGAAGGCGATATGACGGTCGACGCTGTCGGTCTCGTTGCGGTTCAGACGGCTCACAAGCGACGTCGAATCGTAAATCGACATCGACGCCTTGGCCTCGCGGTCCAGCTCCATGACGGCCGCATAGAGACGCTGCCGCGAGACGCCCTTCACGTCGGCCACCACATGCAGCGTCGTGCCGAGCATCGTCCCGTCGACGGTGACGAAATCCGGCTCGCTCCCGCAGCCGCACAACACCGCGGCGACAAGCGCGGCGAAAGTTCCGCGCACACCCGTTTTCCCCATAATTTTCACTTGTTTAGCCGCAAAAATACGATTTTCTCGATTAATTTGTTATTTTTAGACGCCAAATTGAAAATAATTGTGAATTATGAATTATGAATTATGAATTATTTCGTACCTTTGCGGAACGCTCTGGCGTTATCCACGGTAAGGGGGATGCGTCGTAGAGTGGAACGTAAAATAAATTTACACAATGGCTTATTTAACAGCTGAGAAAAAGCAGGAGCTTTTCGGCCAGTACGGCAAGTCTAACACCGACACGGGTT
>ERZ832522.5252-NODE-5252-length-11968-cov-14.127256_pt1 | contig 11968 bp, 8 predicted proteins | sample MGYA00519951_ERZ832522 | MGnify/ENA primary metagenome ERZ832522 (study PRJEB31850, sample SAMEA3708728) | human gut metagenome | biome: human gut; feature: human-associated habitat; material: faeces | place: China | collected 2014 ... | reverse complement strand
CACGCCACTGAGCGGCGCGGATGGAGCCCTGACGGGCACGGCCGGTGCCCTTCTGACGCCAAGGCTTCTTGCCGCCACCGGAGACCTCGGAACGGCCCTTGGTGGACTGGGTGCCCTGACGCCAGCAGGCCTGCTGGCACTTGACGATGTGGTGCATGACGTGGATGTTCGGCTCGATGCCGTACACGGCGTCGGCGAGCTCGGCCTCGGCGACCTGCTTGCCCTCGGCGTTCTTCACTTCAAACTTAGACATAGCGACGGTCCTCCTTTACGCCATGCGGATGGCGACCAGACCGTTCTTGCCACCGGGCACAGCGCCCTTGACAAGCATGAGGTTCTGCTCAGCATCAATGCGGACAACGGAGAGGTTCTTCACGGTCACGCGGGCGTTGCCCATGTGGCCGGCCATCTTGACGCCCTTGAGGACGCGGGCCGGGTAAGCGCACTGGCCGATGGAGCCGGGGTGACGCTGGATGTGGGAACCGTGGGTCATGGGACCGCGGCGCTGGTTCCAGCGCTTAATGCGACCCTGGAAGCCCTTACCCTTGGAGGTGCCGATGACGTCGACCTTGGCGACGTTCTCGAAATCAGCGACGGTGACGACGTCGCCGACCTTGTGCTCCTCGCCGTTCTCGACGCGGACCTCACGAAGGTAACGGACGGGCTCGACGCCAGCCTTAGCGAAGTGACCAGCCATGGGCTTGTTCACGTGCTTGGACTTGATGTCGCCGAAGCCGATCTGGACGGCGTTGTAGCCGTCGGTCGCCTCAGTTTTAACCTGCGAGACGGTGCAGGGGCCAGCCTGGATGACCGTGACGGGGACGACGTTATCGTCCTCGTCCCAAACCTGGGTCATGCCGATCTTGCGGCCGAGAATCATGTTGATCATTCGATCTCCAACTCTCGGTGGTCTTGGGACATTGCACGCGCCCCTTGCGCGTGCCCCTAGAGGACCACATACGGACTTGCGTGCCACTCCTTGCATTCGCTTTGACCTCTTGTGCGCGGCAACCCATTTGCGCAGGTAGATGACCTAGGCAGAATCCTCCTAGTGAACACAGCTTGATTAGTATACACGCCCGCGGGCGTCTCCATATTGTCTTCGCAATGTTTTTGCAGGTGAGGGCCATCGCCCGCCCCGCCGAGGGGCGGCGTCGGATTTCGCTCGGTCAAGTCCTGCTCGCGACGAAGCGTCCACTGGACGCTTCTGCTCGTGCGGAATCTACGCAATCCGATGCCGCCCCTCGGCGGGACCCAAGCCGCCACCCCCTTGCCGAACCTCAATTTAGGGACAGTCCCTAAATTGAGGTTACTCGCTGCGGAGAGCCTCCACGGGGTCGCGGCGGGCGGCACTGCGACTGGGAATGAGCCCGGCTATGACGGTAAGTGCCACGCTGATGAGGATGAGGATGAGAGCCGATGAGATGGGCAGGCGCATCACGTTCTCCACGTGGTGCACGGCGAGCGCCCACGCGTTCACGGGGAATGAGACGGCCACGACCACCGCTATGGCGAGCACGCCCGCGATGAGGCCCTCGATGAAGGTCTCGGCGTTGAAGACGTTGGCGATATTGCGCTTGGAGGCGCCCATCGCGCGCAGGATACCGATCTCCTTCTTACGCTCGAGCACGCTGATGTAGGTGATGATTCCGATCATGATGGAGCTCACCACGAGCGAGATGCTCACAAAAGCGATGAGCACGAGCGAGATCATGTTGACGATGCTCGTCACGCTGCCCATGAGCACGCCCATGTAATCCGTGTAGACGATGACCTTATCGTCCTCCCCCGCGGCGCGCATGTCCTCGTTGTAACGGTCGATTGCCCCGAGCACCGCGTCTTTGGCCTCGAAGTCAACGGGATAGATGCTGACCGCCTGCGGGTCGGCCGCATCGGCGTAGCCGAGCGTCGAAAGGTTATTGTCGTAGGTGAGCCTGCTGGCGTTAGCGTAGCTCCCCATGAGGGACGCAAGATCCTCCGCATCCATGTTGAAATGGATGGCACGCGCAAAGGCCCCGCCGTCGACCGAGAACGCCTGCTGCATGTTGGCAGAAAGACGCTGGGCGAGCTGAGGCGCGGCCGCGGCGAAGGTGCGGCCGAGACCCTCCTGAAGCTGCGCGCCAATCGCGGCAGCGAGCTGGTTGGAAACCTGACCCGCCACGTCCTTGAGCGCGCTTGCCATGTAGGGAGCCAAATCGTCACGCACATAGGCGCGCACGATCTTGTCCAGGCGCTCGGCCACAGGCTTGCCCGCCACGGCTTCCACCTCGTCAAGCAGGGCTGCGCCACCTTCCGGCGCCGTGGACCCGGCATATGCGACGAACTGCTCGACGAGCTTTTCGCCAAAATCGGGCTCACTTGGGCGCAACCCCTCGCCATGTGCGGGCAACCACGCCGTGAGGAAGCGCTCGACAAACGCGCCCGAGAGCTTTGACACCTGTTCGAACTGTGCCTTGTCGAGCACGGGATCGCTCGCAAGATCGCCCAGGATGCTCTTGAAATCCGGCATCGGCGCGCCCGAGAGGACACCGGCAAGGTCCACTCCCTCAAGAGCGCTTGATATGTCTATGTCCACCCCGCCCATGTCGAGCCCCGCGAAATCGAAGCCCGAAAGATCGAGCCCCGCACCGAGTTTGGACGTATCGACCTTGAACGCCGCACGCAACGCCGCCTCGTCCACGGAGAACAGGCTCGCCAAATCTACGCCGCGCTTAGCCTCCTCCTGCAACGTTGCGAACGGCTTGCCGGTGAAGACATCAACCTCGGGCTCGGCGAGCTGTGCCCGCACGATCTCCGAATTCGCAGCGCGCTTCATGAGCTCATCGGTCAAGCCGCTGGTATAGGCGATGCCCTGCGAGAGCGCGGCGGACTTTGCCGTGGGACTCGGCTGGACGATGCCCACGATCTTGAGGTCCAGGCCCTGGCTCACCTGGTCAGCCATGAACGAGTCGTCGTCGGACATGTCGGTCCAACCGCCCGTCTCGGCGTTGCGGCGATACGAGTCGGAAGCGGCGAGAACCTTGAACGTCGTGCCGAGCGCGTCGTCGTAGGTGAAATCCGCATCGACCTCGGGAACATGCACCTCCCCCGAGCCGCTCATGGTGCGCTCGACCATGCGGTCGAGGGCGGCGGGGTCGAGCACGCCCATGCTGTACAACGTGAAGTCCGATATCTTGCCACGAGCCGAAAGCACGAGGACGCACTCATCGGCCGCCTTGGCCCAGCGGCCGGCGACCACGTCGTACTGTTCGTCGAGCAGCTTGGGATTGTCGATCATCTCGTTGAACGCCGTGGTGCCCGTCATCATGGTGCCCGCCATCGCGGCGCTCGACGCCCCGCCGGTCATGGCGGTCGTCATTGCGTTGGGCGACAGGCGCACCGGCCCCTCCGAAGTATCGGATCGATACACAAGTGGTGTGATGCCGTAGTCATACTGGATGGCCGAAACCTCGCCATCGAGCTCCTTGGCGTCCTTATCCAAAAAGCCCTTGAAACTCGCCATATCGTTGGATTTCACGCTCGCGAACATATCGGAGAGCATCGTGAATATCGGAATAGGCTCCTTCAGGTCGACTTTGCGGCCTCCGTCGGCGTCGGCAGACGGCGCCTCGGAGCCGTCGGCCCCATCCCCGGACACCTCTTCCTCAGGCGTGCCGGCATCCCCCGTCATCATGCTCGTGAGGTCGTAGCTCTGCCGCGCGATCGTGAGCGGATAACTCGACAATGTGTCTTGCTCGACCTTGGCGATGTAGCCGTTCACACCGTTGGAGAGCGCCAAAATCGCGGCGATGCCGATGATGCCGATCGACCCGGCGAAGGCCGTCATGATGGTGCGGCCCTTCTTGGTCATGAGGTTGTTGAAGGACAGGGAGAGCGCCGTGAGCAGGCCCATTGACGAGTGGTGCGCGGGGCCCTCGTCGGGATGGGCGACGGCGGCCGCACGCGCGGCCTCGACCTCATCCTCCGTCACGGGGCACGTGTCCCCGGCAAGACGCCCGTCCTTGATGCGCACGATGCGTGTCGCGTAATCTTCGGCGAGCTGCGGGTTGTGCGTGACCATGATCACGAGCCGCTCGCGCGCGACCTCCGCGAGCAGATCCATCACCTGGATGCCCGTCTCGGTATCGAGGGCGCCCGTGGGCTCATCGGCGAGAACGATCTCGGGGTCGTTCACCAGCGCTCGTGCGATGGCGACGCGCTGCATCTGGCCGCCCGAGAGCTGCGATGGCTTCTTGTTCACATGCGCGCCCAGGCCCACGCGCTCGAGCGCGGCGCGGGCACGGCGCTCCCGCTCAGCGCGGTCCACGCCCGCCAACGTGAGCGCGAGCTCCACATTGGCCAGGATCGTCTGGTGCGGAATGAGGTTGTAGCTCTGGAAGATGAAGCCCACGCGGTGGTTGCGGTACGTGTCCCATTCCGCATCCGTATAGTCACGAGTCGAGGTTCCGTTCACCACGATGTCGCCCGAGTCGGCGTGGTCGAAGCCGCCCAATATATTCAAGAACGTGGTCTTGCCGGAACCCGATGGGCCCAGAACCGCCACGAACTCGCTCTCCCTGAAGGTAACGGAAACACCGTCCAGGGCGCGCTGGACCAGGTCCCCGGTCTTATATGTCTTGGTGATGTCGCGAATCTCGATCATGCGCAGCCTATCCACGTGATGTCATATTCGCTTTTCGTACCCACATTCCCCGCGTTTAGGCGAACGTGGGGACGCGATACAAAGACCTTATGTGGCATCGGCGAGACGGGCCGCCAGGAGATCGCGAACCGCTACACCGGTAGTGCCAGCGGGCGAATCAGCCCAAAGGCCTATTCCGAGAGCTCGCCCGCGGCCATGCGCTCGGCGAGGCGGGTGTTGGTCCACTGGCGGACGAGCTCGTAGAGCACCGCCACGATGGGAATGAAGAATACGATGCCCACGATGCCGAAGAGCTTGCCGCCCACGAGCGCGGCGATGAGGGTCCACAGCGCGGAGAGGCCCACGGAGGAACCCACCACATGGGGATAGATAAACTGATTCTCGACGAACTGGACGGCCAGGTACACGATCACGCAGATGATCGCCTGACCGGGCGAAGCGAGCAGGGTGAGGAACGCGCCGATGGCGCACGACGCGAAGGCGCCCACATACGGCACGAAGGCGAAGACCGCGGTGAGGAAGCCGATGAGCCCGGCATACGGCAGACGGAAGAGGGAGAACGCGATGAAGATAAGCGTGCCCAAGATGCACGCCTCCAGGCACTGCCCCGAGAGGAACTTGGAGTACGTATCGGTTGCCAACGCCGCGACGTGGCGGATGCGCGATGCGTGTCGCGGGGCGAGATGGGCATCCATCATACGGTTGACCTGACGGCCGAGCACGCGCTTGCTCGCCAGAACGTACACGGCGATGACGAAGGCGAACACCGTGCTCGAGACAACCGAGACGGTGGAGCGCGCAGCGGCGAACACCGAGGTGGCGATGGAGCCGAGTCCGAAGTTCATCAGGCCCTGCAGGCCCTGCGAGCGGGAGGCAGAACCGGCGGCGGGCTGTAGCCAGGCCATGAGCTTGTCCACGTCCACGCCCTCGGCCGCCAGGACGCGCTCGATCTCGGGCAGGCGCTCGGCGAGCAGGGGCGCGACGGTGCGAGCGGAGGCGATGAGCTCGGGCACGAGCATCGTGACGGCCATGACGGCCACACCAGCGATGGCGATGAGCACCAGCACGATGCTCACCACGGTCACAAGACCAGGCTGAGGACGCTTCTCCTTTGGAAGGCGCTCGACCAGGCGGCCGAGCATGCGCTCCATGCCCGAAACGGGCACGTTCAGCACGAAGGCGAATCCAAGGCCGAGCAGCACCGGGAAGAAGATGTTGATGACGGCGGACAAGGCGCCGATCACCACGTCGAGGTGCATGACGGCGGCATAGAGACAAACGCCGAACGCGATCAGCGAGGCGGCGCGGCGCGATTTCTCGTCGAACATGGGCATCCTTACATGAGGGCGGCACCCGCGGTCCATCGAGACCTCGGGTGCCACACGGTTTTGGGCCTTATACCCAATCTTTTGAACCCATCACACGGCCGCTCGCCCTCCCGTGCACGCTCAAACACCCGCCAACAGGACGTCTCCGGACGGGCTGGTGTCGGCATAACCGGTTTTCAGGAAGGTGTAAATGGCCTTCGAATAGTACGCCGACCCGAGCTCCGAGGGATGGGAGTAATCGCGTAGGAAATATCGGTCGTACTCATGGCCGGAGAAATCCGCGACCTGAAATCCCGCATCGGCGGCCGCATCGCGCACCATGCGATAGTACTGCTGACGGACCTCACACGTGTAAACGGTCTGGTCGTAGGCCGCTCCCTTGACGGGCTGGATCACGATGAGCGGTTCGACCCCCGTCTCACGGCACACATTGAGAACCATCTTGAAGTCCTCGAACTCCTGCGAGCTGAAGTACTCGTCACCCCGCACCTTCCAGCTCTTGTTCGCGCCCTCCAGCCACGTCTTGAAATGCTTGCCGTACCAGGCGTCGCTCATTCCAAGGTCGTTGCCCGTCGCCTGAGCCCGGGCGGCGCGATCGGCCTCGGTGAACACCGCGTCCCAATCGGGGCCGCCGGTCGCGCGGGGCGGACGCGGGGCGGTCGCGTCGCCTGCAACACCAGAACCCCGACCGTCGAGGGCCAGGTCGTGAGCGAGGCGTACATCGGATGCAAGGGTCTTCGCCGCCTCATCCACATCGCGCACGATGCGCTCGACGGGCCCCTCGTTCGCCGGCTCTCCGGCGCCGTACTCGGCCGCGCGCTGAGCCACGCGACGCTTCAACCCATCGGATATATCGCCATTCGCCATGAACGCCTCGAAAGCCCCGGATGAATATACGTCGGGAAAATCACGCGCGGGGCGGCGGTACGTCATGAACCATTGGATGCTCGGGAAAAGCACCACGCGGCGCGGGGCATCCGCCACCGAGGCAAAGGCACCGATCTCGATTGCCTGCCACAGGTCCGCACAACCCGCGCGGCCCGCCATCAGCGCGCCCACATCGTAGGTACCGGGAGCAAGCAGGTTGCCCGGATGAGAGAAGCCCGCCGGCCCCGGGTTGAGCTCCGAAGACCCGAACACCGGGGCGACCGACTCGCCGCGCTCGGCGCTGCGTTCGTATTGACCCCGCATGAGCTGCCAGCTCGACACCTCTTGCGCCGTGGGATAGCCCACGAAAGGCACATCTTCATCTGTCAGCCGACTCTCCCAGGCATACGCGGCACCACCGCCGACGGCAAGCGTCGCAGCCAGGGCCAGAGCGATGATGCGTCTTCTCATGACAACCCCCTAGAACTCTGCATACACCGGGCTTGCCGGCGCGCCATACGGAGAGAGCACGAAAAACCACCCGAGCACCGCCACGAGCACCACGACGGCCGCAAACCAAGCGACGGCCGCCGAAGTCGCGTCCGAGTAGAACCATGTGCGCACGCGCTCGGGCGTCAAGGCACGCAGGCGCGCAAACGCAGACGCGCTATGCCCCGCGGCGCGCACGGCCTCGCCCGGACGGCCCTCGGCGCTCATCACAGTCTCACCGCGATCTGCTCGATGATCTTGTTCACCGTGTTCATTTCCGAGCGCTCGACCGCGGTGGGCGCGATGTCCACACCGAAGCGCTCCTCGATCTCGACGAGCACTTCGATAGCGGCGAGGGAGTCGAGCAGACCCGCCGCGAACAGGTCGATGTCGCGCTCCTCGCGCACGGCCTCGTCGTCGCAGATGTCTTCCAGCATGTCGAGGACCTCTGCCTCGAGTTCGTTCCTATCCATTGATGATCCTTTCGATGATGTGGGTGAGCTGACCGGAGAAGAGCGCGAAGCCGATGACCACGAGCTGCATCGTGACGAACCACGACAGCGCCCGGTACCAACGCTTGCGCTTGTTCCGCTTGTAGAAGGCCGACCGCTTTTGGTAGACCTCGGTGAGCGCGAGCAACACGCCGTGATATAGGCCGTACGCAAGGTAGTCGACGGTCAGCCCATGCCACGCGCCCATGAGCAGCATGTCGACCAGGTAGGCCGCGCACGCCGTGTGCAGGCGGCTCGAGAAGAGCTTTCGCTTGGAGGCCATGCGCACGAACCTCATGAAGACGAAGTCGCGCAGCCACGTGGACAACGTGATGTGCCAACGGTTCCAAAAGTCCTTCATGTCCTGCGCCGCAAACGGGGCGCGGAAATTCTGGGGCGTGGCGATGCCGAAGCAGTAACTCGCCCCCACTGCCATGAGCGAATAGCCGGCAAAGTCGAAGAAGAGATACAGGGCGTAGACGTACGCGCGGGCGATGGTGCGCACCGGCGCCGGCCCGGGAATCGAGATCACCGCCGGCACGCCCGCGAGCTGCGCGGTGGCGGAAGGGTCGAGGGCCGTCTGCGCAATCGTTGCCAGCACCAGTTGCGACACGGCTCCGGCGAGCAGGAACAAGATGCCCCGACTGAAGAGGTCGGCGTACTCGGATCGGGAAAGCCGTCTGTCGGCGTCTTCTCGGAACCGGCGCGACCGATCGATCGGCCCCGAGGTGAACGTCGCGAAAAACGTCAGGAAGTACAGGTAGTCGACGACGCCGAGGTCGTCGATGAGCCCATCGCGGATTTCGATGAGCACCTGCACCGCCTTGAAGGTGAGGTAACTGATGCCGATGAAGCCCAGCAGGTTCGCATCGAACACCGCCCCCACCTTGTAGATGACGAGCGGAGCGATGGTCGCGACAAGCGATGCGCGGTACACCGCCATGCTCTTGCGGCCGCTCTTCCAGCTGGCGAGCGTCGCACGCATGGACGCGAACGCCACCGCGAGAAACACCGCGAACGCAGCGGCGCCGGTGGGACTGCCCGCGAAGAGCAGACCGACCATCACGCATGAGGCCGCGAAGCCGTAATACTTGATACGTCTCTCCATGAAGCCGAGCACTGCGGCGGGAACCACCGCTGTGGCGAGCGCCATGAAAAACGACGGGGAGGTATAAAAGCCCATCGGTGCCTATTTCTTCTCGGTGAGGGCACGGCGGTCGAGTTTGCCATTGCCGGTCATGGGCAAGGACTCATGGAACGCGACCTTCTTCGGAACCATGTAATGGGGCAGGAACTCGGCCAGGCGCTCCTTAAGCACGAGACCCGCGCGAAACGGCGTGTCCCCAAGCGGTTCGGACGGCACGACATGCGCCACGAGGTGCGAGATCTTCCCGTCCCGATACACCGGGGCGACCGCGGCGGCGGCGATCTCGGGCAGGCGGCGCAGATGGCCCTCGATCTCGCCGAGCTCGATGCGGAAGCCATTGAGCTTGACCTGCAGATCGAGGCGGCCGCGGAAATGCAGCATGCCCTCGGCGTCGAGATAACCCTCATCGCCGGTTCGGTAGGCACGCACGTCGGCGCCGTCGAGCACGGCCACGTCGAAGACGCACGCCGTAAGGTCGGGCCGCCCAAAGTAGCCGCGGGCGACCGTATCGCCCTCGATGACGACCTCTCCGAAGGTGCCGGCGGGAACGGAACGCCCCTCCTCATCGACGATGCGGATACGCGTGCCGAGGCGCGGGGCGCCCACGGGCAAGGGCTCGGGGCTCGCCGCCATCTCGGCCGTCACCTCAACCGAGGTGACAGCGACGGTCGACTCGGTCGGACCGTAGGTGTTAACCACGCGAGCCCGTGGGAAGCGCTCGAACAGGCGCGCGGCCGTCGCGTTCGGCAGCGTCTCGCCGCAGAACAAGAAGAGCCTGAGCTCGGGCATGGCGCTCTGGTCGAAATCGGCATTCGCAAGGCAAAGCTCGGCAAACGACGGGGTCGAAACCCAGATATCCGCGCCGCTCTCCTTGAGCGCGGCGAACTGAGCCGCCATGCTGAGCTGCGTCTCGGCGACCAGCGAGTACAACGTGCCGCCACCGCCGAGGGCGCCGGCGAGCTCGAACACCGACAGGTCGAACGAGAAGGGCGCTTGATCGAGCCACACGCGACCATCCGAGCGCTCAGGGGTGTTGCCGTGGGCGAGTTCGAGGTCCCATGCGCAGAAGTTGTCAAAGCAGGCCGCCGTGACCTCGGCGCCCTTGGGCGCACCGGTCGAACCGGAGGTGAACAGGATGTACGCAAGGTCCTCCCCATCGATCCAGCGATCGCGGTCGGAGTGGCCCGTGGCCGCCACGAGGTCGCCAATGGTGCGATGCTCGATAACGGTGACGGGCGGCATGTCGTCGCATGTGGGGAAGCTTCCCACCGCCAGCACGAGCGGGGCCTCAATGCCCGCGTCGCCCGTCATGGAGGCACGGATCTGCGTGGCGATCGACGCGGTGCGCTGCGGCGGCACGGAGTTGCCGTCGATGGGAACGTAGGGGCACCCGGCCTTCATGCAGGCGAGAAAGCATACGACCATGAACGGGTCCTTGTTGCCGTACACGATGACGGGCATACCGCGCTCGACAAGCTTGCCCACCTGCTCGGCGAGCGCCTCAGACGCCGCCCACAGCTCTCGATAGGTCAGGCTCATCCCCGTCGATGTGCGCACGGCGGTCCGGCAGGGCCACTCGCGGGCGACTCGCTCGATGTTCTCCAGGTACTTCACGTGTCATCCCATCCCTTCGGTTCCACACGGGCGCCATGGGCGCCGTGTCCGAGAGCCTACCCCCCCCGACGCTGTTTTGGCAAGCATGACTTCGGGAGATACGGGGAGGCCTCGTCTTGATGCTGCGCCCCATTGTGCCCGCCGAAGCTTTGCGCATCCTTACCGCCGGGTGACGTTTGCGTAAGAGTGGTTATGAAGTGCTGAAGACGCGGACGGATCATCCATTCGTGTGGAGGAACGCGGGCGCGAGAGCGCGCGTGTAAAAACGCACCCGTCCCCAAATTGCACACATACGCACGGCAGATAGGCCTGGACGGTGGCGTATTATTGAAGGGTTAGCAAACCGTTCGGCTCAAGGTCGTGCAACCGCCGCCGACGGACCGACCCGTACAGAAAGAAGGGCAGGACTCAATGGTCTCTCGCGTGTACGTAGAGAAGAAACCCGGGTTTGACGTCGAGGCGCAGCAGCTGCTCGCCGAGCTTCGCGACACCCTGGGCATCGAGGCGCTCACGGGCCTGCGCGTCATCAACCGCTATGACGTCGAGGGTATCGACGGGGAGCTGTTCGGCTCCTGCGTGCCCACCGTGTTCTCCGAGCCGCAGGTCGACTTCGCCTATGACGAGCTCCCCGAGGAGCCCGGCGTGACCGTCTTCGCCGTCGAGGCGCTGCCCGGCCAGTTCGACCAGCGCGCCGCCTCCGCCGCCGAGTGCGTGCAGCTGATCTCCTGCGGCGAGCGCCCCACCGTTCGCTCCGCAAAGGTCTACCTGCTCTCCGGCGATCTTTCCACCGAGGACTTCAACGCTATCAAGGGCTACGTGGTGAACCCGGTCGAGTCCCGCCTCGCCGAGCTCGAGCGCCCCGAGACCCTCACCCAGGAGATTCCCGACCCCGAGCCGGTCGAGATCATCGACGGCTTCCGCGAGATGGACGAGGCCGCCCTCGCCTCCTTCATCGCCGAGCGCGGTCTTGCCATGGACGAGGCCGACATCGCGTTCTGCCAGCAGTACTTCAAGGATGAGGACCGCGACCCCACCATCACCGAGATTCGCGTGATCGACACCTACTGGTCCGACCACTGCCGTCACACCACCTTCGGCACCAACCTCGAGAACATCGAGATCGACGACGCCGCCGTCGAGGCCGCCTTCAACCGTTACATGGAGATGCGCCACGAGCTCGGCCGCGACGAGAAGCCCGTCTGCCTCATGGACATGGGCACCATCGGCGCCAAGTGGCTTAAGAAGCAGGGGATCCTCACCAACCTCGATGAGTCTGAGGAGATCAACGCCTGCACCGTCAAGGTGACCGTCGACGTCGACGGCGAGGACCAGGATTGGCTGTTCCTCTTCAAGAACGAGACCCACAACCACCCCACCGAGATCGAGCCCT
>ERZ832522.5246-NODE-5246-length-11985-cov-4.303018_pt1 | contig 11985 bp, 10 predicted proteins | sample MGYA00519951_ERZ832522 | MGnify/ENA primary metagenome ERZ832522 (study PRJEB31850, sample SAMEA3708728) | human gut metagenome | biome: human gut; feature: human-associated habitat; material: faeces | place: China | collected 2014 ... | reverse complement strand
TGGGAACAGGAAAAGAGCAGCACATTACCATTACCTCCGGCTCCAATATGTCTGAAGCAGATATCGACAAGGCAGTGAGAGAGGCTGCTGAGTTTGAGGCACAGGATAAGAAGAAGAAAGAGGGCATTGACGCAAGAAACGAAGCAGATTCCATGGTATTCCAGACAGAAAAAGCTCTGGAAGAGGTTGGCGATAAGATCAGCGCCGCCGACAAATCTGCAGTAGAGGCAGATCTGAATGCTCTGAAAGAAGCAATTAACCGTGCTCCTATCGACCAGATGACCGATGCTCAGGTAGAGGACATTAAGGCTGGTAAGGAGAAGCTGATGGCCAGCGCACAGGCTCTGTTTGCCAAGGTTTATGAGGCAGCTCAGCAGGCTGGAGCAGGCGCTCAGGGCGCAGGTCCTGACATGGGCGGTGTAGGAAATGCTTCTGCCGGACAGGATGACGATGTAATCGATGGTGATTTTAAAGAAGTATAATCAGGCATGACGAGAACCTGCCCGGAGGGAACCGGGCGGGGGATTTCTGCCGGGAAAGGCTGGCGCTTTTCCGGGGCCGCTCCTGGCAGCCCGGGAAAGGCGACAGCCGTTTCGGCGTATAAAGGAAAAGGCCGCCAGAGCGGCAGCCCTATGATGCGGGAAGGCAATTTGACAGAAAAAGAGGAAGGAAACCATCATGGCAGAGAGTAAGAGAGATTATTATGAGGTGCTGGGAGTTCCGAAGAATGCGGACGAAGCCGCTTTGAAAAAAGCATACCGTACCCTTGCCAAGAAATATCATCCCGACAGTAATCCGGGAGATGCAGAGGCAGAAAAAAAGTTTAAAGAGGCATCTGAGGCCTACAGTGTATTAAGTGATCCGGAAAAGAGAAGACAGTATGATCAGTTCGGCCATGCAGCCTTTGAAGGCGGCGCAGGCGGAGGAGCAGGCTTCGGAGGCTTTGATTTCAGCGGCGCAGATATGGGCGATATTTTCGGTGATATTTTCGGCGATATTTTCGGTGGAGGAAGAAGCCGCAGCAGTCAGTACAACGGTCCCATGCGGGGCGCCAATGTAAGAGCTGCCATCCGTCTTACTTTTGAAGAGGCCGTATTTGGCTGTGAAAAAGAAATTGAGATCAATTTTAAAGAAGAGTGCAGCAAGTGTCATGGAACCGGAGCGAAACCGGGAACCTCTCCGGAAACCTGTCCCAAGTGTAACGGAAAAGGTAAAATCATGTATACCCAGCAGTCCTTCTTTGGACAGGTACAGAATGTGCAGACCTGTCCGGAGTGCGGCGGTAAGGGAAAAGTTATCAAGGAGAAATGTCCGGACTGTTATGGAAGCGGATATGTTACCAAGAAGAAGAAAATCAAGGTTACCATTCCTGCCGGTATTGATAATGGACAGAGTGTTCGCTGTGCAGGCGGCGGAGAGCCTGGTGTCAATGGCGGAGAGCGGGGCGATCTGCTGGTAGAGGCAGTAGTATCCCAGCATCCGGTATTTAAGCGCCAGGATACCAGTATTTTCTCCACAGTTCCGATTTCCTTTGCTACAGCGGCACTGGGCGGTCCTATTCGCATCCGCACTGTAGACGGAGAAGTAGAATACGAGGTGAAGGCAGGAACCCAGACAGATACCCGTGTCCGCCTGAGAGGAAAAGGCGTTCCATCTCTGAGAAACCGCAATGTTCGCGGCGATCACTATGTAACTCTGGTCGTTCAGGTGCCGGAGCGGCTGAACGAAGAGCAGAAGGAAGCCCTGCGCCGGTTTGATGCGGCTATGAAGGGAGAGCATCTGGAGCCGGAAGAAAAAAAGCGGAAAGGAAAATTCTTTAAATAAATAAAATGGAAAAGAAGAGAGACTTATTCGCATCCCGGTGGGGATTTATCCTGGCCTGCATTGGCTCTGCTGTTGGAATGGGAAATATCTGGATGTTTCCTACCCGGGTATCCAAATACGGAGGCGGTTCCTTTCTGATTTGGTATTTTGTTTTTGTGGCTCTGATTGGATCTACAGGTGTGATTGGAGAAATGAGCTTCGGCCGCGCTACCCGATCTGGTCCAGTAGATGCTTTCGGAGCAGCCTGTGAGAAAAAGGGACTGAGAAAAGCCGGAGAGGCGATTGGCCTGATTCCGGTTCTCGGTTCTATGGCTCTTGCCATTGGATATACAGTGGTTATGGGCTGGATTTTTAAATATACCGCAGGAGTATTTACAGGCTCTGCCCTGGAACCGGCGGATATTGACGGCTTCAGCTCTGCCTTTGGCGGTATGGCCAGTTCTTTTGGAAACAATGGCTGGCAGATGGCGGCTCTGGCAGCGGCTATTGCTATTTTGATGTTTGGCATTGGCGGCGGCATTGAAAAGGTGAATAAGATTCTGATGCCCCTGTTTTTCTTTTTGTTTTTGGGGCTGGGGATATACATTGCATTTCAGCCGGGGGCAATATCGGGATATCGCTATATTTTCCGCATTGATCCGGCGGCCTTTTTCAACCCTCAGGTAATTATTTATGCTATGGGACAGGCCTTTTTCTCCCTGTCTGTAGCTGGAAATGGAACCTTGATTTACGGCTCTTATCTGGATGATCAGGAAGATATTCCTGCATCAGCCAGAAATGTGGCATTTTTTGACACTCTGGCAGCTATGCTGGCGGCGCTGGTGCTGATTCCTGCCATGGCTACGGTGGGGGCCCAGCTGGATCAGGGCGGCCCGGGGCTGATGTTTATTTTCCTGCCAAATCTGTTTAAGGGGATGGCAGGAGGACGTATCATCGCCATGATCTTTTTTGTGGCTGTGACCTTTGCGGGAATCACATCTCTGATCAACCTGTATGAGGCTCCGATTGCCACAGTTCAGGAAAAGTTTCATATAGGCAGAAAATCCGCCTGCGCAGCAGTTGGACTGACTGGAGCAGCAGTTTCTCTCTGCATTCAGGGTATCGTATCAGACTGGATGGATGTAGTATCCATCTATATCTGTCCTCTGGGAGCAGGAATTGCTGGAATCATGTTTTTCTGGGTTCTGGGAAAAGCCTTTGTAGAGAAAGAAGTAAACAAAGGACGAAAAGAGCCCCTGGGCGGATGGTTTTATCCCCTTGGAAAATACGGATTTTGCGGAATCTGTATTCTGGTACTGTTAGTCGGTGCGGCAGTAGGCGGAATCGGCTGATAAAGAAGCAAAATAAAATAGACAAGCAGAAAATCAGACTGGAATATGATTTCTGCCGTCAGTCAGAACGGAAGTATCCGTTCAGGACTGGCGGCAGTTTTGCTACAGTTTGGAAATGGTATCCCAGGCTTCCTCATCAAATTCCAGATCCCGGAAATAGTACCGCTTATCCTCTTCCGTTATTTTTCTCAGTACCCGACAGGGATTGCCTGCTGCCAGAGACCAGTCGGGAATATCTTTTGTCACTACGCTTCCTGCACCGATTACCACATTATTTCCGATGGTGACGCCGGGAAGAATCACTGCATTGCCGCCAATCCAGACATTGTTTCCAATGGTAACGGGAATTCCGTATTCATATAGAGAATTACGGGATACCGGGTGGAGGGGATGGCCTGCTGTATAGATGGCTACGTTAGGAGCCAGCATGCAGTTGTCTCCGATAGTTACTTTTGCTACATCAAGAATAGTACAATTGTAATTGGCATAGAAGTTTTTGCCCACTTCAATATGCTTTCCGTAGTCACAGAAAAAGGGCGGGTTAATAAAGGCGTGATCGGATTTACCGAGAAGCTCTTTTGTGATGGTGGCCAGACCTTCAAAGTCAGAGCGATCGGCAAAATTAAACCGCTGAAGAATCCTGCGGCACTGGCGCTGCTCTTCCATGACAGCGTCATCGCTGATATAGGCCATAGATGCATCGCGGCGTTCTGGTTGAGTCATAGAAATACCTCCCTGTATGGTTTCGTGGTTTTAATTTTTCTATTTTATCACGTTTTTCTGTTTTGAGGAGAGTATAAAAAAGAAGCGGGATTTTTCACAGTTTGTTGAGCTGTGGGAAATCCCGCTTCTTTTGGTTGCAACCCTAATTTTTAAGGTTTTTTGAAAAGGAGTCTGCCCCTGTACAGGAGCTGCGGCGGTGTGTGATAGAGTGTAATGCATCAAGGGATCTCGTAAATGTTCTTGATAGGTTTTTTGCCGCATGTTCTGCTTCAGAGCGTTCCTCTTTTCATCCGTTCAATTAGTTAATGCAGAGGCAGTGAGTTTTATTGCACTTCTTTCAAAAAAATTGAAAAATTTTTTAAATGAAAATAAATAAGCAAAACTTATTAATATAAATAAGAAAAAACAATAAATTCAAAATTTTCATAAAAAACGCTAAAAATGAACAAAAATTTCACAATCTGACAGCCGCAGGAAATCAGCTTTCCTGTCAGTTTTTTCCTCATTTCACCCTTTTTCTTGAATCATTGGAATTCATAAAAAATAAATTGTTTTTTTAGAAAAACATAATAAATACAAAAACAGAAAAACTTGTTTTTTTATTAACAAAAAATAGTCGAAAACTACTTAGAAATGAGACAAAATGGTCGAGAAATGTATTATATACACAGTATACAAGGAGAAAAATGGAATTGAATGGCCTGTTTAATTATGTTATACTGATATGGATGACAAGGTGAGAGATTTTGTCAATAAAATGCAAGAAAAAAGTAGAGAAAGAGGGTAAGGATTCATGGGATTGGCTACATTTAAAGGCGGCGTTCATCCTTATGAAGGAAAAGAATTGTCCGAGCACAAGCCGGTACAGATCCTGATGCCGAAGGGAGATCTGGTTTATCCAATGTCTCAGCACATCGGCGCTCCGGCGATTCCGCTGGTGAAAAAGGGTGACAAGGTTCTGGCAGGCCAGAAAATCGGCGAAGCCAGCGGCTTCATTTCTGCAAATGTTATCTGTTCTGTTTCCGGAACGGTCAAAGCAGTTGAGCCGAGGCGTGTTGCAAACGGTGCAATGGTAAACTCCATTGTGGTGGAAAATGATGGTGAGTACACTGCCGTAGAGGGGCTGGGAGCAGACCGCGATCCGGCAAAGCTGTCAAAGCAGGAGATCCGCGATATTGTGAAGGAGGCCGGAATTGTAGGTCTGGGCGGAGCTGGATTCCCCACACATGTAAAGCTGGCACCAAAGGATGAGAGTAAAATCGAATATATTCTGGTGAATGGTGCAGAGTGTGAGCCATATCTGACATCTGACTACCGTTTGATGATGGAAGAGCCGGAGAAGTTAGTAGGCGGTCTGAAGGTGATCCTTCAGCTGTTTGACAACGCCAAGGGTGTAATCGGCATTGAGAATAACAAGCCGGAGGCAATTAAAAAGCTTCAGGAGCTGGTAAAGGGCGAGTCCCGGATTGAGGTATGTCCTTTGCAGACCAAGTATCCTCAGGGCGGTGAGCGTTCTCTGATTTATGCAGTAACTGGAAGAAAGGTGAATTCCTCCATGCTTCCTGCGGACGCTGGCTGTATTGTAGATAACGTTGACACGGTTATTTCCGTATATAATGCTGTATGTAAGACAACGCCGCTGATGCGCCGCGTAGTTACCGTGACGGGTGATGCGATTGCAAATCCCCAGAACTTCCAGGTGAAGATCGGTACCAATATGCAGGAGCTGATCGAGGCAGCAGGCGGCTTTAAAACAGAGCCGGAGAAGCTGATTGCAGGCGGCCCTATGATGGGTATGGCTTTATTTGGAACGGATATTCCGGTGACAAAGACTAACTCCGCTCTGCTGTGCATGAGCAAGGACGAGGTTGCTGCCAATGCAGAGACGCCCTGTATCCGCTGTGGCAAGTGCGTAAGCGTATGTCCCAGCCATATTGTGCCGGTAAAGATGATGAAGGCAGCCTTAAAGGGCGACTGTAAGGCCTTTGAAAAGGTTGGCGGCATGGAATGTATGGAGTGCGGAAGCTGTACCTTTATCTGTCCGGCTAAGCGTCCTCTGACCCAGGCCTTCAAGGAAATGAGAAAAACGGTTGCAGCAAACCGCAGAAAGAAAGCGTAGGAGGGGAAGATAAGACATGAGTAAATTATTAAACGTATCCTCATCCCCGCACGTTCGGAGCAATGAGACGACCCAGAGCATTATGGTGGATGTGGCGATTGCCATGCTTCCGGCTACAGCCTTTGGTGTATTTCAGTTTGGGCTTCACGCGCTGCTGGTTCTGATTGTAACCATTGCGGCCTGCGTGCTGAGTGAGTATGTATTTGAAAAGATTACAAAAAGACCCTGTACCATCAGTGATTTCAGTGCCGTTGTTACCGGTATGATTCTGGCGCTTAATATGCCGCCGGAGATTGCCCTGTGGATTCCGGCTCTGGGCGGTGTGTTCGCCATTATTGTAGTAAAGCAGCTTTACGGCGGTCTGGGACAGAACTTTATGAACCCGGCTCTGGCAGCAAGATGCTTCCTGCTGATTTCCTTTACCGGCCAGATGTCTGCATTTACTCTGGACGGCTGGACGGGAGCAACTCCTCTGGCAGTATTAAAGGCAGGCGAGAGTGTAGATGTAGCAGCGATGTTTATTGGTAAGATTCCGGGAACCATTGGTGAGGTTTCTGTGATTGCCCTGTTAATCGGTGCAGCTTACCTGGTTGTGAAAAAAGTGATTTCCCTGAGAATTCCGGTTACCTATATTCTGACCACCGCTGTTTTCGTATTTATTTTTGGACAGCAGGATCTGAATTATGTACTGGCTCACCTTTGCGGCGGCGGTCTGATTTTCGGTGCCTTCTTTATGGCAACAGACTATGTGACCAGCCCGATCACACCAAAGGGCCAGATTGTGTTCGGTATTCTTTTAGGTATTCTGACAGGACTGTTCCGTATTTTCGGCGGTTCTGCGGAGGGCGTTTCCTACGCAATTATCATCAGCAACCTGCTGGTTCCGCTGATTGAGCGCTTCACTCTTCCGACACCATTTGGAAAGGAGGGCAAAAAATCATGAGTAAAGGCGGATTTATGAAAGATGCCATGATCCTGTTTGCCATCACACTGGTGTCCGGTGCATGTCTGGGCGGTGTTTATGAGATTACAAAGACTCCCATTGCTGCGGCTGAGATGGCTGCCAAGGCAGAGGCTTATAAGACAGTTCTACCGGCAGCAGAGACCTTTGAGGAGGCTGGTTCTGCAGATGCTCTGGCAGCAGCCAATACGGAGATTTCAGGCCTGGGCTATGGCAATGTAACTGTGGACGAGGCGGTAAGCGGCAAGGACGCTTCCGGCGCAGAGGTGGGATATGTTGTTACCTCTACCTCCAAGGACGGATATGGCGGCGCAATTACTGTTTCTGTAGGTATTGAAGCAGACGGCACAGTTTCTGGCATTGAGTTTTTAACTCTGGCTGAGACAGCAGGTCTTGGTATGAATGCAGACAAGCCGGAATGGAAAGGCCAGTATGCAGGCAAGAATGTAGATTCATTTACTGTTACCAAAAACGGCGCTTCCGCAGAGAATGAGATTAATGCAATCAGCGGTGCGACCATTACTTCAAATGCAGTAACTGGTGCAGTAAACGGGGCAGTTTACTATGTAAAGAACTGCCTGGCACAGTAGGAGGTAGGAAGTCATGAATAAATGTGTAGAACGTTTATATAACGGTATTATTAAAGAAAACCCGACCTTCGTCCTGATGCTTGGTATGTGTCCGACTCTGGCAGTTACCACAACCGCCATCAACGGCGTCGGCATGGGACTGTCCACAACGGCAGTTCTGGTTTTCTCTAACTTATTTATTTCCGCATTGCGGAAAATTATTCCGGATCGGGTACGTATTCCGGCATATATTGTAATTGTTGCTTCTCTGGTTACTATTGTACAGCTGCTTCTGCAGGCATATATTCCGAGCCTGTATGAGTCACTGGGTATTTTTATTCCGCTGATCGTAGTAAACTGTATTATCCTTGGCCGCGCTGAGGCATATGCAGCAAAGAACGGTCCTGTGGAATCCGCTTTTGATGGTATTGGTATGGGTCTTGGATTTACTGTAGGTCTGACCTGTATTGCTATTTTCCGTGAGATCCTTGGTTCTGGCTCCATTTTCGGTATTGAGCTGATTCCGGAAAATTACCGTATTGCTATTTTCGGTCTGGCACCCGGAGCATTCTTTGTACTGGCTGGCCTGACTGCCCTTCAGAACAAATTTAAGGCTCCCTCTGCTACTAATGGCTCTGTGGCTCCTTCCAAGCTGGCCTGCGGCGGCAACTGCTTAACCTGCAGCGGCTCTGCATGTCAGGCAAACCATGAGGCTCTGGAAGAAATTCGCAGAAAGAAAGAAGAAGAGGCTCTGGCAGCAAAGAAAGCAGCCGCTGAGAAGGCAGCTGCAGCAAAAAAAGCAGCCGCTGAAAAAGCAGCTGCAGAGAAAACGGCAGAATAGGAGGGGCTGAGTAGATGAAAGAATTAATTTTAGTAATTGTGGGCGCTGCTCTGGTGAATAACATCATCCTGAGCCAGTTCCAGGGACTCTGCCCGTTCCTTGGTGTATCCAAGAAGGTAGACACCTCTCTGGGTATGGGCGCAGCCGTTATTTTCGTAATTGTGCTGGCCTCTATTGTGACAAACCTGATTTATACCTTTGTACTGGTACCGACAGGTCTTACCTATCTGCAGACCATTGCATTTATCCTGGTTATTGCAGCTCTGGTACAGCTGGTTGAGATGTTCCTGAAGAAAAATATGCAGTCCCTGTATCAGGCGCTGGGCGTGTTCCTGCCTCTGATTACCACCAACTGCGCAGTTCTGGGTTCCGCTCTGACCAACGTACAGAAGGAGTACAACTTTATTTTCAGCGTGGCCAACGGTTTTGGTACTGCAGTAGGCTTTACCATTGCAATTGTACTGCTGGCAAGTATCCGTGAAAGCATTGAAGACAATGATATTCCATTTAACTTTAAGGGATCACCCATTGTGCTGATCACCTCCGGTCTGATGGCGATTGCCTTCATGGGCTTTTCCGGTCTGATTTAACGGGAGGGATCGAAGGATGAATATGATGGGATTGCTCATGGCAGCAGGAATCATCGGTGCTATCGGTATTATTATCGGTGTACTCCTGGGACTGGCCAGTGAGAAGTTAAAAGTAGAGGTAGATGAAAAAGAAATCCTGGTTCGAGCAGAGCTGCCGGGCAATAACTGCGGCGGCTGCGGATTCCCGGGATGTGACGGTCTGGCAAGCGCGATTGCCGCCGGAACTGCAGCTGTCAATGCCTGTCCGGTAGGCGGTCCGGCTGTAGCTGATAAGATTGCCGCAATTATGGGCGTAGAAGGCGGAGCTTCTGAGAAGAAGGTTGCTTTTGTTAAATGTAAAGGTACCTGTGATAAAACCCGTGTACAGTACAATTACTTTGGTATTGATGACTGTGCCAAGGTTGCTGTAGTTCCCGGTGCTGGTGAAAAAGCCTGCTCCTATGGATGTATGGGTTACGGCTCCTGCGTAAAGGCCTGTGCTTTTGATGCGATTCATGTTGTGGACGGTGTTGCTGTTGTAGACAAGGAAAAATGTGTTGCCTGCGGCAAATGTGTGGCTGCCTGCCCCAATCATCTGATTGAGCTGGTTCCCTACTCTGCAAAGCATCTGGTACAGTGTGCTTCCCACGATAAGGGCAAGGACGTAAAGGCCAAATGTGACAATGGCTGTATTGGCTGTACCCTGTGTACCAAGCAGTGTGAGTTTGATGCGATTCACATGGATAACAACGTAGCAGTCATTGATTATGCGAAGTGTACAAACTGCGGCAAGTGCGCAGAAAAGTGTCCTTCCAAGATTATTCTGTAAAAGTAAGCTTCATAAAGGTGCTGTCCGATCGTCGGTTGATGGTTGGGCAGTATCTTTTTTTTGTTATGGGAAGGTACATTTTGTGATATAAAAACGAACTGTGAGAATGGGCAATGTACTCTAGAGAAAAATGGCTGCTAACACAGCTGGGAAAGGGGAGATGAACAAGGCAGATTCTTTTTCAGAACCTTGTAGAAGGTTTTTAAATGTGCTAAGATACAGGTAAAATTCCTGTTTTTGTCAACAGGCGACAGGATAGAAAAACAGTGTAATTCAGGGGTGTAAGAGGAATGCAGGGAAAACATGTGGAAAAAGGCGAAAGTGCTCAGGAGCAGTTTGACAAAATGACAAAAACTCCGGTTCATCAGCTGGTTTTGACATTGGGACTTCCCACTACGATCAGTATGCTGGTGACAAATGTGTATAATATGGCGGATACTTTTTTTGTAAGCCGCCTGGGAACCAGCGCCAGTGGAGCTACCGGCGTAGTATTTGCTCTGATGGCGATTATTCAGGCTTTCGGATTTATGCTGGGTCACGGGGCAGGAAGCAATATCAGCAGAAAACTGGGCGGAAGAGATGTGGAGAGTGCCAGAATCTTTGCCTCTACCAGCTTCTTTCTTTCGCTTTTGTGCGGCAGTTTGATGGGAATTTTGGGACTGGTTTTACAGGAACCGCTGATGCGTCTTCTGGGAAGTACTGATTCCATTTTGCCTTATGCAAAGGAATACAGTACCTGGATTCTTTTAGCAGCGCCTGCCATGGCCTCCAGCTGTGTGATGAACAATATTCTGCGGTATGAGGGAAAAGCGGTGTTTGCCATGATGGGACTGGCTTTCGGCGGAATTTTGAATATTTTTGGGGATGCGGTTCTGATTTTCGGATTGGATATGGGGGTCAGGGGAGCAGGAATTTCCACCGCAGTTTCTCAGTATGTGGGAGCGGCGATTCTGATCAGCCCCTTTCTCAGGGAAAAGGTTCAGAGCCGAATCAGCATAAAATATTTCACTCACAGCTGGAAGGATATTACCAATATTATAGCAGTGGGTTTTCCCAGCCTGATGCGTCAGGGACTCAACAGCGTTTCTGTGATGGTGTTGAATCTGTGCTCTGCTGTATATGGGGATGCAGCAATCGCAGCTATGAGTATTGTATCCAGGGTAATTAACTTTCTGTTCTGTGTGGCGCTGGGAATTGGGCAGGGATTTCAGCCGGTCAGTGCCTTCAACTACGGAGCAGGAAAATACAGCCGCGTGCGGGAGGGCTTCTGGTTCAGTATCCGCAGCAGTCTGGTTGTGTTAAGTATTTCAGCAGTAGCAGGATTTTTCTGTTCTGGATGGATTATTGCTCTTTTCCGGGATGATCCGGAGGTGATCCGCGTGGGTGTTCGGGCTCTTAGGGCTCAGTGTCTCTCTTTGTTTTTTCTTCCGATCTCTCTGTGCGGAAATATGCTGTTTCAGAGTATTGGAAGAAGCGGAATGGCAACTTTTTTGTCGATGATACGAAGCGGCATTGTATTTATCCCTATTTTGTGGATCTTCAGCCATGTATTTGGTCTGCTTGGAATTCAGATTTCCCAGGTGACGGCAGATATTATATCAGCAGCAATTACGCTTCCTTTCGTTGTATCTTTTTTTCGTTCCATGCCGGAGGACAGTGCAGAGAACTCATAACTGTTCACAGAACGTCTGGTTTACTCAAATTTTACTTGTGATGGTCTGAAAATTTATAGTAAAATAGTAACTGTTCAGGACGGTCATTCTTTCATAAAAAATTGCGTCCTATGAAAGAAAAACGCTCTGCGAGGATTGCCATGCGGCGTCAGAGAATTTTGCCGCAGAAGCGACCCGCCGCAGGCGGATAAACTCGCGAGCTTTTTTCTTATCTGGCAAGACCGAACAAGAAGAATGGGGGATTCATAAGGGTGAGAATCAGAGGAGAGATAAATGCATGAAGAAAAGAAAATGGACATTCTGGTCATTTGAGACAAATGAGATGGGCGCTTTGTCCATGTATCTGGAACAGATGGCAGAAAAAGGATGGTTTCCAGATAAGATAGAGGAGTGGGGAATTGTATTTTATGAGGGAGAGCCGGAACAAAGGCGTTATGCGGCAGCCTTTGTTCCCGGCGGTTCCTTTATAACAGGGCCTGACAGCTACGAGGCGCGGAAGATGAGAGAACAGTGCGGGAAGGCCGGATGGAGATTTCAGTGCGGAGG
>ERZ832522.5227-NODE-5227-length-12023-cov-7.591578_pt1 | contig 12023 bp, 7 predicted proteins | sample MGYA00519951_ERZ832522 | MGnify/ENA primary metagenome ERZ832522 (study PRJEB31850, sample SAMEA3708728) | human gut metagenome | biome: human gut; feature: human-associated habitat; material: faeces | place: China | collected 2014 ... | reverse complement strand
TTCCCACAGAGTCCTGTCAGATAGCGGTACACCACGGGGAACTGCTCCTTGTACAGTTGGTCAAAATCCATCCACACCACCTCGCTTTCTGCCTATATGACGCACATCAATGCGGGTTGTTACAGAATTTTTATGAATTGACCCAGAGCACATGGTATCTCCAAAAGTTATTTAGAAGCTGTGTTTGATTTGAAACAAGTGTCTGAAAATAAAAGCAAAAATCTGAAAAATGGATTTTTAATAGACAAAGCGCTCCGCCTTTGCTAAAATTATTCCATATAAGTATAAACCCAGCACATGAGGTGTTATTATGACCGTTTGCTACAATAAACTGTGGAAACTCTTGATTGATAAGAATATGAAAAAGAAGGATCTGCGCCTGGCTACAGGTATTTCTACCACTGCTCTTGCCAAACTGGGCAAGAATGAGCATGTCAGCACGGAGATCCTCACTAAGATCTGCAAAGCACTGGACTGTGATTTTTGCGATATTATCGAGCTGGTGAAGGAGAAAAATGACGATTGACTATAAGTCCGTTTTTAAGGACAGACAAATCTGTAGACTGCTATTATGAGGAATTAGTATCTTTTCCAAACAATCCCGGAGGTAAAAATATGTCAATGAATAAACTGCAACAGCAGACAAATGCAAATATACAGGCAAAAGCGAATCTGATTTGGGAAATTGCTACCCACTTAGTAGGACTATTTAAACCCCATGAATACGGTAAGGTCATTCTGCCTATGACGGTGCTGAAGCGTTTTGATGATGCCCTGAGGCCAACCAAAGCTTCCGTTGTAGAAATGGCAGAGAAACTGGATGCACAGCATGTTGAAGGTGCTGCCCGTGATGGCATCCTGTGTCGCATCTCTGGCTTTGACTTCTACAATACCAGCAATTATGATTTTGCAAAGTTGATTGCTGACCCGGATAATGTGGAGATCAATTTTGAAGCATATTTGCAGGGCTTTTCCTCCAATATCAAAGATATCATCGACAACTTTGACTTTGCGAATACTGTAAAGCTAATGGTCAAAGGTGGCGTTCTATTCGTGACGCTTCAGGAGTTCAACTCAGCAAAGGCTGACATGTCCCCGGAGAAGATTACCTCCGCCGACATGGGCTACATTTTTGAAGAACTAATTCGAAAATTTTCTGAATCCTATGATGAGCAAGCCGGAGCCCACTTTACCAGTCGGGATATTATTTATCTGATGACGGAGCTCCTGGTTGCCCCAGAAAAGACGCAAATTATGGAGGAGGGCTGTACTAAGACGGCATATGATATGGCCATGGGCACATCTCAGATGTTGGGGTGCCTGACTGAGCGACTTCATTCTATTAGCGAGGAGGCCGTGCTAACCTGCTTCGGACAGGAGTTCAACCCCGAAACCTACGCTATTGCAAAGGCGGATATGCTCATCAAGGGTGGCAATGCATCCGGAATGAAGTACGGTGACACATTGAGCGATGATGCCTTTAGCGGTTATGAGTTTGACTATATCATCTCCAATCCTCCGTTCGGCATTGACTGGAAACGTGAAAAAGTTCAGGTGGAGGCGGAGGCCAAGCGCGGCTATGACGGCCGGTTTGGTCCGGGACTGCCTGCCATCTCCGATGGACAGATGCTCTTCTTGCTCAATGGAGTAAAGAAGCTGAAGGAGGGGTCTGGCAGAATGGCAATCATTCAGAACGGTTCTTCTCTATTTACCGGTGATGCGGGTTCCGGCGCCTCTGAAATTCGCCGGTTTGTAATTGAGGGCGACCTGGTGGATACTATCATTCAGTTGCCAACCGATCTATTCTATAACACCGGAATTACAACCTACATTTGGGTACTTACCAAAGGCAAGGATGTATGCCGCAGAGGCAAGGTTCAACTCATCGATGCCAGCAAATGTTTCGTGAAGCGCCGCAAGAACATTGGGTCCAAGCGCGTTGATCTGGATGATGCTTGCATTGATCTTATCCTTAGAGCATATGAGGATTTTGAGAACGAAACTTATAAGGAAGACGATCTTGTGGTAGAGTCCAAAGTATTTGAAAATAGTTTCTTCGGTTTTACAAAGGTAACCGTGGAAACCGCTCGGAATGACGAGACCGGAAGGCCCATCTTAAAGCGCGGCAAGTTGGTTCCTGTGAAGGGAAAGTCCGATACTGAAATTATACCCTTACAAGAAGATATTGACGCCTACATGGAGAAGAATGTCCTTCCGTATAACCCGGATGCCTACATTGACTCAGCAAAGGACAAGATAGGCTATGAGGTGCCTTTCACCCGCTTATTCTATAAGTTTCAGGCTCCGCCGTCCTCCAATTCCATTTTTGAGGAGATCAAAGCGTTGGAGGCAGAGGAAACAATTCTTATGAAGGAGCTATTTGGCAATGAGTGAGATGAAGGATAGTGGGATTCCCTGTATAGGAGATATAGCCAAGGAATTTCAAATTCTCCGGTTAAAGAATGTTGCAGATATTTTGGACCAATTCAGAAAACCTATTACAACTGATCAGCGAAACCAAGATGCCGATATTTTATACGATTACTATGGAGCATCCGGTGTAATTGATAAAATAGATGGATACACGATTGATGACCATGTTATGCTGATTGGCGAAGACGGTGCTAATTTGCGTATGCGTAATCTACCGCTGATGTATGAAGTAAATGGCAAGGCGTGGATTAATAATCATGCCCATATTTTGAAACCTAAGGAAAATGTTCTGTTTCGATATTTGTTCCTGGCTTTAGAAAGTCTGGACATAAATCCGTACATAACAGGATCAGCACAGCCTAAGTTAAATCAAGAAAATTTAAGAAATATATGGTTGCCTGTTCCTCCGATTGATGTTCAACGAGCAATTATTGATAGGCTGGATCATGAATACACAAAGGATGATATCCTTATCGCCAATGTTCAAGCCCAAATCGAAAAACTGAAAGCTTACAAGCAGAGCGTGACCAACGAGATTGTTACCAAAGGCCTTGATTCGACTGTGCCAATGAAGGGCAGTGGGGCTGCATGGATTGGAGATATTCCAGCGCATTGGGAAGTAAAAAGAGGAAAAGTATTGTTCCAAGAAACCGAAGCAAGATCCACCGATGGAAGTGAAGAATTATTGACCGTATCGCAATATACAGGTATTACTCCGAGATCGCAGAAGAATGTAAATATGTTTGAATCCCTCACTTTGGAAGGATATAAAGTATGTGAAATTGGAGATATTGCCGCAAATACAATGTGGTTATGGGCTGGAGCGATTGGTGTTTCTAAATATCGTGGGGTGATCAGCCCTTCTTACAATGTGTATAGACAAAAATCCAGCGAATATGTGCCTGAGTATTTAGACATTCTTTTGAGGACACCGATGCTGGTTCAAGAATACGCTTCATTGTCGACTGGCATTAGAGCCTCTCGCCTTCGGTGTTATCCCAAGGATTTCTTGAATATAAGGTTCCCTGTACCACCGTTAAAGGAACAAGAAAAAATACTCTGTTTCTTTGCCAAGAAATTTGCAGCTGTAGATCGTCTGATTTCCATCAAGCAAGCCAAAATTGAAAAGTTGGAACAGTATAAGCGATCTCTGATTTATGAGTATGTTACTGGAAAGAAAGAGGTAACTGTATAAGCTCCCTGGTGATAAATACGAAGAAACTCCAGGATGCCTTCAAAGAGCTCCTAAGGTTAACTCTGGCGCGAAAAAAACAAGGTATATTATGACCACAATAATATCTCATGGAGGTATCCTAATGGATGAATTGATTCCCGACAAAGCAGGTAGCATGCCAGTTGAAATACCGCAGGATGCGATGCCCGTCCCGGAAGAGGGAAAGTGCCTATACATTACCCAAGAAAGCAAAGGCTTTGACTTCCAAGCCATTTTGGGCCAAGTTATTCAATGCGTAAATATGGGTGAAATTCTGGCCGAGATCAAAGCTGGAACACAGTATGTGGTTCAGATTCCTGCCGAGTTCCAAGCAGCCTATGAATCTGGCGAGATGTTTATCATGGAAAACATGAAGACCGGCAAAAAGTGGCCCAGCCTGATGAAGATCGCCGAAAATGGAAAGAAGCAGGTTGTGACACCTCTTCCTATTGCGGAGCAGGCAATCGTTCAGGGTAATCCGATACAAGAATTAGCCAATAGTCATCATAATATCCTGATGCAACAGCAGATGGCAAGGCTAACCGAAATGGTAGAGCGCACATATCGTGTGGTCGAGCAAATAAAGCACGGCCAGATGGATGATCGCATCGGTCTGCTGGAAGCTGGTAAAAACGGCTTAATCCTGGCAATGTCTATGCCAGAAGGTGAAGAACGTAACCGGCAGATCAACTCCAGCAGACAGAATCTCCTTATCGCTCAGGCGCAGATTAAAAAGACTCTTGAACGCCGCGCTGGCGAATTTGAACCACTGCCCAAATCAGGGCTAATCCGATTCATGCGCGAGGTTGCCCATAGTGGCTATTTGGCAGAAAAAAGCCGAGCGGTTCAGGAAATGCAGGACTATTATGATTTGTATTTGCAGGCAACCAAGTTACTTGCAGCCTCTTATGCCATGTGCGGAAATTTGGAGACAGCAGAACAAACTTTTCTATTGAGTGAAGATGCTATTCAGTCTATCGATTTCAGCAAAGTAGAAACCATACGCTATCAGCATAAGGCATTGACAGATATGTTCTATTCACACCCTGCCAAGTATATTGACACAGAACGGGTTGCATGCCTTGAGAATGCAAGGCGTTATGATTATATGGCCATTGAGGTCAGCGGAGAGAAATTGTTGGAGGCGTTGGGAAATGGATAAACAGTTTAAAAAGCAGAAACTGGATAGTAAAGATTACAAGGGTATGGAACAGGGTGCAAAGTATCTGAAGTGTGGGGTTGGATTGGCCGCCTCTATCGCGCTTTTTGTTAAAAATAAGGATAATCTAAAAGCCATCGGAAAGAGTGCCCTCAAATTTACAGGCCGGGTCATAAAGATATAAGGGGCGTATATTATGGACAAAAGTGAAAAACGGTTTGAGCGAGATATCGAATCCTTCCTTATTTCACCCGAAGGTGGCTATATCCAGTTTTGTGGGCAAGATACTGAAGGCAACTGGGTACATACTCGACAGCATGATATTTCCAGGTGCATCTACATGGATGTGCTCTGTGAATTTATAGCAAAGACCCAGCCCAAGGAATGGGCCAAGTACACCAAATATTATGGCACTAATGCTGAGGACAAATTGTATCACCGTTTGGAGACTACCATCTCAAATCAAGGTCTGCTGTATGTACTGCGAAACGGCATCGAGGATATGGGCTGCAAACTGAAAGTCTGCTTTTTCAAACCGGAGTCTGAACTGAACCCTATTGCTACCGAGCGATATGAAGCCAATATTCTCGGATGCACTCGCCAATTCCGCTATTCCACGGCTAACACTAACACCATTGATATGGTACTTTCCGTTAACGGCATCCCTATTGTGGCGCTGGAATTAAAGAACCAGCTCACTGGTCAGGATTACATTTGTGCCATTAATCAATATAAGAATGACCGCAATTCCAAAGAGTTTGCGTTTCGCTTAAACCACCGCTTTCTGGTCTACTTTGCCGTTGACCTGTATGAAGTATGGATGACTACTCAGCTTACGGACAGCAGTACTCACTTTCTGCCATTCAACCAGGGCTCCAACGGTGCAGGTGTAAATGGTGGTGCGGGTAATCCCACAAACCCTAAGGGCTATGCCACCAGTTATCTGTGGGAAGAAGGGCTGCAACGAGACAGTCTAATGGATCTGATCCACCGTTTCATTTCCTTTGTGAAAGAAAAAGAAGAAGTGGTCAAGAACGGTATCAGCAAAACAGTCACCAAGGAAAAGATGATTTTTCCTCGTTATCATCAATACGATGTGGTGCGTAAGATTATGGCTGATGTGCGGCAAAACGGCGTTGGCACAAACTATCTGATCCAGCACTCCGCAGGCTCCGGCAAATCCAATTCCATTGCGTGGATTGCTTATCGTCTTGCTTCTATCCATGATGCGGAAAACAACGGTTTGTTCGATTCTGTTATTGTGGTCACCAACCGCGTGGTACTGGACAGCCAGTTGCAGGATACCATCAATAGCTTTGAACATCAGGTAGGCTTGGTAGAGGCGATTGACGATAAAAAGAATTCCCGCAGTCTTGCGGAAGCGATTAATGATAAAAAGAGAATCATCATCTGTACTATCCAAAAATTTCTTTTTGCAAAGAAGGATATCGAGAAGTTCCGTGGGCGCAAGTTTGCAATCATCATTGATGAGGCCCACCAGGGGCAGAATGGTGAAAGCGCAAAATCTCTGCGCCGCAGTCTGATCGACATCGGTGTTGCGGTCAAAGAATATGCAGAAGAAGCCGGAATTGAAGAGGAAGAAGTGGATCTGACTGACGAGTATATCAATGCAGTCATCGGTCAGGGCAGACACGATAATCAGTCCTTCTTTGCCTTCACAGCCACTCCTAAGGCACAAACATTGGAATCCTTCGGTACTGTGGTAGGAACAACCCCAGAGGGGGAACTCATAAAGGCTCCGTTCCATGTGTATTCCATGCGCCAAGCCATTGAAGAAGGATACATTTTGGATGTGCTGGCGAACTATACTACAGTTAAAGAGGCATTTAAGTTGATTCGTGTCTCTGAGGATAATCCAGAACTCATTGAGGGACAGGCATCCCGTGCACTGTTCAAGTATTACAAGCAACATGGCTATACTATTGCCCAGAAGACGGAAATGATTATGACCAATTTCCTGGAAAACTGCCGTTATCAGATTAACGGTAAGGGCAAAGCTATGGTCGTTGCGGATAGCCGAGCAAACGCAGTCCGATATTATCTTGCCATAAAGAAATATCTCACTGACCATGCCGAGCAATGCGTAGGCAGTGATGTGATGATTGCATTCTCCGGTGAAGTAACCTTGGACGACTATCCAAGCGAGAAACCTTTCACTGAGGCTACTATGAATCTGGACGAAAACGGCAAGTACATAACGACCGACAAGAAATTCCGTAAGGTGTTCCATAGTAGCCAGTACAATATCTTGGTAGTCGCAAATAAGTATCAGACCGGCTTTGATGAGCCGCTGCTACACACTATGTATGTGGATAAGAAACTGCGTGATGTGACCGCGGTTCAGACACTCTCTCGCCTCAATCGTACTACTTTTGGAAAGAACAGTACATTTGTCCTGGATTTTGAGAACACTGAGGAGGATATCAAAGGTGCTTTCCTGCCGTACTATGAGACCACAATGCTTGAAGGTATCACTGATTTGAACCGAGTATATGACCTCCGCAATAAGATTCGGGACTTTATGCTCTACAATTTCGAGGATGTGGAGACTTTCAACAAATTTATGGCAGCTCAGACGGATAAAAATCAGGATGCTGCCGCGCTTGGTAGACTGGCAGGTATGTTCCGGCCTGTGATCGCTCGATATATGGATTTAAGTGAGGATGATCGCTATACCCTCCGAGACTATGTGCGTAAGTTCAACAAAGCGTATGCTTTTGTTACCCAGCTGGTGCGGCTCCATGACAGGGATCTGTTCAATGAATATCAATATACGCTGCATTTGATAAAACTTCTTCCCAAAACAAGCGGTGATGAATTTGTTGACATCGAGGATAAAATTAAGCTGGAGTATGCTTCTCTCACGGAAACTTTCCGCGGAGCAATTGTCCTGAATGAAAAGCCACCCGCATTTGTGCCCGGAGGTAGTACCGCTCCAAAGGTGCTAAATAAAAAGAAAGATACTCTCCAAAGTATCATTGACAAGGTAAATGAACGCTTCAGCGGCAACTTTACTGATGCCGACCGAGTTATTATCGAAGGCATCTATCAGATGTTCATGAAGGACTCAGAGGTCAAAAAGTTTAGAAAATATGCCAAGGACAATAGCACCGAAATGTTCGTGCGTTCTCTTTTCCCAGATAAATTTCGCGACATCGTGACACAGTGCTTTTTGGACAACAATGATTCTTTTGCAAAGTTGTTTAATGACCCTGACTTTTATCAGAAGGTCCAGGATGCTATGGCTGCAGAATTGTACAAGGCGTTGAGAAAGGAATAGTACAATGTGTCAATTTTCCTCTGAAGCGTTTTCTGTTGCTGTTAATGGAATATAGAATGGTTTTCACAGAAAAGAAATGAGGGGCATATATGGAAATACTTCAATTGGATGAATTTTTGAGGTCAATAAAACAAAATATAGATACTCCTCATTCTTTACTACTTGGTGCGGGTGCATCTATTGAGTCAGGAATTCCATCAGCAACAGATTGCATTTGGGATTGGAAACGAGAAATCTATTTATCGAAGAACCCTGGATCAATAGGAAACTTTGATAACTCGAAATCCGAAGCTGTACGCAGGGTGATTCAGCGGTGGATTGATGCACAAAATATTTATCCGGCTGAGAATAGCGTGGAGGAGTACTCGTATTTTGCCGAAAAAGCATATCCTATCGCAGATGATCGGCGGAAATACTTTCAGCATTTGGTGGCAAACCATGACCCCAGCTTGGGCTATCATCTAATCTCCTTACTTGCGTTAGAAAATATAATAAAAAGCGTATGGACAACAAACTTTGATGGCTTGACTCTAAAATGTGCCCACCAATATAGCCCGCTTGTTCCGGTTGAAATCACAGCGGCCACCTCTGAAAGAATATACCGTGGTGATGTTGACAAAGAACTTCTGTGCATCGCTTTGCATGGCGACTATAAATATGGGGCATTGAAAAACACAAAGCAAGAACTTGACACTCAAGATGGTGAATTAGTAAAGGCATTACTGCACGAGTTAACTAACCGCGACTTAATTGTTGTAGGATATAGCGGACGAGATCAATCTCTTATGGACGCGTTGACGCAAGTCTATTCCACGAGGGGAGCAGGTAAACTCTTTTGGTGTGGTTATGGATCTAATATTCCCTCAGAAGTAAAAACATTAATCAGAACGGCAAATCAATATGGCAGAGCAGCCTTCTACATTCCAACAGAAGGCTTTGATAGCACATTCTACGCCATAGCGCGCCACTGTATGAGCGAAAACAAAGAGTTTTTGGAAAAGGTGGACAACATCAAAAAGAAGCTGTCCATTACGCTTGAGCCACAACACAGTGGATTTATACAGCTTAACGGAGCAGTAAATAAAGTGGTGAGTACCAACGCCTTCCCAATCGCATTCCCAAATCAGTGTTATCAGTTTGAGGTTTTGCTCGCTTCCGACGAAAAACCATGGGATTTTTGCAAAGCTTTGGGTAAAGAAGATGTTATGGCGGTACCCTACAAGAACTTGGTGTATGCATGGGGATCGAAATCTGTTATTGAGGAGGTATGCAAAGGCAAGCTAAAAACCAATATTGAATTATGCCCGTTAAGCAGAGCGTCAATCGCTGGAAATAGTACATTTCGTGAGTTGTTGTTGAAAACACTTGTCCGTATTCTTGCAGTAAGTCATGGACTGGGTCACTCAAAGGATAAAATTTGGGATACAAAAGAGGTATTGAAATATCGCATCGGAGCCAGAACGGTCACGGCTTATTCAGGGGTTAAGCTTGCATTACTTTTTGATTATAAATACAGCTATCTTACACTTGTTCCGAGTTATATGTATGCTGACGATGTAACACTGAGCAGCGAAGAACGGAAGCAATTTGCCGACTGGTTTAATGCACGAGTAAATAATGGCCGTCCAAACCTAAATGCAAATGAGTACGTTGTAAAATGGAGTAAAAAAATAATAGGTAACACAAAGTTTTCTGCCAATTATCCTGGAAGAAATACAGTAAGATTTTCTTTTGCGGTTGTAAATTACAGTGCGCTGATTGGTGTGAGCAGTGGCAAGCGTAACTCGATACAACTGCCCGCCGCTGTTCCAAAACGGATTGTTTTTTCTGGAACAGAGTACAAAGATCCTACTCTTCGTTTTTGTAGTGCCTCTACACATGGGATAGCGGAGGATTTCCACCCAATGCGTGGGTTGATTTCTAATGCGCCTGTAGATTATGCTATGGATGGTGGTATCCTACATTCTGCGATTTCAGTAGGAGTAATTTGCCCCGATAAACATGAGCGGAGGTTTGCACAGTTCATTTCTGAATTAAATTATCGATCACAAGCAAAACATAATACTGATTATCTAATTACCTTCCCAGGCTTCTATCAGGCCTTCAAAACGGGACTCGATTTGCCGGAGCCAAACAGTGGTAAATGGAAGCAAATTAACGCTTCAAATGAGCAGGATATTCATAAAGCCGCTGTTGAGTTTGGCAATGCAATAATCAGGAAAATTGACCAGCTCAGTGCAGATTCTGTTGACGTCATACTGATTTATATTCCGAGGGACTATGAGATATTTACCTCATATACCGATGGAACCGTAAAATATGATCTACATGATTATATCAAGGCGTATGCTGCACAAAAGCAGGTGGCAACGCAATTTGTTCGGGAGAAAACGATTGAGAGTGACTTGCATTGTCAAATTATGTGGGCTCTTTCTTTGGCGTTGTATGTCAAGTCCGGTCGGATACCATGGGTGATAAATGGAATTCAAGCGGATACAGCATTTGCTGGAATTGGATACAGTGTTATGAATGCACCCACGGGAAGTAATGTGGTGGTTGGTTGCAGTCATATATACTCTTCTGATGGACGAGGAATGAAGTATAAGCTTTCCAAAATTCACGATTATTCGTTTGATAGGAAGAAAAATCCGTACTTATCCGAAGAAGAAGCGTATAGGATTGGTCTCAACATCAAAGAGCTGTTCTACAAATCTTTCTCCGAGTTACCGAAACGGGTTGTCGTTCATAAACGCACTCCATTTCGGAGAGATGAAGTTAAAGGATTAGTAGAAAGCCTATCATCTGCGGGGGTTAAGAATATTGAACTTCTTGAGATAATATATGAAGACAATTTGAAGTGCTTTGCATTAAATGAATCTTGTACTCGTGTGGATGGATATCCAGTACGAAGGGGTATGTGTTTCCCGATTGATAATAATACGATGTATCTATTCACCCATGGCATCGCACCATCTGTAATATCACCGAACAGAAAATATTTTCAAGGAGGCAAAAGTGTTCCATTGCCGTTAAAAGTAGTTAAGCATTATGGTTCTGGAGATATGGCACAAATCGCAACAGAAATTCTTGGATTGTCCAAAATGAATTGGAACAGCTTTGGGTTGTATTCGAAGCTTCCATGTACGATAGAATCCTCGAACGAAATTGCGCGAATTGGATGGTTACTATCTCAATTTGAGGGAACACTTTACGATTATCGCTATTTTATGTGAGATCCCAGCCCCGTATATACTGAGGACAGAAAAACAAATGTGAGGGTGACCAAATGGCAGAAAGAAAAATCCGCGCCGGGTACTACCGGCGGTATGACGGCAAGGTGGTTTATGTTGTCTCTCTGGCCACCGATGCTGACACCGGCGAGGAAAGTGTCATCTGGACCACCTACCCCTTTGCAACTGTCCCCAGATACTACACCTCCAACAAAAAGTCCTTCTGCGCTTTTATCGAAGTGAACGGAGAACGGAAAGCTAAGTATAAGCGAATGCTCAATATGAAGATCTCCGGGGAAGCCATAGAGCGGCTGGAGGAAGAAGGTTTCCGGGGACCGGTTCGTAAACGAAAAAATTGGCAACTGGATGAATCTTATGACTCCCGAGATTATCAGCAATCTCTTACCTACTACGCATACGCAAAAGATCTCTGCGAGCACTACAACTTCGACCGGAACAAATATCGCCTCTGCGTGAAGGAAAAGAGATTTGCCGCTATCACCAAAAGTGACTTCTCCAAACTGAAAGAGGACCTGCAGTTTCTGGACAATGTCCTGAAAACGGTGCTGGTTACATACCAGGGCTATTTCCGGGAGCGGTTCGTGGATGGCCTGTCCATTCGCAAGTACGCGGAAGCCCATCAACTGAACCGTGGCAGCGTGGACTATCAGCAAAAGAAATTCTTCT